>OQVN01000608.1_pt1 | contig 13466 bp, 9 predicted proteins | sample 1691621 | NCBI WGS metagenome assembly OQVN01 (sample SAMN03418278, study PRJEB22391) | human gut metagenome | biome: human-gut; feature: organic feature; material: feces | host: Homo sapiens | place: Tanzania | collected 2013-01 | reverse complement strand
ATTTTCCAAATAGAAAGAAATGATACACAAGATGAAACAAGTTGTGCATATGGGGATTGACGAAAAATATGTGACGTGATAGAATTAAATTACCCGAAGGGTAATCTTGATAACATCATTGAGGAGGAGAGACTTGGAATTAGTATATACGTCAGAAAAAATTGAGACTCAATGTACCAAGTTAGAAGCTGCAAAGAAATTATTTTGCGGTGATGCGGTATTAGCTAGAAGTCTTCTTGCTAGAATAAATGCGTTAGAAAATGCTGATACCATAAAGGATATTATTGTACAACCTACATTTCATTTTCATAATTTAAGTAATAAGTATGGAAGAAATCTGGAGGGATTCTTTGCAATTGATGTTAAATCAAGAAGGGAACAATGGCGTATTATTCTCCAGCCACTTGATGAGAATAAAAATCCATTTAAACCATGTTATATAGATCAGATATCGTCATATGTTAAAGTAGTAGAAGTAACGGAGGTGAGTAAGCATTATGAGTAATTATATCGAGTTTGAAGACAAAATAGCTTTTCATCCAGGATATTATATTAAGGAAATAGTTGATGATAGTGGGTTAACACAAGAGGACTTTGCTAAACGTCTTGGTACCACTCCAAAGAATTTGAGTCTTTTGATTCGTGGAGAGCAGAATCTTTCTATTGATATTACAATGAAATTGTCTAGGATGATTGGAACAAGTGCTGCTTATTGGCTTAATCTGCAGAACACTTATGATGCTTTAATTGCAGAGTTTAAATCAAGAGAGGAGCTATCTCAAGAAAGAGAAATCTTTTCGTTTTTAGATTACAAATATTTTAGAGAGCATTTCAGTCTTCCGGATTTGCCCAGGAAAATTGATGAACAGATTGAACAAGTTAGAAATTTTTTGAATGTGGCAACTCTGTCGGTTTTTAGAAAAAAAAATATGGCAGTAAGTTTTCGGAGTGCTGCAAAGGAACTATCGGAAGCTAATGTGATTAAAGCAAATATTATGGTGCAGATAGCGACAAACATAGCTTTAAAAACAGATGCACCTAAGTTTAATAAAGAGCTTTTCGAACAGAAGGTAAATTATGCGCTTACACTTACAGAAAAACATAGTACATTTTATCCGATTATAAAAGAGGCTTTTCTTAAAGCAGGTGTTATTTTAGTTATTCTTCCTAATATTTCTGGATCAAAGATTAATGGCGCAACTAAAAAAATTGGAAATAACATTATGTTAATGGTAAATGATAGAAGATTGAATTCTGATACATTTTGGTTTACATTGTTTCATGAAATAGGGCATATTATGAATGGGGATTTTGGTATTTCTTTTGATTCGGAATCTGGGGAGCAGGAGGAAATTGCGGATAAATATGCGGAAGATATGCTGATTCCTTATGAACAGTATAAAGTGTTTTTAGCGGAAAATAGGTTCGATGTTCAGTCTATTAAAATATTTGCAAAAAAGATAGAAAGAGATCCGGGAATTGTGTTGGGCAGATTGTTGAATGATGGAAAAGTCAATTATAAAGACTGGACGTTAAATGGACTTAGACACAAATATAGGGTGAAAACAAGATAATTTCATGTGATGCTTTTCGAAGAAAACATTGTATAAAGATCCGAGAAGTATTCACCGAGCAGACGGAGGAGAAAGAACGAACTATAGGAGAGGCTGTTCTTTCTCTTTTTCTATTGGTTACAAAAAGACTATAGCGGATTTTTAATTAAGAAGGTTGTGAATATGGGAATGATTAGTGTTTTTAACTATAATGCCGGTAAAGGTGATTGTATCAGAATCAGGTATAAAGGCATATCAGGTAATTATCACAATATTATCATTGACAGTGGTGTCCTAAGCTTTGGAACGAAGTATGCTGATATTGCTAGGGAACTGGAATCAATGGGAGAATGCATAGATGTGGCAGTTGTTTCGCATGTTGATAATGATCATTTAGGTGGATTATTATACAATCTGAGAAGTGGAGTACATCTTCCTATAAAAGAAGTATGGATGAATCATGGTAGTTATATTAATAGGAATGTTTTATTATCTGTCAGACAAAACGACGAATTATTTACAAGACTGCAAAATCAAAATATATCCGTTAAATCCGTAACCAAAGGTAACGTTTATGAATTGGATGGCGCAATATTCCGTATTTTGTGGCCGAATGATACTGCGTTACAGGAGTTGTTTAGGAGTAGACAGGCAGATGTTTTGCTTAGTCGAAAATCAGATTACGGATATTCTTTTTCTGAATTGATGGACATGCCTATAAAAAAACAAGATTCAAGCAGAAATAATAGGGCGAGTGTTATAATGGAGTTGGAATATCTTGGAGCAAAGATGCTATTTACAGGAGATGCATGGGCAGAAGATATATTGCAGGTTGCAGAAGATGGATATGATCTGGTTAAACTTGCACACCATGGATCTGTAAGAAATATATCTGAAGAATGGGGAGAAAAGATAAAATGCAATAATTATATGATTTGTACAGATGGTGTGATGCATCCGGATAAACAGACAATTGCAAAATTGTTGAAGTGGTATGGAAACATCTGTATTTATGGGGCTGCAGACTGGTGGAAGAAGATGTCAAAGGATGAGCCTATGGATGTTTGTAAGCATGTACAGTATGAGAAGGGAGAATATGTATGGAGAGCGGAAAAACTGTAAATCTAGATCAGCTTAAACTAGAAGCTCAGGAGTATTCGGTATATATTACAGATACCAGGGGAACTTCTTCCGGAAGCGGAGTGTTGTATTATCCGGGAGATGGAGAAAGATTGTTTATTTTTACTTGTGCACATGTGCTTGATGATCTGGTTGAACCGTTTCAAATTTATTATTTTGTTCCGGTAGATAGGAAAAATGAAAATTACAGGATCGTAAAGGTTGAGGCTGATCGGCAGCAAGTTGTCTATTCCCCTATTGATTCAGTTACTCAAAGGGAAGATGAAACAAAAGAGCATTCTGTAGATGTAGCAGTCATCTGTCTGAGTGTGGACCATGAAAATATTTTGGATGCTGCGGACTACATTATAGGAGAAGCGCATCAAAGTGATAAAATTTTCATACAAGGATTTCCGGGAGCAGGAGTAGAGGGAATGGAGATGCTGGAGTATTTGGATTGTGCGAAAGGTACTGTCCTTCATAATATTCCTAACAAAGAAATGATTCTGTGCAGGATAGAGGATACATTTTTAGATCAAGGGAATAGAATTGAGGAACTGGAAGGTTTCTCCGGCTCACCGGTTTGGAGTGCTTCAAATAGTCAAAAGAGTATTTTAGGGATGCTTTCCTGCGGATTTGGAGATCGTGTTTACCGTGGAAAAGTAAAAGCGGTGACAATGAATCCGGTTATTAGTATTATGAAAAATCATTTCGAAATTTACATGGAGAAGCATATTTTGGGAATCCCGGAGGATGATGTTGCTCCGGAAAAAGAAGTAGCAGTCCATATACAGAGAAATGTAATTACGGTAAAAAATATTTATGATGAGTGGCTGGTGGCGCAGACGGAGAAAGTCAGAACATATATTGATGATGTGAAGTTTCAAAAGGCTATTGATCTGGCAAAAGAAAGTATGAACGATGCGCGCTTTTCGTACTGTAGTAGAGAAAATATCATTCGTCATATGAAGATTTTACTATATTGTTATGAAGGCTGCTTACTTTTGGACGAGTATTACACATTGGAAGAAAATATGAGGGAACATGGTTATCTGGAAGAACATGATCCTATTAGATGGCTTACGTTGAATTTTGGTAACAGGAATTTCAAGGAGACAGCAACATATGCAAAGAAACTTCTGGAAGATAGTAATGAAACTGATGGGGTGCATATACTTGCAAGAGTATATTTGAGCCTTTGCAGGGCATACGAGGAAAATGCACCTGTAGACGAAACAATAGGGATATTTTTAGATGAAAGAGAGAGTTTGATTATTGAATGTAAAGATGCAGATATGAAGACTTTGATATATCAGATGCTTGGATATACCTATGGCGAACACTATCATGAGTATACGAAATCAATAAGATGCTTGAATAGAGCATATCGCTTGGGAATGGATCATGCTGTATTGGAGACTTTAGGATGTGCATATTACTTTTTCTCAATAGAAAATGCTTTAAGGGAAGATAATACGGTAGATATGATGAAAATTGACCGTGCAGCCTTGTACAAGGCGAGAGAATGTTTCTTGATTTTGTGGGATAAAGCCGATGAACTATATCGCTCAGTAATGATGAAGCGTGAAGGTGGAGTGATTTTTAATACTTTTTATTTTCAACAGGATAATTATAGAATATTAACGATTTATCCTTATCTGATGAGCAATTTAGTAATGAATGATAACAAGGAAAGGCGAGATTTTGAGAAAAAATATGCAATGATAGTATGCCAGTCAGGAAACATTGATTTAACACAGTTTCATTATCTTGAGGAAGAGGACCGAATTCTATTTAGTACACTTGCAGATGAAAGTAGGATACTCAATGAACTTGATATGCTATTACGCCTTGGGCAGGGATGCCCGCCTGAACTGGAGGGAGAGCTATATGGTGTTATTGAGGATACTGAAACAAATTTACCTAAAATAGATGAAAGAGAGAGAATATCTGTAGTATCTTTACTGTTAAATCTATATGGGCATGGCAGGAAGAGTTTTGGATGGAATGTTGTCACAAAGATGAATATGCATATAGAGTTTATAAGAGAAAATGGCGATCAAAAAATGATCATGACATTTGAAAACTTTTTATATGAAAATACACATAGCATGGAAGTGGCTGAGAAAAAATTTATAGAAAGTTATGAGAAAGCTCCGTCTTTTATTACATGGCAGGAGATGCTTCAGTTTTATAAGCGCAATATGATGTTAGATAAAGCTGATGCATTGTTTGAAGATTTGTTTTGCAATCATATGGAATATGTGGAAGCAGAACCGGAGTATAGTTATAGGGCATATATCATGTATATTCTGAATTACGCAAGAGATATTAAATATGCACTGCGTTTTTATCTAGAGCATAAGGCTGATATGAAGGATGAAAATATCAGAACTTTTTGTGAACACGAATTGATGTTTTATACAAATTGTTTTAACAATCCGGAACAATTTGAGGAGGAGCGTAGAGTATTTGTAGAGCAGGGGCTGATTCCGAAGGAAGAATTTCATCGTATTTTATTGATTGTATATATGTGTAATCTGGATAGTAAACATGCATGGGAACATTTTAGCAAGGACAATCCTTATTTTGGAATATTTGGACAGATACCATATCTGACAAGAGAAGGAGCACAATTCTTGATTTGGCAACGCAGACTTCCACCACATATGGAATCGGAATGGAATGGTATGAATTGTAAAAATGCGAACGTTGCATTACAACATTATAAGCAGGAAAGATGGCATGTTTCAGCAGTGGATATTGTAAAACGTTTAGAAACTAAGATACAAAGAACAATAGCTATTGATGCATGGGGCTTGTATTTACTTGCGATATCCGAAAAATTGGATTATTTATTGAATTTTGACTATGTGTATGTGACTCATTTGTCAATTACCAGAATGCTTGAAGAAATGACTCATTATAAAAATGATTATTTGGAAAGCATTATTGCATATCTGGAAGTGTCAGATAATGTGAAATTACAGTCTCCGGAGTTTGAAGCACAATTAATGGTTCGTGAGGTGTCAGATTACTTTGAGCCATGTAGTACTATTGCTATGGCTGTAGAGGCAGGAGTTCCGGCTGTAATAGGTGCTTCGGACATTGATGAAACAGTATTTGAAAAATTCAAAAATTATATTATCAGACCGAGTGATATTGAAGATATAACGAAATAAGTAACATGCAAAGGAAAAAGAATTTTATGCAATTTTACCACTTTACCGCATTAAAATTTAATATTTTTTTTATAAAATATGCAAAATGTGACAAAAACTACTGGACAAAATGTACTATATGAGGTAAAATGCATATATGCAATTGAATAGCACATTTGAAGGTTGTGCAGATAGTATTGGGTATATTTTACGAATTGGGGGGATTTTTCATGAGAATATATCATGCTAAGGATTATGCCGATATGAGCAGAAAGGCTGCAAATATCGTATCGGCACAGGTGATTATGAAGCCTAATTGTGTATTGGGACTGGCTACAGGCTCTACACCTGTTGGGATGTATAAGCAGCTCGTTGAGTGGTTCAATAAAGGGGATTTGGACTTCTCAGAGGTTATGACGGTGAACCTTGATGAGTACAAGGGACTAAGCCGTGAGAATGACCAGAGCTACTATTATTTTATGCATCAGAATTTGTTTGATCATGTGAATATTCCGATTGAGAATACTCACCTGCCAAACGGCATGGAGCCGGATTCACAGAAGGAGTGCAAGCGCTATACAGAGCTGATTCAGTCTCTTGGCGGTGTTGATTTACAGCTTCTTGGTATCGGGCACAATGGTCATATCGGTTTTAATGAGCCGGGCGAGTCTTTTGACAAGCAGGTACACTGTGTGGATCTGACAGAGTCTACCATTGAGGCCAATAAGCGCTTCTTCGCTTCGGCTGATGATGTTCCGAAGCAGGCTTACACAATGGGCATCAAGACCATCATGCAGGCTAAGAAGATTCTTATTATTGCAAGTGGTGAGGATAAGGCAGAGATTGTGCAAAAGGCTTTCTTTGGACCGATTACACCACAGGTACCGGCTTCTGTATTGCAGCTGCACAATGATGTTACGCTTGTAGCGGATGAGGCTGCACTGAGCAGGCTGTAGATGTTTTTTAGTTGAGAAGGTGCATGTATATGATAATAAAAAATGCAAGGGTATTTACAGAGAATGGCAGCTTTATGCATGGTGATGTTGTCGTTAAGGATGGTCGTTTTGACAGCGTTTTGGAGAGAACAGCTGACACGGACGCGGCTGATGACAGCACACAGCAGGAGATTATAGATGCATCGGGACTTACCATGATACCGGGACTTGTGGATATTCATTTTCATGGGTGCAAGGGAGCTGACATGTGTGACGGCACCAAAGAGGCGCTTGATGTGATTACAGCATACGAGGCTTCTGTAGGAGTGACGAGCGTGTGTCCGGCTACTATGACCATTCAAAGGGATGAGCTTTTGAGTGTCATGAAAAATGCCGGTGATTATAATTATCATGGTGGTGCACATCTTGTAGGTATCAATATGGAGGGACCTTTTATCAGTCCTTCTAAAAAGGGAGCACAGGCGGCAGAGAATATCATGCAATGTGATTATGATTATTTCTGTAAGCTTCAGGATGCGGCCCATGGCTTGATAAAGCTTGTAGATATCGCTCCGGAGGAGCCGGGCGCGATTGATTTTATAGACAGGGTAAGAGGGAGCGTTGTGGTTTCAATAGCACACACGGCGGCTGATTATGACACTGCAGTAGAGGCTATTGAGCATGGTGCAAGCCATGCGACACATTTGTATAATGCGATGCCACCGCTTCATCACAGGAATCCCGGAGTTATCGGGGCTGTGAGAGATTCAAAAAAATGTCATGCGGAGCTCATTTGTGACGGAGTGCATATTCATCCGTCGGTTATCAGGGCGACATTTGCCATGTTTGGCGCGAAGCGCATGATTTTAATAAGTGACAGCATGAGAGCCACAGGGCTTGAGGATGGTGAGTATACACTCGGTGGACAGGCCGTGACGGTCAGAGGTCCGCTTGCCACACTCCATGATGGGACAATTGCAGGCTCGGCAACCAATCTGATGGATTGTATGCGTTTTACGGTAAGGCAGGCAGGCATTCCGCTTGAGGAGGCAATTATGTGTGCTACAGCCAATCCGGCTAAGGAGATTGGCATCTATGATGAGGCAGGAAGCATTTCTGCAGGAAAGAGAGCAGATTTTGTGCTTCTCAATGATGATTTGGATATTGTGAGTGTGTATATCGACGGAAAGGAGATATCATGTTAGGTTTTTTTAAGAATAAGTCAAAGGAAAAGGTAATCTGTTCTCCGTGCAACGGCAGAGTGGTTCCTATCACAGAGGTTCCGGATCCTACTTTTTCTGAGAAGATATTGGGAGACGGCGTAGCCGTGATTCCTTCTGAGGGCAGGTTTTATGCTCCGGCGGATGGTGAGGTGACAGCTGTATTTGACACGCTGCATGCTTTTACCATGACGACCACTCAGGGAGTTGAGCTGCTTTTGCACATTGGTTTGGATACAGTGGTACTAAAGGGTGATCCTTTTACATCACATATTTCTGTTGGTGATCAGGTGAAGAAGGGCGACCTTTTGATGGAGGCTGACCTGGAGCAGATTAAGGCAGCAGATCTTAATACAATCACTCCGGTTTTAATTGGCAACACTGCTGATTATAGTGAGATAAAGATGCTCAAGGAGGGTGATGTATCCGCCGGTGATGAGATTTTAAGTCTCGCGTAGATTTGTATAATAACAACGAACTTAATTGGAGTATCTCCAGTTTAGTATATATAATGTAAAGGAGGGGAAATTTATGAAATTTCTTCAAAAACTGGGTAAAGCTTTAATGCTTCCCGTAGCAGTACTTCCTATCTGTGGTATCCTCATGGGTATTGGATATTTTTTATGTCCTGCAACCATGCAGGGTGGTGATATCGAGGGAGTGCGTAATTTAATAGGTCTGTTTTTAGTTAAAGCCGGGGGCGCTTTGATTAACAATATGGCCATCCTTTTTGTAATCGGCGTTGGTGTCGGTATGTCGGAAAAGAACGACGGTACCGGCGGTATTGCAGCTTTAGCTTCATGGCTGATGATGACAACACTCCTGTCTACAGGCTTTGTTACAACAATCATGCCATCTATCGCTGACAGCGCTACAAAGACACTTGCATTCGACAAGATTGCAAACCCATTTATCGGTATCTTAGCCGGTATTATTGGCTCTTTGTGTTACAACAGATTTAAGGATACAAAGCTTCCTGACTGGCTGTCATTCTTCAGTGGCAAGCGTTGCGTAGCAATTATTGCAGGTGTTGTTTCAATCCTTGTATCTGTAGTATTACTGTTCGTATGGCCATTACTTTTCGGTGCTCTTGTAGCTATCGGTAAAGCAATCGTTGGTCTTGATGTAGTCGGCGCAGGTATCTATGCATTCCTGAACCGTCTGTTAATCCCTACAGGATTACACCACGCATTAAACAACGTATTCTGGTTCGATACTATCGGACTTGGAGACTTCTCTCATTTCTGGGCAGGCGAGACATCAAAGGATGTTTCATGGAGCCTCGGAATGTACATGTCAGGTTTCTTCCCATGTATGATGTTTGGTATTCCTGGTGCTGCACTTGCCATGGTTAAGTGTGCAAAGACTGCTAAGAAAAAGGCTGCCATCGGTATCCTTGCTTCTGCAGCTATCTGTGCATTCATCTGTGGTGTTACAGAGCCTTTCGAGTTTGCATTTATGTTCCTTGCTCCTGCTCTCTATGTGATTTATGCTTTACTTTATGGTATTTTCACAATGATTACAGTAGCTCTTGGATTTAGAGCAGGCTTCTCATTCTCAGCCGGTGCGATGGATTTATTATTCTCGTCTTCACTTCCGGCTGCAGCAAAGACATGGCTCATCATTCCTCTTGGAATCGCAGCTTTTATCGTATTCTACATTGTATTCTATTTCGCTATCAAGAAATGGGATCTTAAGACCCCTGGTAGAGAGGACGATGATGTCGAGGCAGAGAAGAAGGCAGTGCTTTCTAACAATGATTACACAGCAGTTGCAAAGACTATTCTTGAGGGCTGCGGTGGCAAAGACAATATTGCAAGCATTGACAATTGCATCACAAGACTCAGACTTGAGGTTAAGGATATCACTCAGGTTGATGACAAGAAGATTAAATCTGCAGGTGTTGCAGGCGTTATGAAGCCTGGCAAGAATTCTGTTCAGGTTATTATCGGAACCAAGGTTCAGTTTGTTGCGGATGAGTTTTCTAAGCTTTGCCAGTAGATTTGTTCTGCAATATAGCAGTGTTGATTCACGACAGGTGATTCACATAATTTCATAATACATGATTAAAAGCCACACCGGGTGTTATGCCTGGGGTGGCTTTTTTTGAGTTCGGGCCGTAAGCTCCGCCCGGGCGTGGTGCACACGGACTCTCATTTTCGCTACGCTGCGCTGTTAAGATCCTGTACGGATTATGCCTTATGGGTTTTCAATGCTTGACGAAACCGGCTTTTATGCGCCGTCCGTGGCGCATAACGCCTTCCCCAGCCGTCCATGGCTGCGGATTTCTGTGCTTCATGGGCATAATCCTACAGTATCTAAACAGCTTCGCTATGCGCTCTCACGAGAGTCCGTGTGCACCCCGCCGGGCGGGGCTTACGGCCCTTACGCTGTGGTGGTAATCCACATAGGAGAGCGTCGCGAGTTGCACATTGTTGCAACCGGCAACAGTTTTATCCACTCCTTGCTTCTACGAGGCTGCGATGGGATAATAAGAAAGGATTGATAAACGAACAATTGTTTGTTATAATAAATGAAGCGAGGAAATAAAAGTATATTAGGTTTAGTAATTTAAGTATTCATTTAATTTATTGTAATTAGGGAAAATCCAATATCAAACGATTGATAGAAAGCGTGATTTTATATGAACATATGGCTTAAGTTAAGGAAAAAAACAGCAATTGCACTATGTGAGTTACTTGCAATTGCTACAATTTTTACAGGCTGTGCCTCCACTGATTTATACGGCACTGAAGGTGCCGGGCATGTCGCAGGAGCTACTGTCGCAGGTGAGGATTCTGCTGGTGCTTTAGGCAGCAAGGATAAAGCGGATGGGCCACAGGAGGATCTTGTAAACAACAATTCCTATGTTTCTCTCGATGCGATTCCTGCATATGATGGCAAGGCATACGTGGCCGTCAACAATAATGAGCCTTTTTTTACGGACAGCGATATGACTACCACAGCTTTTGAAAATTACAGTGACTTGGATTCACTTGGTAGATGTGGTGTTGCTTATGCCAATATCTGTAAGGAAATCATGCCGACTGAGGAGCGTGGCAAGATAGGCATGATAAAGCCATCAGGCTGGCATACAGTGAAGTATGATGTGATAAAGGACAGGTATTTATATAATCGCTGTCATCTTATTGGCTATCAGCTTGCCGGAGAGAATGCCAACCCAAAGAACCTTATTACCGGTACGAGATACCTGAATGTGGAGGGGATGCTGCCGTTTGAGAATCTGGTAGCGGATTATGTAAATAATACAGGGAATCATGTGCTCTACAGGGTGACTCCGATGTTTTCAGGCGACAATCTTGTTGCAAACGGTGTTCTCATAGAGGCAAAGTCGGTTGAGGACAACGGTGGCGGCATACTTTTTAACGTCTATTGCTATAATGTGCAGCCCGGAGTCGGAATAAACTATGAGAATGGTGATAGCTGGCTGGATGGCACCACTCCACAGGAGCAGAGCGCCCAGACAGGGGCATCGCAGAATGAAGGTTCGCAGAGCAGCGATGGAAGTGGGGCAGGAGCTTCGGCGGGAGATGCCGGCTCTTCAAGTGGTGAAAATGGAAGTGCATCATCAGGCTCAGACAGCTCAGCAGCGGAAAATAGTTCTGCAGATTCTTCAAACAGCGAGACGATGGTTCATATCACCGCGACTGGCAAGAAATATCACCGGGCAGGCTGTCGAACCTTGAAAAAGAGTGACACAGAGGTGACACTTGATGAAGCAAAATCCATGGGCTTGTCACCGTGTGGCATCTGCAATCCACCACAGTAGAGGTACATTAATAGCTGCACATCATTAGCTGCACATTAGTGTTTGCAGCCATCTACAGTAGATGTGCATTAGCATTTGTAACCTGTCACAGCAGCTGCACGTTATCTTTGCAGTACAACCAAGTTTATTGAAGTAACCTGGAAGCAACCGGGCAAATGAAAATACTGTCACAGAGTAAGGGTTGCAAGCTACGGTACAGCTAGGGCGCACGCATATGTTTTGATTGAGCGAATAGCGAAGCCACTTAGATACTGTAGGATTATGCACATGAAGCGCAGAAATGACTTGCCATGGAAGGCAAGTCAAGGAGAACCGCGCCATGGAAGGCGCGTTTCGACGGTTTCGTCAGGCATAGAAGCATAAAAAGCATAATCCGTACAGAATCTTAGCAGCAAAGCGTAGCGAAAGCAAAGCATATGCGTGCGCCCTAGCGGTGCCGTGGCTTGAGACCCGTATAATTGCCATAAACCCTTGACGATTGCAAAACCGAAAAGTATAATAGAATAGCTAATGAATTCAATATTTTAATATAGATGGAGGAAACCAAATGGCACTGAGCAAAAAGCCGGTCAACGGCATGAAGGATATACTACCTGCAGAGATGGAAATCCGTGATTATGTGACAAGCGTGATCAAGGATACATACAGAAGCTTCGGATTTACACCGATAGAGACACCATGCATGGAGAATATAGCAAATCTCACAAGCAAGCAGGGCGGAGAAAATGAGAAGCTGATCTTCAAGGTAATGAAGAGAGGCGAGAAGCTGAATCTGGAGACAGCAAAGGAAGAGTCTGATGTAGTAGACTTTGGAATGCGCTATGACCTTACAGTGCCGCTTTCAAGATATTATTCAAACAATGCCAACAACCTGCCATCGCCGTTCAAGGCACTCCAGATGGGCAGTGTGTGGAGAGCAGACAGACCTCAGAGAGGCCGCTACAGACAGTTTACACAGTGTGATATAGATATACTCGGAGAGCCAAGCAATCTGGCAGAGATAGAGCTGATTACAGCAACCACTACCACAATCGGCAGACTCGGCTTTGAGAACTTTGAGATAAGAATCAACGAGAGAAGAATCCTAAAGGCAATGGCAGCCTACAGTGGTTTCGCTGAGGAGGATTACGACAGCGTATTTATCACACTCGATAAGATGGACAAGATAGGAGTGGAGGGCGTAGCAAGTGAGCTTGCACAGGACGGTTATCCACAGGAAAATATTGACAAATATCTTGATCTGTTCAAGCTTTTGGAGCAGACAAGGGATGTCACTGAGGGTGTAAAAATACTTTCAGAAAAGCTCGGTGAATATTTAGACGAAGAAGTGGTTACAAATATGACAGAGATAGCTACGGCTGTCAATGCCACAAAGGGAGCAAAGTTTGAGCTCGTATTTGACCCTACACTCGTTCGTGGAATGAGCTACTATACAGGAACTATTTTTGAGATATCAATGCCGGAGCTTGGCGCAGCCTGTGGTGGCGGCGGACGATATGATAAGATGATTGGAAAGTTCACCGGAAATGATGTACCGGCCTGTGGTTTTTCAATCGGTTTTGAGAGAATTATCCTGCTTCTCATGGAGAGTGGCTTCAAGATTCCTGAGAGTCCGAAGAAGGTGGCTTATCTTGTTGAGAAGAAATATCCGGCAGACAAGCTTGTTGATGTCATGAATCAGGCAAAGG
>OQVN01000606.1_pt1 | contig 13476 bp, 11 predicted proteins | sample 1691621 | NCBI WGS metagenome assembly OQVN01 (sample SAMN03418278, study PRJEB22391) | human gut metagenome | biome: human-gut; feature: organic feature; material: feces | host: Homo sapiens | place: Tanzania | collected 2013-01 | reverse complement strand
AAAGTCGTTTTTTGACTTCGAAAAACGCGAGGCAATTTCAAGCTGAACCGCGCCACTGCCAGAACCTGTTCCAATAAAGCCCATCAGATTCCCGGTCTTGATTTCTGCTTCAGGAAAGTTCTCAGTGCAGCCGCACATCTCAAAAAGCGGAAGCTCGCCGATTCTGCCGTAAGATTTTTCGATTTCATACGGAAAGACAAGAAGATTCTGATTTTTCACCGCCAACTCTTTGACAGGAACATTCGCAATACGAGAAAGAGAAGAATAATGAGCGACGGAAAAAGGTTCTACGCCGCCAGTTCGGGAAGAAACGCCTTGTATAAGAAAAGAAATTTTTTGCGAGCAGTTGTTGTCGGTGGTTTTAAGATGGAGCATTTAAAATCACTCACCCTCTTCTTCCGAATTATTTGTTATCGTTGAATCTGAACTAAAATACTCGTTTTTAAGCTTTTCAAAATTTTCTTCTGCATTTTCCGTGCCACGGAGATATTCTTTCAGAAGCCCTTCCAAGTGGTAAGTCCAAAGTTTTTGGAAGCGTTCGTTGGTGTCGCCTTCAAAATCTTTCAGCTTTAAGAAATATGCGCCGCCGATGTGATATGATGAAGGCGAAGAAAGTTCCGTGATTTCTGAGATTTCGTCATTCAGTTTTTTGAGGCGGTTTTCAGCCTCGTCCGCGATTTCGCCAAGCGTGCTGAGCATTTCAAGGTTTTCAGAGGCTTTGATTTCCCAGAACGCAAAACGGCGGCGGAACGCAAAGTCCATTGTGTCAACGCTGCGGTCGATGTCATTCATTGTGCCGATGATGTAGACGTTTTCGGGGATAAAAAAATGGCCGTAATCTGACGGATTTGAAACGCGCAATGCCTTGTCAAACTCGTTTCCCTCAGTTTCAAGATTTGCGTACTGCGTGCGGATCGTTGAAATCATTTTTTCGCCGGACTGATGTTTTTTCAAGTCGTCATAAGAAACACGGTAGCCTGGCTCAACTGCATAAAATAATTCGCCGAAGATTTTTGAAAGCTCGCCTCGGTTTATTTCATCGATGATGAAGACGAATTTTCGATTTAATTTTTTATACAAATAAAAATAAAATATTTCTGACATTTTTTCTATATTTGGAAATTTGCCTTTTATTTCTTCAGGATTATTTATAAAATTGCTATTAGATAAGAGTTCATACAAGTAAGAAATTTTTACAGAATTTGGGAAAGTTTGCTTTTCACCTTTTACAGATATATCAATATTATCTTTTTTCTTATCTATAGATTTTATTGTAAAAGTATAAAATGACCTGATTTCTTCATAATCTCTTGTATCAAATTCAGTTTTTTCTTTATATGCTTTCTCTAGGAAATGCATTGGCAACGCCCTTTTGCAGAATTCCTTGAACACGCCGTCTTTCCGCTCAAAGCCGATTTCGCCGTTATTCTGACTTTTAGGGCGCAAACCTTCGACAAAATCCGTGTAGTCGTAGCTCGGATGAAACTGGACAAAGCCGATTTCGTTTGGTGAGCAACCTATTCTTTCCGCAATTTGTTTTGCAAGAAAAGTTTTTCCAGTTCCCGGCGCGCCGTGAAGAATCAAGTTGTGAGTGTGCTGAAGAAGTGATGTGAGCTGGTCAGTCAAGTTATCGGCAAGAGAATTATTTGGCATTGTGTTTGCTCCGTTCCATGCATTGTACGAGATTTCAGGAATTGACTTTTCTTTTATTTTTCCTGTTTGAATACAATTTTTGATTTCTTCCAGAAGATTCAAATAATTCTTTCCGCTAAGTTCTTTTTCATCAAAAATATTTATTCCATTATTTTTAAGATAATTACGGCTATTTGAATCTAGCGGCATAAAATTATAAGGCGAAATCCAATAAAATCCCATTGTTATATTCCATTTGATTCCATTAAAACCAAGCACCTTATCAAAAAGTTTTTCCACAAGAGGCAAATCATCATTAAAAACTGCTTCAAACAATGAACACAGCAAAGGAATTTGACTATCAGCTGTTTCACGTCTATAAAATGTCGATTTCCTATTATCCACCAAAGGAATGCTGTCAAAATCAGAAGGAATTTCTGCTGAAATATTCAATTTGTTTTTCAGAAAACCACAAATAATCTTGCGGTTTTCTTCAGTAAGTCCCCGATTAAAAATCGAAAAAAATGAAAAGAAATCTATATCAAAAACTTGAGATTTGTCGTGATTGTTAATAAAATTCACATACTTTTCATCAAGTTCATAGACAATTTTGACCAAATCGCTTCGATTGTCCTTAAATTCCAGTAATTTTTTTGCCAATTCAGTGTAAAATGGAATCCAGGTAAATTTCTTTTCCATAACTTCAACTCCTTGTAAATCATTTTTTCAGCTCGTGATATGGATATTATAACCGATTTTCTAAAACTGAGCCGCTAATTTTGTTCAACGTGACGACTTTTCAAACATCTGTTCCAGAAGATACTTTCCGCTTGCGGTCTTGAACACGTTCGCCTTCATCGCCGGAACAGACTCACGTTTGCAGTAGCCTTCCATCACGTTCACGATAAAGTCCGCCTCAACAAGAATCTGAAAGTCAAGTCCGTCAATCGCTTTGTACGTGTGGTGGTGGCCGATTATAAAGCAAATCCGCTCAACATCGGCTGCAGGAAGAGAAAGCGGCTCAAGGAATTTTTTCGCAATTGCAGGACCTTCCGCCTCCTGATGCTGAGGCTGACTGTTTCCATATTTTTCCTTGCTCACTTTTACGCCGATGTCGTGAAGATACGCCGCAACTTCCGTTATAAAAAGCGTATGCTCGTCCACGTTTTCCATCTGCGCAATAAGCCGGCTGTAGCCATGCACCGCCATCAAATGATGAATGTTAGGTCCGTCCGGGTCGTAGTCAAAGATTGATTTTAGAAGCGAGGTTAGGTTCATGTTGGAGTTCCTCAGATTACAATTTCATTTTATACGTTTTTATTTGAATTATTAAGCAAATCTTAATATTCGTTAATAAAAAAAACAATAAGCGACTCATTTAATTTATTTTCATTTGAGTAAGTTAACTAATATTTTTTTCTGTGAACATGATATTTTAGAATACGTATTGACAAAGCTATAAATGCCATAATAAGTACATAACAAGGCCAACATAAGTCAAGAAATTTTATCAATCTTTCAAAGACTGTTACTTTATAAAAATAAGTAAATACAGCTCCTATTGCAATACAAATATAAAATACAAATTCCCAACTAAATAAAAATTCTTTAATATAAGATTTCTTTACCAAAAACGGAGTTATTAAAATTATTAAACATGGAGTAATTACAGATAGTCTAAAAATTTGAATATTCACTGTTAAAGATGAATAAAATGGAAACAATAAAAAAATTAAACTATAATAAAAAAAATACTTAATATCTTTTTCTTTTTGTAAGAACACGATTAAATTTAGTGAAACAACAGTTATTAAAACGCTTATGCCTAAGAAATATCCAAGATTATTAAAAAGTGAATTTTTAAATAAACTCAAGCAACCTAGCATTATAAGAGTAACAGCTATTCCCAATAAAAAAATTAGTAAACCATTAATTTTTTGTTTCATACCTATTTTTCCTTGATTATATATTTCAACACTTTTGCAAGAATTAATGCTCCATCTTTTGGTAAGATTTTCAAAAATTTTGAATGCATTTTAATTCCCCTAAATGAAAATTAGATATTGCAATTATAGCATGAATTAAGCAGATTTTATAGATCTCTAACTCTCTCGCGTGCCATACTTCCCCGCCATTTTCTCGCATTCCGCGCGGATTTCTTCCCTCAATCTTTCAGGTTTTATCACCGTAACGGAATCGCCGAAGCCCATCGCCCAGGAGAACACCATCTGTTTCTGGTTCGAGCTGAATTTCAGAAGAACCGAGCCGTCCTCGTGCTGCGCAATCAGCTGATTTTTGTGCCATTCGCGCTCAAGGACGTAGTTCGCCATTTTTGCGGAAAAGAGGAATTCATATTCTTCAGGCGGCTCGGGATTGTTCCAGATTCCAAAGTTCAAGTCGATGTGCCTGTGAATGTCAAAATCTTTCGGAACGGAAAAAGTTTCGCCGGTAGGAACGATATTTTTTATCCGCGAGAGAGCGAAAACCCGAAAATCCGCCGCGCCGTGGTCAAAGCCAAGCACATACCAGTTTCCTTTTTGGCAGACAACGTGGTAACAGTCAAAAATCTTTTCCTTAAAAACCTTGCTCCCGGAGCTTTTGTATCCGAACGAAACAACCGAGCGGCTCTTTATCGCCTTGAAAATCTGATTGAAAACCTCAGCGTCAATTTTTGGAAGCGGGTCGGAAATAAAACTTATGTCCGTGTTCAAAAACGAGGAATCCACCGTAACCGTGTCGGGCAGAAAAGACGCGATTTTCGCCATGATATTCTTGAACGAGCGTTCAAGCGGCGTGTTCTTGTACTGCTCCAAAAGCGGCATCACCGTTGAGACCGTAAACAGCTCGCCTTCCGTAAGCACGACGTTCGGCACGGAAAAAGTCGGGTCGGTGTAGTGATACATTCTGCGCGACTTGTCATATTCAAGAGGAGCGTTCATGTCATCGCGGAGCCGCTCAAAATCACGCTCAACCGTCCGCTTGTTCACCCCGAACTTAAAAATCAGCTCGTCCATTCCCACAAAAGCCCCGCCGCGGAGCATCTCGTCAATCTGAATAATGCGTGTAGTGCGGCGGATGTCGTCGCGTTTTTTGTCAGAAGCCATGTTTGATTCCATAATAAACAATTATACCACAGTTTTTCTCTGGGTGTGTCCGCAAAACAATTTGCGGACCGGGCTTTCCACAAGTTTTCAAAGAAAACTCGTTACAAAAACGGTTTTCCGTTTTCGCTGGCTCCGGCTTCCGCCTACGACCAAACGCCAGCGTTTGTTTTCGTGGATTTTTTCAAAATTCGCTCACCATTACAATCCCTCACACATAAAAACTTTCTACTCCTGCAAAATCTTTTTCACTTTCCGCTTCAGAAAAAAGACAATCAGAAATTCCGCCGCAACCAAGAATATAATCATCATAAAAAGAACTGCGTTTTCCATATCTTCTCCCCTTTCCGTTACAATTCAATCTCTACGACGACATTCCGGCTATCAATCCGCACAAGTTCCGCCTTGAAAGACATTTTTTCAGGTTTTGCGGAACGGATTATTTTTGCGGCGGTCGCGCGGATATAGCCGGCTTTTTCAAGTCCTGGGTTTCCGGCGATTTTCGCGTCTAGGCTTTCCGCCATAACCGCAACCGCATTTTCATCGGCATGATTGTACGGCTCTGCCTGAACCGCAATTTCAAGAGAGGAATAAAAATCGTGTTTCGCCTTTCTGCTTTTTTCCGCCTGACTAAGCAAATCTTCCGACTTTAGATTTTCCGCAAGACCGTCAAGATAGTCTGAATACGGCGACCAGCAATGATAGTTCATTCCGACAACCGGAAGCGTAAGACAGACTTCATTTTCCTTAAAATAACGCACGAACGCCTGCTCCAAAGTCTCAGACTCAGGATGATAAGAGAGCTTCTTTTTAGCCGCGTCGAATACAAGCGGAATCTCGTTTTCTTCCATATCATAAAGTCTACCGAACAAAAGCGAGAAAAGAATTTCCGAAGAAACAGGCTCGATTATGAACTGGGTAAGCCGCGCAAATTTGTCAAACGATTTTTTCCGACGCAGATAAAGCTCGCCTGCAAGAAGAGAATCCTTCGCCTCAACCGCGCAGAGCAAGGCGCCAGCATGAAGCAGAAAATCAAAACTGTCCTTGTCTGAAATGTCAGTCTCAGGCGAAACGTAAATTCTTGGCGTGCAGTTCAGCTCGTCACGCAAAAACACGTAATAGCTCGGCGTAAAATATGCGCTTGATGCAAGTTTCTGATAATTTTCAACATTCAAATGCGACGGATTTTCAACTTTTCCGCAGTAGTCAAGCTGTCCCGTCCAGCTCTTTGAAAACTCAAACCAGTTTTTCCCGCAATTGATAACAATCTGCTTTTCCGACATAACAACCTCCAGAATTCGCGGCGCAAATAAAAAAATCGCCCTTTCGCTTTATTTTTCTTCATTATAAAACGCAAGAGCGACATGGAGTGTCGGAGTAATAATTTTAGATATTTTTTCTATTAAATACGTTATGAATCAAAAAAATCACCGCCAGCAGAAGCGGCTTGCAAACAGCCTTTTCCACCGGCGGCAAAAACTAGAATGTTCTATGCGGAAACTTCATTTTCGTCAGTTTCTTCAGAGGAAGACTCCGAAGAACTTTCTGTAACCACATTGACTTTTGAAAAAGCCGTTGACTCAATCTCTTTCCTGATTTCCGAGCACGGAACAAGGACAATCCGCTTGCGCAAAATGTCCGCCGCCTCAACATCAGAAGCCTTTTCCTTGCCCTTCGCGCTGAACGAAAGCCGGATTCTTCCGAACGAGCCAAGCTGAACAATAAAGCCTTTTTTAAGGAAAAGCGGAAGTTTTCTTACCAGCGAAGAAAGAACCGCCTCCACATCGGTAACGTTCAGCGTACAGCCGTCGCTAATATCTTTCGCAAGGTCAAGAATCGTAAGCTCGTCTGAATAAAAAGGCGAAGCATGAAACAGATATGAACCCTTTGCACGCGGATTCGGTCGTTTTGTTATTTTAAAATTCATATAGCTCCTCGCAGCCCAAAACTACAGGCTGCAATTTTAGTCAGCCGCACAAACTTTTTGCGGCGCATAATTATTCATGCGGAAATTCCTTTTTGAATCCCGCAAGGCCGGAACATACGTGCTGATTACATTTTTTTCACAAGCCGTTTCCGAACTGTTGACTAAAAGAAGAGAAGAACCTATAATCAATAGTACACATTCATTGAACAAGATTCTTCTTGCTTCTTTGACCAAGCCGCTTTAAGAAATTGCCGTTTCTTTTAAGCGGTTATTTTTTTGCCTTTTACACTTTGAACAAGCATAGGCACACCTCCTTTTTCAAGCCTTCTGGCTAATTTTATTTTTCTTCAAGCACCGCGCGGATTTTTTCAATCTGCTCAGCGCTCAAGCCCGCATATTTCTGGGCAAACAGAATCGCAAGATTTTTCTGCTCTTCCGTACTGCCAGATTTCTTAAAGTCCAGCTGAACCGCATTCCGCGGAGTCTTCAGCTCAAGCTCCCTAAGCTCATCTTTAGCCGTATCATCCAACGAATACTTTTCAGAAATCTTTTCCGTAAAATCAACAGGAATAACACGCTCGCCGCTTTCAATCGCAGAAAGATAAGAAGGCGCAATCCCCATATCCTTAGCCATTGCCGCAAGCGTCTTGTCCTTGTCAATCCTGAGCTTCTTCAAATATTTTCCGTATTCAGTCGCCGGCATATTCCAAACCCCTTATTCTCTTCTATCTGATAATAATATACACCTTGTGAAATAAAATTGCAAGTAGAAAATTAAAAAAATTGCATTTTCCGCTAAATTATACATCAAGATTGCATTTCCACTCATAAATAAAGTTTCTAATTAAGGAGAACAATCTGATTTTCTTCACATACTTGTTTTATGATTTTTAATTGTTTTGCGGATAGTCTTTTATAAACTTCGCTAAATTTAATTTTGTGTTCAGCTGATTTTCCGATATGATAAAGAAGCTCTTTTACGGCGACAATATCTTTTGCTCGTTTTTCTCGAGGCTCACGGTCAGGATTTGTAAGAATTTTTTGAATCACATAAGCAGAAGGCTCTGGAATTATGATTGTATATTTTTCTCCGTCTGTTGCAGTTGCCTCAATTTCTCTGGCAAAATCTGAAAGAATATTTATAGCACGTAATCCTTCAGATGTAATTCCGAGAGGTTTAATATTCACCTTTCCAGCAGTTCCAGCTCCAAGAACTCTTGTAAGAAATTCAAGTTCAAGAAGATCTTCTTTATAAAATCTCGAAATACCGTCAACCTCATCATACACATAGCCAATAGATTTTAGCTTTTGCACAACATTGATTTTTTCTTTTGGAATATTAATGTTTCTATAAAAAAAGTCCACATCACGAGTTCTTAAATTAGGCATAAAATCTGTTTTAAATAACGGCGGAAATAAATACTCAGCCCAGCTGCCAATAATCATTACATGACGTAATAGACCGATTTCGTCAAATGCTTTAATTGTCTGCCAAAAAGCCTCTTCCTGCTCTTTTCTCATTTTAATGCCTTTAATAAATCCTTTTGTTCGAGTTTTAATTTTTTTATGAGTTGCTTATATTCATTCCGCTTATCTAACTGCATCTGCAATTCATCTGAATCAAACGTTTCATTTTTCCCTAAAAATTTAGAAACAACTTTGTTTCCTTCTCTGTAATTTAAATACAAATATTCATGATTACCTATTTTTCGCTTATAAATAGATCCTTTAGGAAGAGTTTCCAATTCTTTTTCATAACGAGACACTAGGCGCTGATTTCTTTCTAGTTCATCCTGAAAGACAGCTTTTACTACATCCGATTTCATATAAACACACTTACACTACAAATTTAGTGATTTATATTATATTGTAGTGTAACTATAATTTACACTACATTTTTTAATAATTCAAGATAGATGTAGTGTAAGTTTCAAAATATATTTTATACCGATTATAAGTATGCAGACAAGAAAACATATTTTTTAATTGCAAGCTCCAAAAAAATGCTGGACAACAATAGCAGGATGCACTCCGCTCAGCAAAGAATTGCATTTCTTACAAAAATAAATTTGCCTATTCATTTTAAATTTTGAACTCATTTCAACAGAATGAAACTCAAACATATGGTTTAGAAAAGCAGATGACTCTGTTTTCCCAAAACCTTCCAAACATATAGGACATAAAACTGTTTCAACCTTAGCAAGATTTTTTGACAAGATTTTGTAAGATTGATTGTCTGAATGAACTTGAAGATGAAATCTGTAGTTTCCTTTATTTAAAGCAATACAACAACAGGGACATTTAATCCATTTTATATTATTTATTCGTCCGAGTGTTGTTTCTTTTATTGGAATAGTCTTTTTTTGAAACGATAATTCTTTTCTAGTTTCATTTTTTGAATTACTTTTTTTAGCATTTTCAACCGAAGGTTTTACAAAATTAACGGTTTCACTCACAAGAGGCTTCTTTGTATCTTCTTTGCAAATTATAATTTCAGAGGGCTTTGTTTCAATTAGAGTTTTCTTTTTTTTCTCTGTTTTGATTACGAAGTCATCAACTGAGTATTTTCCTTCAAATGATAAAGAGCTTCCTTTTTTACAATAAGGACACTCAGTTTTATGTTCAGAAGTTAAAGTAGTAATATTCTTGAAGCCTAAATCATTCTCATTTAACAAAATCTTCATCCCTATTGATTCAGTATCTAGCTGAAAAACCTTTGGAAATATATAGTCTGTATACCAATACTTCTTTCTGCAATCAGGACACTGAGAATTAAAAATCTTAAAGTTACATTCCTTGTTTACACAGCAATAACCTTTAGTTTTATCACCTTTTATTTTTGAACCACACTGAGGACAACAAGTTTGTTCATCTTTCAAAACAATCATGTTTTTCAGGAAAATTTTTGATAAACGCCTGAAAGAATTTACATCATTGAGTGTTACTGGAATAATTCCGAATTCTTTATTTTTAGCAGATTCTTGATTTCTTAAACTATATGACACTAAAGATTTTAATAGAGATTCATCATTAATATTTCTTAATTCATTTGGACGAGTAATATTAAGAATGTAACATTCATCAAATCCAGAAGGTATTAATTTTCCTATTTGATTAATAGTTTCTTTTGCTGTTTTGTAGTCATCGGCTATTCCATATTTCCAAGGTACAAATAATAAAGTTTCTTTGTTATTTGAAACTTTCATCATTGTATCAAAAAGAGTTTTTCTAAATTCTTGTCCCCACTTACTCTGCAACTTTTTATCTATCTTATTTAAAAGCAAATTGCATAGTTCATTTTGTTCGCTTTCATTAAGTTTTTTATCAAAGATTAATTCATTACCAGCTTTTGATACTTTAAATTGTTGATATACAGAACTATCCGGTAACTCTATTGTGAAATGAACAGGTATCTTTTTTTCCTGTGTAATTTCTACAGTAATAAAACCGTCAAAGAGTTTTGCTTTTTCTGTATTTAAAACGATTTTCCAGTCTTCAAAGACAAAACAGCAATGATTGAATAAATTATTGCTCAACAAGGTTTCATTATCATTCTCTGATTTGAATCCCATATAATTTAGGCAGAAGAGAATGACTAGTTCTGTATAAACAAGATATTCAGTCCTTAATTCTTTTTTTTCAAGAATCTCGGAAATTTCTTCTCTTTTTCCTAATAATTCCCACAATTGATAAACCTTTTTATAATAGTTATCCATCATGAAAATATTAGTTTTCTTTAAAATACCTCTTATTTCTTTTTCTTTTCGTATATGACGATACAGATTTGTCGATTTACATTTTGAAAGATATTCAAGTATTGAATTGATAACGTTCAGTGTTTCTTCAATTAATTTTTGTGTAGTACTAGATTCTGAATTTTCAAATCCCTTAAAAAGAAAATTGATTGCATCAAAGAAGTTTTGGCGTTCTCCACCCTGAGAATATGATTCAGATAATGTGAAATTCATCTTACAATCAATAGTATCTTCTTTCTCTTTCTTTTCTAATGCATACAATTTATCAACAATTGTTTTAGCTGCAACATTCTCATAAATAGCATAATCATCTTCAAGAATTCTAGCTAATAAACGTTCTGGAATAAGTCCATTGGCATTAATTCCCTTCCAATGTTCACTATGTGATGCTAAATGTCTTATAGATTCAGTTCCAATTCTTGTTACTATAGAAGCAGGTCTAACCTCCTCTACTTGTTTCAAATGTAGTTTTGGTCTATAGAAGATATGAGGTAGATATTTTATATTCTTCAATATTTCATCACGATTACTTGATTGTACTAGATGTGCAAAGTTTTTATTAAAGGAACATAATTTGATTGCATCAATGTTATCACTATCAAAAGCTTTTATAAGATCTTTATAATCAAAACAACCATCACTTGTATAAGATATATACTGTTTATAGATATCTTGATAGTCAATAATACTTTCCTGTGAAAGTTCACCTTTGAGAATCTTTATTCTAACAGTATCTGTACCGCAACTAAGAGTAATATCATCCTGTTGAATTGGTAATTCAAATATGAAATCATGATGAATCAGTTTGTGGTTTAACACACAACTGTCTGGACTCACATCTTTTATTATCAGTTTTCCAGAATAAGGAATAATGTAGTTTATTTCTTCTAATGATATTTCTTTGTCGGTTTCAAATACATCAACAAATGAAACGGTCATTTACTTTTCCTTTTTAAAGCTAAGAAATTCCAAAGCAAGTTTTAGATTGTAATTCTTAAAAATGCTTTCAAGTTCTTCAATTTCTTCTCCAGTCATATCGATATATTCAAGTTTTCTAAGAACTTTGTTTGTTATCTGATAATCAAGAGCTTCATATATATAAACATTTTCTTCTGCTTCATTTTTTGGTTTTGAAACGAAAGATGCTGCTACATATACAGGAACGAACTTGTTAATCTGGTCTAAAATTCGGTTACCAAAGGAAACCTTAAAATGTGCTTTCAAGTAATCATCAATATCATTGATAGCATGATTTGAGGCACAATCAAAATCAAACTCTTTTTTTGCTTTATTAAACAGAGTCTTTAATGTTCCATAAGGTATAAATTTCTTTTCAATATCCTTATCAAGTTTTGTTCCTTTTGCACGATTCTTGAAGTTCATTACCTGTGCACGGTCATAAACCTTATCCGTAATCTCAAATGTAGATTCATCTTTATTTGCAGTTCCGATGAACCAAACGTTTTCTGGAATAGTGATCGTTTTACCATCTTCAAGAAGCTGTGGTCCCGTAACAAGACTTGCAGAACCATGAATATTTTTAAAGTGTTTTTCTTCTAAGAATTGAAGCAATTTTTGTTTCTCACCAGCCTGAGCATTCTGGATTGCTTCAGAATCTAAGCTACCCTTTTCTGGGTAAAGTTTCTCTACTATTGATCGCAATTCGACATAACGAGCCGAATCATCCTTAACCAATGCATCTCTAACTTCTGGTGTAATTTCATTAGGGAGCTGTCTCATATCTGTTTCAACTAATTGAACTTTCCAATCATTTGGATCGTTTTCAAGAACTGATAAGAAGTCCGCAAAGTAATATTCTACACGAGAAAGATTCATTTCATCTAATACAATAAAGTATGGTACGCTTCGATAATTAGGAGTATTTGCTTTGTATAAATCACAAGTAAATTCTTTCGCAGTGTATTTTTTACTAAAATCATTATAGTAACCAAGTAATTCATTTCTATCGCGCCATGACGATTCAACTGGAACAATGTTTACTTCACCAAATATTGCATCTGCAAAAATTCTAGGAAGACTTGTCTTTCCAGTTCCAGACATACCCTGCAGAATTGCAAAAGGAGAAGCTGCCATACCTGCAATAAATGCTTTTATATCTTCCTTTGAATAGAAAAGAGGTTTTGCTCGGCTTGCAGCATAAGTGATAATATGATTTACAATTGAATTTAATGATTCTGATTGAGACTTTAAATTATCACGTTGTTTCTTTAAATCATTTTCTTTTTCAGAATCAACGTTTGTATCGATTTGAGTCAATGCAGGACATACATCACCTATTGAACTTTCAAGCATTTTCTTTGTTGTTGACAATTCAGTTCTTAAATGATCATTAAGAGAACGCAATAATCCCAACTGTTCTTTTAGTTGTTCATATTCAAGTTGAACATTTGCACGTCTAGAAAGCTCATGCTCTTTATTAGCTACTTCTGACTGCAACTGGTTAATTTGATCAATATATTTTGGTTTATTTTCCAGAGCCAACTTCATTTCAGAAAGTTTTAAGTCTGTGTAATCACTAAATTTGTTCTGTAATTCATCTAATTCTTTTACCAGGCGTTCTCGTTCCTGCTGAAGTTCTTCGATTGAATAACCTTCAATTTTTGCTTTTGTCAATTCAAGTTCATTTTTTTCTGCAGAAAGTTTTTTATATTCCTCTTCCCAACGTGAAAGCGATTCTTTTAAATTGCTAATTACAGATTCTAATTCTGCAACCTTTACAGGATTAGAATTATTATATTCTTCTTCTTTGGCTTTTAATCTGTTATCACGCCTTTCAAAACTTTCTTTTGTATCATTTTTTTCTTCCTCAAATTCTTTTCGTTCTTTTTCAAGTTTTTTTCTTTCTGAAGCCATTTCTTCATCAAAAACTTCTTTTTCCTTTTCAAACACTTTTTTCTGATTTTCAATATCTGAAAGCTTTTCTTCTAATTCTTTTTGTTCCTTTTCAAATTTAACTTTTTCTTCTTTATAAACAACATCAATCTTTGCTTTTGCTTCTTTTTCAGCTTTTTCAAGAATATTTTTTCGATCAATTTCAAGG
>OQVN01000604.1_pt1 | contig 13496 bp, 15 predicted proteins | sample 1691621 | NCBI WGS metagenome assembly OQVN01 (sample SAMN03418278, study PRJEB22391) | human gut metagenome | biome: human-gut; feature: organic feature; material: feces | host: Homo sapiens | place: Tanzania | collected 2013-01 | reverse complement strand
AATACAGTAGCCTAATAGACTGAAAGTGAATTTACACACAAAAAAGGACTTGACCCCCCAATGCGGGCTACGGGGATATTAGAACAGATTCATTACTTAACTCTCAAGTTAAGTTGACAGAATGGTGGAAATCGTAGTATTTTGAAACAGACCACTGTGGATAACAGTGTAAGTGATAAAATCGAACAGAAAAAGTAAGTTACGACAAGAATGAGGATACAGACATATGAAGATCTACTTGGTAAGACACGGGGAGACTGACTGGAATCAGGCAGGACTTTTGCAGGGACAGACGGACATTGCACTTAATGCCCAGGGACTGGAGCAGGCCCGCGAGGCGGCGGAACGGTTAAAAGAGGTCCCGTTTGAAATTGCATTTTGTTCACCACTGATCCGGGCAAAGCGCACGGCAGAGACCATCATAGGAGACCGGAAGATCACCCTCACTGCAGACGAAAGACTCAGAGAACTGAATTTCGGACCATGGGAGGGCGTGGACATCCGGACAATCAAGGATGCTGCCAGCCAGCCTTTTACCAACCCAGGCAGCTATATTCCCCCCGAGGGAGCGGAGAGTTTTGCACAGCTGTATAAAAGAAGCGGAGAATTCGTAGATCAAGTATTGTTGCCATTAGAGGGTACATATGAGACTGTGCTGGTAGTAGCGCACGGAGGAGTGAATCGCAGTATATTGAATCCCGTTCTGAATATTCCCGTCGATGATTTCTGGCGGATGCATATGGGCAACTGCGCAACTGCGATCCTCGATTGTACAGATGGAAAGCTGTCCATGCTGGAATATACGGATAGCAAGAGTGCCAATACGAAGAGCAAGCTGCTATGAAGGAAGTCCAATATGAAAAATCCTACATCGGATATATTCGCAGAACGCGGTTTTGTAGGGCTCTGAATAGTTACCATGATGGAAAGGTGAGAGACTAAGAATGCACATAGACAGAGAAGATATGTTGGAACTGACCAGGAGAATGACTGTGTCACGCAGCTGCTTTTCCCGCATTGCCGGAGCGTACATGGATGAAGAGGGATTTATTGACGGTACGTTCAATACGCATTTCCTCAAATTATCCGGAAGCGAGAAGGAGAAGAATCTGAATATCGCCAAAACCGTTCCCTATTCCAACACCAATGTGAATCTGAAGAACTATCGTCTGGACCTGGGAGCCAGGAGACCCGGTGGCGTAATACAGCTGCTGGAAGCCCTGCGCCAGTGCGAATTGAAAAATGATGCATTATTGTACTCCCTTTATGAATATATTGGAGAGAGGTATCAGCCGGGCTATCCTTATGCCATCTATCTTTTTTTCGGCAGCTATGATGTGCCCACCAAGGGAAAAGACAAGGAGAATCAGTGGGAATCCGAGGAGGTCTATCAGTTCCTGATCGCTACCATCGGTCCGGTCACGGGAGACTATGAGGTCGGGAGACCGGAAGCGGGGTTTTTATATCCGGCATTTGCCAACCACAGCACAGATATTGACGGTATCAATATTTACCAGGCGGAAGAAGGAGCACAGCTATTTGCAAAAATCCTGGGGGTACAGGCTTGACAGAAAAAGATTTTTTACCTATAATACGCACTGGAACAAAGTAAATCTCGATTACAAAACCCGTAAGGGCAGTGGATTTTTCAAGATTTTGATCTTATTTTCGCCACACAGCAGAAATGTTGTGTGGCGTTTGTTGTATAAGGAGCAGAAAATGAATCAGACATACATGAAAGAAAAGAAAATTTTCCCGTTAGTGATGTCCATGGCGCTTCCCATGATGTTGTCCATGGCATTCAATTCCCTCTATAATATCGTGGACAGTTATTTCGTGGCAAAGCTCAGTGAGGATGCCATGACAGCGCTTTCCCTGGTCTATCCGGCACAGAATCTGCTGACTGCCGTGGCAGTGGGCTTCGGGGTGGGGGTCAATGCTATGATCTCCTTTTATCTGGGAGCACAGAAGCAGGAAAAAGCGGATAAGACAGCGACCCAGGGCATGGTGCTGGGAGTATTGCACGGTGTGCTGCTCATGGTTCTGTTCCTCTGCGGAATGAACTTATTTTTGGGAATGTTTACGAAGAGTGATACGGTGCGGGCACTTGGCATGGAATATTCCAATGTGGTATTTTTGTTCTCCACTATTGTGACGGGGGGCATCACACTGGAGAAAATATTCCAGGCGGTAGGCCGGATGCGGGCTACCATGGTCAGCATGATCGCCGGATTTGTCACGAATATTGTGCTGGATCCGCTGCTGATCTTCGGCATTGGACCTTTTCCCCGGATGGAGATCGCCGGAGCGGCGCTTGCCACCGGCATCGGTCAGGTGATCACATTACTGGTATATCTCATCTATTATGTGGCGGATCCTTTGCCGGTGAAGCTTCATAAAAAATATCTGCGTCCGGAAGGAGAAATCTGCGGCAAGACTTACGGTATCGGTATTCCGGCGACTCTGAATATGGCACTGCCTTCTCTGCTGATCTCTGCATTGAACGGTATTCTGGCAGCATATTCCCAGGGGTATGTGCTGGTGCTGGGTGTTTATTATAAGTTACAGACCTTTATTTACCTGCCTTCCAACGGTATCATTCAGGGCATCCGCCCCTTGATCGGCTATAACTATGGTGCAGGAGAGAGAAGGCGTGTGGAGCAGATCTACCGTCTGACACTGGAACTGACTGCCGGGATCATGGCTGCCGGTACGGCCCTGTGCTGGCTGATTCCCGGAGGGCTGATCGCACTGTTTACTGAGAATCCGGAGACCATCACCATCGGTATCACGGCACTGCATATCATCAGCCTGGGCTTTATTCTGTCCGCTGTGTCGGTGACCAGCTCCGGAGCCCTGGAGGCACTGGGACAGGGTATGGCTTCCCTGGTGATCTCCGTGATGCGTTATGTGGCGGTGATCATCCCTGCGGCATTTATCTTAAGCCGCATCATCGGAGTCACCGGTGTATGGTGGGCATTTGTCTGCACGGAGAGCGTGACCGCGGTGGTGGCGTATGTGCTGTACCACAGAGTGTGGAAAAAAGCATAAAAGAAAGTACATATTCTAAAATCCGAATCATTTTTGAGACTATAGCAAAATGCTATTCTGTAACTATAAAAATGGATTGGAGGTTAGCATATGAAAATCGTAGTATTGGGAGGAACCGGCTGGCTGGGAGCCGAGATAACGGCAGAGGCCGTAAAACGCGGTCATGAAGTCATCGTACTTTCCAGACATCCGGAAGATATCAAATATACCCTGACCCCGGAAGCAACTTCTTTGAAGGCGGATGCTTCCAACTATGAGGAATTGCTGAATGCGGTGCCTTATGGTACGGATATCCTGATCAACTCGTTGATTCCGGATCCTTTCGTGCATGAGACATTCCCACAGTGGTGTGAAAATGTGGTTCAGTGTTGTAAAAAACAAAAGGTAGGACGTCTGATTGCAATCGGAGATGCCTGTGTATTTCCGGTGAGCAGGGATAAGACTTTGATGGATACTACGTTCCTGACACCGTTTTACAGAACTTGGTTTGGAGAGCATAAAAGGACACATGAATTGTATCTGAAGGAAAAGGAACTGGACTGGGTGGAAATCGTACCTGCGGCAAAGTGCCTTCCGGACAAAGAACTGCATGAATATAATATAGCGGTGGATGCGTTGTGTACACTGGATCCGGTGGTGCAGAAGCTGGAGACACCGGATCCGGATCACTATCCCTTTGCGGACAACAGCTACATATCCACACAGGATTTCGCTTATGCTGTGATGGATGAGGCAGAGCATCAGAGGTATTCGCGGACAAGAATCTGTGTGGCATGGAAAATCGCACATGAAATGTATTGGGAGGAGCAGAAATGAGGATAGCAATTCTAGGGTCCAGCGGACGCGTAGCCAGCCGCATTGTGAAGGAAGCGTTGATGCGCGGCCATGAAGTAGTAGGAATCGATATTAAAAACAAAGAAGAATTTGAGGGTAAAATTACTTTTTGCCGGTATGATATGGAAGATGTGGAACATATTGCGGAGGCAATCCGGGGATGTGATGTATATATATTTGCAGTGATACCGGTCTTGAAAGGATTTGACAAGATAGTGACAGTCGTAAAGTGTGCTATTGAAGCATGCAAACGCGCGGGTGTTCCCAGAATGATCTATATCTGTGGTGGTGTGTCAAGCTGGATCCGTCCGGGGGTTTATCTGCTGGATGATCAGAAGCAGCCTGGTCATCGCCAGACACACAAAGCAAATGATGCAATCATCGGAAGCCATGAGGTTGCATTGGAGTATCTGCGGACGGTAGATGATTTCGACTGGTGCTGTCAGACCGCACCGCTCTGGATGGAAGAGAATATGGGCGGACGCACTGGCAAATATCGTATGGGAACGGAATATCCCGTATTGATAGACCCCGATAATAAGGACATCAGTCTTCAGCAGAATTGTCATATCTCTATGGAGGATTTTGCAGTGTGCATGATCGATGAAGTAGAGCAGTCCAGACATCATAAATGCAGATATACCGTAGGCTATTAAACAGGAGTGCAGACATCCGTAAGAGACATACCGGATGTCTGTTTTTCATTTGGAAAAACTATGCTATAATCGGTAAGTAAGTATAGACTAGAGCTATTTTTCGAAAGGAAATTGGTATGGCAAAGGTATTGTTGATCGATGATGAAATTCATGTGAGAAGTCTGATGAAATACCTGATTCACTGGGAAGAATTGGGGCTGACGTTGGAAGGGGAATACGATAATGCTCAGGACGCTGTTGCCAAAATGCAGCAGGAACCGGCGGATATTGTGATCACGGATATCTGTATGCCGGGAATGGACGGACTGGAGATGATCGAACAGATACAACAAAGCAACCGGGACTGCAGATTTATCCTGATCAGCGGTTATCGGGACTTTGAATATGCCAAAAAGGCGATCGGCCTGGGAGTTTCGGAATATATTGTGAAACCGATCAATGAGGAGGAGATCAATAAAACGCTGAGAAAAGTATTGACCGGGACGGTGAAGGAACGCAGAGAGGATGCCCAGACCCGGGAATTGCGGCAAAAGCTATTTCCTCTATTGGTGCGTAAAGGGAAAAATGTGGAACCGGATGTGGGAAAGGCATATGGATTCCGGTTTGCGGAGGATGGTTACTACCGTGTCTTACAGTTGGGATTCTGCAATTGTAGTGAAGAGGATGACACACGCGGGATTATCTCGGAGTTTACAGACGCTGTCAGGGAGGACGTCGGAGCTTATTGCTACGAAATGGAAGGCTTTCCGCTGTCAGATCTGAGGTATGATGTTCTGCTTCAATATGAAAAGGAGAGAGACGGACAGATCATCCGGTGCCTGGATATGGTATATCGTAATATGGTACAGCGCCACAAGGAAGACCTGCCCTATCGTTTTTATCTCTCTGCGGGAAAGGCGGTAACTTCCATTGCGGAAATTTATAAATCCATCGATTCTGCCCATTTTTTCATGAGCGGAAGGCTCGGTTACGGAAATACCAGGGTATACATTGCGGATATCTTGCCTAAGTTTGACAGAATCATGGAGGAAAATTATCCTATTCCGAGAGAGACGGTGCGTGAATTTGAGCGAGATATTGAGACCATGAATCCGGAAGGCATCCGCAGCATTGTGAGGAGATTATTCAAGAGCCTTCAGGACAGAGAAGAACAAAACTATATTTTTTATTTTTATCTGATCAGAGATTTGAACAATATTATGATGTCTGTTTTTCAGAGATTGCAGATTCATCCTTCTGATATGAATCGTATGGAGAGAGAACTGGAAGAGCAGATGGACAACTGTGACAGTGTGGCGATGCTTCAGATCATGACAGAACGATATTGTATTGATCAGGTCAATAAATGTCTGGACGGTAAACAGGACAATGCGCAGGTATATGTGAATCTGGCAAAAAAATACATTGATGAACATTATGCGGAGGAAATATCCCTACAGACTATTGCGGATCTGGCACATGTAAATGCAGCATATCTGTCTTCTGTGTTTAAGAAGAACACGGGGATCAATTATCTGACGTATCTGACAGAGGTCCGCATGGAGAAAGCCAAGGAACTGCTGAGCCAGCTGGATATGAATCTGTCCCAGATCGCGAATGCCGTGGGATATACCAGTACCAGATATTTCAGTAAAACTTTTGAAAATGAAGTGGGAATGAAGCCGAGTGAATATCGAAGAGTATATTTGCGGGAGCAGAGATGATCATGAGAAAAGAAAGATTGATTATTATAAGTATTACGGAGATTCTGATAGCATTCACGTTGTGTCTGCATATTTCGGAACAGACGGATAAAATATTGGTTTTACTTTTATTACTTGGTTTTATTGCAGTGCTGACGGATTGTTGTATTGGATTGTATCAGATGCAGACGATCCGGGAACAGAAAGAACAGGAAGAAAGAAAGCGGATTCAGGCGGAGCTGGATCAGAAACGCCAGAAGTTACAGGCTTTGGAAAGTCAGATCAATCCTCATTTCCTGTATAATACGTTGGATACCTTCCGGGGACTTGCACTGGAACAGGGGAACCGTGAACTGAGCGACATGATTGAGGCATTGTCCCAAATGTTTAAATACAGTGTAAAATATGAAGCGGAAATGGTGAATATCAATGCGGAACTGGATTACCTGAAACATTATATTCAACTGCAGCAGATGCGTTTCCCGGGGAGATTCACCTACGAGGAACATCTGGAATGTGATCCGGCCAATCTGCTTCTGGAACCCTGTCCAAGATTTGTATTGCAGCCCATCGTGGAAAACGCGATCCGGCATGGACTGCGTGATGTCCGCAAAGGAGGTCATATTGTGGTGACCATGGGGATTCGTAGAAAAGATTTTTTTATTCTGGTAGAGGATAATGGGTGTGGTATGGATATGACGGAAGTCAGTCTTTTGAACCAACGTCTGGAACGAATACCGCAAGATACATCCGAGACAAACGAAAAAGCCGGTATCGGTATCGAAAATGTCAATCGAAGGATCAAGATGTTCTGCGGTGAGGAATATGGGCGTTCAAAGCTCCGATGATGCTCTCCATCTCTGGGTCATTGGCAATCAGCAGATAGCTAGGGTTCTTCGGGTCACTGACTTTCAGGTCAAAGTCATCACCATCCTTGTGAAATATCCAATAGCTTTCCTTGGTGGCAAGGCGTGAGGTATAGACACGCAGTGTGCCTATCATACCTTCCAACTGTTCCATCGCCTTGTTCTTCAAGGCGGTCTGAAACGGACCGAGCAACGGTGCTACCTCATTGTCGGTCTCCAATACATTGAAGATGGTCTGGTAACTCTCGTTTAGGAAACTCAGGATATGGGGCATATCGCTGTATTTGCCCAACCAATAGATTGGCTCCACTTCTTCTCCTGCGTGGTTAAACACCTTTCCGGTCGGCTTCATCTGCATGGTCTTCGGATCAAGTACTTTCTCTGCTATCAGCATCTTGCCGTCCTTGTCGTATGGTTCCTTGCCATAGTTGATGAAGAAGTAGATACAGGCGGCGAGGAAGTTGACGGCTGAGGTCTGGAAGAACTGGTCGCTGCCGCCACCGCCTTCCTTCTTGCCTTTTTGCAGTGATTCTAGCAGTGTCTCTGCGGTCTCACTCGCTGCTGCCAAATTATTGATATACTTCTGCTGTATCGGGTTCACTCGCTTGGAGTATTCCACATCCACAAAGTTGATGATGTTGAACTTGCAGCCTTCTGGCAGTTTGCCCAACTGTTGGTTCTTCTTGTAGTGGTAGTACAGTTTGGTTGCCAAGGTAGGGAACTTGTAGTCGTAAACGACCATGGCAAAGCCTTTTGCACTGTGCTGACGGATGAATGGTTCGATGATAGAAAAAGTCTTACCACTACCAGGCGTACCCACTACCCAAGTGCCGCGGAAAGGATTCACGATGTTCACCCATCCCTTGCGGAACTTTCCTTTATAGTAGTAGCGCATAGGGATATTCACGCTATATTTGTTGTATTCCTCCTTCTGGCACTGCTCGAAACTCTCGTTCTCAAAATTGAAACGGTCTTTCATCAGTCCTTCCTTCAGGAACTTCGAGATGTTATCCAAGGCTACATGCACCAGTACGGTTCCTATGATGGTTGCCACCATATATAGGATGATGTTCAATCTTAGGGCATAGAGACGAGTGTCCATCGCATAGCCGAAGAGCCACACGGACAGTACCAGCAGTCCCACACCACTCACCAATGGGTAAAGCACCTGCCTTCGGGCATCAAACTCCAGATGCTTCTTGTTTCTCGTGCCTACACAGGTGATGCACACCAACAGGAATGTCACCACCTTGCTATACACCAGGTTCCCGTCATGGTAGATAAACCACTGCTTGATGCGGTCGTGCAGGTCGCACACCACACCGCCAAAGCCGTCTATCGCCCTTGGGTCTATGGCATACTCAAAGAACTCCATCAACACGGATATGTAGATGACCGCCCTGAATATCTTGTAAAATCCTTGTAACTCCTTGCTTTCTTCCATAAATATTCTTAAATAATCAACCTATAAGTTGTATTTCTCAATTATTTGTTGTATCTTCGCACTATAAAACAATAAGATTATGACATTCGACCTGATTACAGAAAACGAGCACCTTTGGGCTGTCAGATATGATGACTGCCTCGACAACGTTCTTGACTCAATTCTTGGGCAATGGAACGATGTTACATGGTTGCGTAGCTTCTTCAAGCATAACATTGATGATTTGGCATCCTACTTCAAAATCACTGATGTCAATCAAGCCATCTATGATACGATTGAAGATAGCGAACGCTTGCAATGTCTCATCATGGATATTTCTCCTGATGCTGACCTTGACAAGATTTTCCGCCCATTGGAGAATAGTCGTACTTCGGAAATGTTGTTGGGCAAAGAGAAGGCACGCTTGCGTAATACGCCACGTCATGCTTCTTGGCTCCGCATCTATGCTATCAAACTCGAACCGGGTATTTACATTATCACTGGCGGTGCAATCAAGTTGACTCGTACTATGCAGGAACGTGAACATACTTTGGTTGAACTCGCCCGAATGGAAAAGGTGAGACGTTTCTTACTTGACAACGATATTGCCGACAAGGATTCCTTCATGGACTTCTTGAATGAAATCATATAGAAAGGAGGTTATTATGAGAACTACAAACGAAATTGTTTCTAAACTGAGAGAACATCAGTCTTCAACTCCATCCAAATGGCGTGAGAATGCAGAGTGGCGCATGGCTAACAAGTCATGGCTTCGCTATTCTCAGCACATTGCAATGATGATGCTCGACAAGATGGAGGAATTGGGTATGACCCAAAAGCGATTGTCTGAACTCATGGGCTGTAGCCAGCAATATGTTTCCAAGGTACTCAAAGGACAGGAAAACCTATCCCTCGAAACCTTGGCTAAGATTGAGCGTTGTCTTCAACTGCCGATTCTGAATCACTTAGCGTAGCTCTATTTCAGAAATATGGGATTGAATGAGTCTGCCGACAACACATCGCTATAGTTTATCTTCAATGATATGGTACGACCGCTGATTTGGTTCTCCGTCATTTCGATAATTAACTGCTTGTCATTCGGGAATGTCATTTTCCGAATGACTATCACATTGCGGTAGCCATAGCGGAAACGCTTGGTCTGCTCCAACGTGAAGACTGGATGCAACTCTACCATCTGTGAGTTGGTTGCCTTTGTGGTCTTCTTGTCCGTCAGCTTCAATCGTATTTGGTCTATGTCAAACGGTATGTCTGTCTTGTTCTCCACCGAGAAGTCCAGGAAGAAATAGTCACCAGACGAATAGATGTTATTCAGTCGCATCACCATTTTATGCGCTTTGGTCTTCACATTGTTCACATGGGCTTCCGAACTCCAAATCTGTCTGGCATAACGAGCCATATCCGTAGAGGACAAAGTTACCGCAGGATTGTTATAGGCATTCTTCTCTATCTGTTGTATCTCCTTATCCGTCACTGCCTCTTGCAGTCTTGTAGTATAGAGCAATGCATATTGTGCACGGTATCGTTCCGTCACAATGGTCACGATGGCAAGCACCTCACCATCTTCATGCATTCCTTCCTTGGGTTTCAGTCGCACGGTATTGTTGATGGGTTGGTCTCCTGCTATCTTGTCGGTGGATATATCCACAAAGCGGATGGGTTCGCTTGCCGTAATGACCGTAGTCACTTGCTCGTTCACGGTCAGCTGCTCCATCTCCTGGTAGGTGCAGGGCTGATAACTCTCCGCACAGGTCTGTTGTGCCATCATTGGTATGGCACTTATCGCACACATCATCAGTGCGCCAATGGTCTTCTTGATATTCATATGGGTGTAATGTTTACTTTGTAGTGTTTAATGTTTACTTACTCTTGGTGTCTTTGCTGTTAGCTTCGCTGATTCTCGGCTGCACTCGGCAAAGGAAAAACTATTTTCCTCTGCTCTCGTTGGCACGAGAATTTATCAGATACACAAAGGTGCCATATTTCAGTTTCACCTTGTTCTTCTTGATAGCCTTGCCTATGGCATTGCTCGTTTTCTGATAGGCATTCTGCATGGTCTGCATGCCCCACTGCGAAAAACTGCTGCCAGTATTGGGGGTGTTCATATCCACATTGCCGGTTACGGCTCCGCTTACCACGTCTTTGCTGGTCTCTCGGAACTGGCTGCTTGGTACATACAAGCCTTCCATGCCGTCTGTGTCATAGAGTGACAGGTTGATTTTCACTATCTCATCGTCCACCAACACGCTTTTTACCGTGCCTTTCACTCGTTGCGAACTGAAACCGCTCATGGTGGCATACAGGTATGCGCCTTTCTTCACTATCATCTCACCGATTTCCACATCATCTAACAGTCGCAAGCGGACACGGCTTCCATCCACGGCTTTCACATTCTCGTCAATGATAGCCTTTATCATTGTCGGCTCTTTCTCGTTCACCGCCAAAGTGTTGAAATAGTCCGAGGATGTCTTCACCTTTTTCACCACCTCACTTGGCTTGTCATTCTCGTCTGCTTCCTTTCGGGCATTCTCATTCACCTTGATTTTGCCCTCAATGTTGATACCGCCCTTGGCTGTAGCTGTTGTTTCATCGGATGCTGTTGCTGAAGACGATGAGTTCTGTTGCGTGGCTTGCTGTCCCTTCAGCCTTGCTTCGGCAAGTGCCTTGTTCAGCTCTGCCAACGCCTCGTTCTCTCTTTGTCGCTCATGGGCTTCTTGTGCTTCTCTCTGTTTTTCCATTTCTGCTTGCCTCTTGGCTTCGGCATCCAACTGTTGCAGTTCTGCATCCGAATACTTGCTTTGGTATTCTTCTTTTTCTTGCTCATTGTCTCGGTCTATATTCTCCACGGCACTATGGTCTTCTATCTTGCCGTAGGCGTTCAACATGTTCTCATACTTGCCTCCAATACCGTCACCGCCCTTGATATGGGCTTGTGGCAGGTTCGGATTCAGATATTCCGTGGTCTGCATATTGGCATCCTGCTTCTCCGCTACCTTGGTATCAAAGAGGTCGAAGATAAAGTAGGATGCACCGAGCAGTGGGAGATAGACAATCGCAGGTAGCATGTACTTGGGTTGTCTGAAATTGATTCTTTCTGTCAGCTTCATCGTTATTTGTCTTTATGAGGATGGCGTGCATCCTCATTGGTTCTTACTATGTTCTTTGCATTCCCCATATTCTGATGGCGAGCCTTTATCAGCGAGTCCTGTCTCTCCGTAGCAGTGCGTCGCTCTCCCTGATAGTGATAAGCTCTTGCCATGCGATAGATGTTGAAACTGAAGCTCACACCTACAAAACCGAACACGATGACCAGGAACAGTGTCTTGTGCAAGTCGGCAAACCTCTGCACCTTGGCTGCCGCCTTGTCGATTCTGCACATCTTGGCAAACTTCCTTCCGGCTCTTACGTCTCGCTCATAGCGTTCCTTGTATTTGGGGTCGTCCTTGTCGGGCATTTTCTCCCCAATGAGCATCTGCTTAAATCCTTTTGTGTTCATCGTTATTTCTTTTTTTACCTTTTTACTTCTTTACCCTTTTACCTTCAATAGTTGCTCTTCGTCTTCTGGTCAATATCCTTGTTGAGCAAGGTTCTCCAGTTCACTATCAGCAATCCATGTGGGTTGTTGTCTGTCCTCGGCACTCGTTTCAACTGTCCTGCCGTCACCAGTTCACGGGTCAGCACATTGGTTCTGCGCTCGATGCGCTGTCTGCCGTAGTAGGTAAACTCCATCTTCTCCTTGTTGAACTTGATACTGTCACAGAAGATGCTGAACACGGCACTTGTTCCCATGATGTTGGAGTAGAAACCCTTTTCTTTCAGCGTATTGTACTGCGCCAGTCCTGTCTCATCCACCAGATACATGGCTTTCTCCATCGTGTATTTGATGTACTTGTCATCGGGTGCCAATGTGAAGAAATAATGATGGAACATCTCGATATGGCTCTTTGCTTCCACATCCAATGTCTCATCCATCGTCGTACGCTGCACCAAAATTGGTACGTTGCCGTCCAACACATAGATTTTGTTCTGTGCATCCACCACCATATTCTTCGCAGTCCAGATGCTACTGATACTTATCAGCACGCATCCAACCAGAAACAGGCTACAGATGATAGTCACCAACTTCACCTTATTCTCTAAATTCTTGATTACCATTGCTATTTTGCTATTATTTTATCTTTTTACTTTTTTGCCCTTATCAGTGCATCACATGGGCAAGTGTTCCCTGTGCCGACATTTTGGCTTGCTGTGCCACACCCTCACCGAAGTTTCTGGTAGAGAATGCGGTATCGCCCTCTGGTATCATCCATGCCGCAAGGTCTGGAACCAAGTTCAGACACTTCAAAGCCACGATGCTTGCTGCCATCAGATACCCTGCCGAGAAGAACGAGTTCTGCAAATATGCCGCCATCGTCTGCTCACTGGCGGGGCTTTGGCTTACATTCCAAACTGCATAGGCAGCTACACACATGACTTATATGAAGCCGAAGCTACGCAAGTAAGCGATAAATACAATGAACTTATGCCTCTTATACAGAAAAGAGATAAGCTTTGTGATTCAATATCCTCCCCTATTAAAAGTGCCGCTGGGGAATTACAAAATGTGCAAACATCAGATGTTCAAACTGAAGCAACAGGAACTAAAAGTGTTTCAGAAGGACTTTCAAAAGCAAAAAGCGCAGAAACAAAGTCCACCTTTGCTGGTTTAATGATAGGTCTGGACAAAGTAGTCATGTTCTTTGCCTTGGTTATCTACCGTATCGGTTGGTGGAGCACGATCTTCTGTCAGCAGATATTATTAGGAATGCTCACGATATTCGGACCGATTCAATGGGCTTTCAGCGTCCTTCCGAAATGGGAAGGAGCCTGGGCTAAGTGGATAACGAGGTATCTCACGGTACACTTCTACGGAGCGATGTTGTACTTCGTCGGTTTCTATGTCTTATTGCTATTCGACATCGTGCTC
>OQVN01000601.1_pt1 | contig 13515 bp, 13 predicted proteins | sample 1691621 | NCBI WGS metagenome assembly OQVN01 (sample SAMN03418278, study PRJEB22391) | human gut metagenome | biome: human-gut; feature: organic feature; material: feces | host: Homo sapiens | place: Tanzania | collected 2013-01 | reverse complement strand
GGCAAGAAATACAAAGAATGCCACGGCAAAAGCGGACCAAGACAAGGGGTTTTAGCGTGAATTTAAACAATGCAAATTCTTGTGCTATGAATTTTAAAGTAAAATTCGCCTTTTTTTGTGTAAATTTTTGCGAAAATTCCGCTGAATTTAGCCAAATTTCAGCACACAAGGCACGCAAATGAAAAAAATCAAATCAAACAAAAGCCAGTCCGTAACGGATTATTTGCGCTTGTCACAAAGCACATTACAGTTGTAATAAGTGATGTTGCAAGTGCGATCGCAAAAATTCCTGCAATCGTTCTTTTTTTATTCACTTTCATCTGGCTTAAGGCGAGTTGTGCTGTTATTTTCATTACTTCATCACCTCGTCTTTTATGATTTTTCCATCTCCGATCGTGATGATCCGGTTCGCCTGCAGTGCTATCTTTTCGTCGTGTGTGACAAGAAGAATCGTCTGCTTATATTTCTGATTGGTGAACTTCAAAATATCCAGAATCTCTCTGCTTGTTTTACTGTCAAGATTTCCCGTCGGCTCATCTGCAAGAATAAATGCCGGCTCGTTTATAAGTGCCCTTCCTATGGATACTCTTTGCTGCTGACCTCCTGACATTTGACCCGGCAGATGTTTTGCCCTTTTCTCAAGCCCCAGCATATTCACAATCTCAGAAAGACGTTCCTTATTCTCTTTTCTTCCATCTAATTTCCATGGCAGCGCAATATTTTCCTCCGCAGTAAGAGTAGGGATCAGATTATAAAACTGATAAACAATTCCCAGATTTCTTCTGCGGAAAATTGCAAGTTCATCCTCGCTCATTGCTTGTATCTCATTTCCATCAATGATAATCGAACCGCTTGTGGGATGATCAATTCCGCCAATCATATTCATAAGTGTCGATTTCCCGGAACCGGATGCTCCGATGATTGCAACAAATTCTCCTCTTTCTACCGAAAAAGACACATGATCAAGCGCCATCACTTCCGATTCACCTTCACCATATTTCTTTGTTAATTCCTTCACTTCTAAAACAGCCATTGCATTTCTCCTTGTTTTGCGGAGCAAAATCCGAACCTTTTTTGAGGAGAGGATTTTACTCCTTTTTTCAAATACCATACTAGCAATGCAAAATGACTGTTCCGTGACAAAAGAATTTATTATTGTGACAATTTTGTCACTTAGAAACAATTCACTTAAAAAATTTTAAAATAAAAATCGTTCCCTCTCCCTTGCCACCAAAATCAACATCAATATCTCCACCCTGTCCTTTCAGAATAGAGAGTGCAAGCGGCATTCCGATTCCAAATCCATTTTCATTGGTAGAATTTTTAAACCTTTTAAAAAGAGCAGCATACTCCGTTTTGTCCATTCCCACACCGCTGTCCCTGACCGAAATCCAACTATACATAGAATTTTCTCCGCTGTCGATCTCAATCACACTTCCATCCGGTGAATATTCGATCGCATTTTTGACAATGTTTGTGAGTGCTTCTGTGGTCCAGCGTTTATCACAATGTATGATGCAATCCTGTTTCAGTTCTATGGTCAGACTGTGGATATCCAAAAGGATTGCCACCGATGGTTTTACTGCCTCTAAAAGTTCTGACGTGTGGATGTCCTTTCTGATAAAATCGACTGCATGGGCATCAAGCTTTGCCATCTTAAGAAGTGCCCCTACAAGCCACTCCATTTTATTTAACGAAACCTGTATGTTATGAATGAACTCTGTCTGTTTTTCCGGCTCTGCCTCCTCCAATAAATCCGCCATAATCATCATAGATGTAATCGGTGTTTTTAACTGATGGGAAATATCTGCCATATAATCAGAGAGACTGTCTCTTTCTGCCTCAACTGCCTTTATCTGTTCATTTTTCGTGTTCACAAGAGCATAAATATCATTTTTTAATATGTTAAAAGAGCCTTCCTTATTCTCTCGGATATCCAGTTTCTCGCCGGAACCATAGCCTTTCACAAACTCCGACAACTGTTCTATATCTTTTTTCTTAATCCACACGATATCCCATCCCTCTCACAGTCTCAATATGTATTGCCTCTCCAAGTTTCTCCCTCAACCGTTTCACATAAACGGTAAGTGTATTATCCTCAACAAAATTGCCGTCTGCGTCCCATATTTTGTCAAGAATCTGCTGCCTTGTCAAAAGGATTCCTTTATTACTCGCAAAAATAAGCAGCAACCGATATTCCAATGCTGTAAGGTCTATACTTTTATCATTCACATAAACCTTTGCCTCATCTGTATGGATGGCTGCATGACCCATATAGATTATGTTATCCTTCTCTCCATTTTTGATATTGGCAGATAAAATGCGCCGAACTCTCGCCAAAAGTTCTCGAATTCTGAAAGGCTTTACAATATAATCCTGTGCTCCTTCATCAAATGCCCTCACAATTGTATTTTCATCATCCACAACTGTCAGGAAAATCACAGATGTCGCATTATTTTTGAATATCTCACTTACATCAAATCCAGTTCCATCCGGAAGCTGCATATCTATAATTGCCAGGTCAAAATTATAATGTTCAATGAAACTTCTGGCATCTTTTATACCTGTGGCATGATTTGTTTCGTAACCTTCTGTCTCAAGTGCATACAGAATTCCCGAAGCAATCATTGTGTCATCTTCCACCAAAAGTATTCTACTCATGAATTATAGTCCTTTCGTTATCGTTATAAGATATTTGCCTTGCTGTTGTTATCATCTAAAGTAATACCTCCAAATATGGTCTTAATATCTTTTCAACACGAAACATGGATGCATATTTCATAAGTGTCCTCAAATTTTTATCTTTGCGTCTGGCATATTGCTTTAAGGCATCCTGAAAGACCTGCATTTCTATATTGTTCCTGCTGCGAAGCAGATCACAAATTGTCCTCTCCATATCATAAACCGGAACTGAATGCCCAAATGGTGTCTGCATAGTCGTAATCCCTGTTTCATGTAAATCCTTTTTAACTGTATACACTTGAAAACCGTCTTCCTGCAAACGACTTGGATTATATCCAGTTCTTACTGTTATGGTGTATTTCAAAGGCTCTCTGTCCGTTAAATCATGAAAAAACAATGCAGTTTCATGAGAAAACACAGCCTGACTACAACGTAAATGCAAAATATACATCGCATCTGTCCATGTATCTGGTGATACATATACACCATGAGCAGCTTGTTCTAATCCTCGTTCCTTCACATATGCATAAAACACAGACTTACTAATTCCATTATTTAGAACTTGAAATGTCTGAATTGTCCCTCCACATTCACGCAACAACAAATCTAATTTTTCAAACTGAGTCATATACTTTCTCCTTTTGTGCTAATATGATAATATATATTAGTACAGAAGTAAATATAAATAATATTCTTCCAATCCACCCAACGCCTCTAAATTGCCCTTTATTCCCACAACACTCAGTCCTGTAATGTTCCAGACGTCCCTGAGCCAAATTTCTCTGTCATAAATGTTTATCTCTTTTCTTACCGCCATTTCCAGCTCCGGACTTTGCCAGTCTATTACATGGTCCTGTATTCCCTGTAATTCCCACGGACTTAAAATATACTCTGAAGATGACAGCATTTTTTCCGCAGCATTTTCATCTGTTCCTTCCATCTTTTGGACAAATGAAACTGCGGTAATCAGATTACGGCAAACACCATTCGGTTCTTTCTGTTCCTTTGCACTGCAGCCGGACAGGCACAGGACTGTTGTTAATACGATTATAAAAAGTATACTTCCCCTTTTTCTTCCCATTATCTTTTGCTCCCAATATTGTTTTATCAAACTAAAAATTTCATACTATCTTCATTGAAGGTATTCATTCAATTCCCGTACAAACTCCACGCAGGAATAATCCGTTACCAGATTCCATTTTACATCGAGCTGCTCCAACTTCGTTAAATTCTGTAAAGGGGTAATATCCGCTATTTCATTTTGCGCCAAATACAATTTTTTTAGCCCTGTAAGATTTTCCAGTACTGATATATCACGGATGCGGTTCATACACAGGTCTAATTCCTTTAACTCTGTAAGGTTTATCAGTACATCGATATCCCTTATATTGTTTCTGTTCATATCCAAAACCTGTATCTGTGTCAATTTTTCCAGTGCAGATATATCCCGAATTTTATTTTCATCAGCATGTAATTCCTGCAAGTTGATTAAATCTGCAAGTGCATCAATATTGGTAATATGGTTTATGGAAATATTTAAATCTGTCAAATTTGTCAAATTCTCCAAGGCACTGACATCCTCCACCTGATTCATACTGATTGACAGATTTCTCAGCTCCTTCAAGCCTCTTAATGGGGTAATATCCTTAATCCGGTTATTCCACAATTCAAGTTTCTTTAGCTTTTTCAGTTCACTCAGTGGTGAAATATCGGATATCCCGCATACCGGTAAAGCCAATTTCTCCAGATTTGTCAGGGTCCTTAAAGGCGTAATATCGGATAATCTTTCATTCCTCGGCATGGAAAGAATCCGGAGCTGGCTCAGATTTTCTATCCACGATATATCCTGCAGTTGTTCTGCCTCTAAGGTAAGTTCTTTCAGATTTGTCAGATTCCCCAAAAACGAAAAGTCACGGATACTTCTGTTATATATATCCAGACTCTTTAGTGCTGTCATTTTTCCTATGAATTCCAAATCATCGTTGTATTTTATCCGTAAAGTTAATTGGTTCAGCTTTGTCAGTTTCTCTATGCTTTCCAAGTTCTTTATCTGCTCGCCCCAGACAATCAGTTTTTCCAGATTCGGCAATTCAATAATATCTTCCAGATTTTCTGCATCATGTACTTCCAATTCCGTTATATCCCATGTATCGCTCAGCCGAATAGGTCTGTCACTGACTCCGGTAGCTTTCTCTACCTCATATTCCAATGAATGGTCATTCCATTCTATTTCATGGTCCTTCACTCCCGGTATCACCCAGCCGTTCACATTTTTCACAGTAGTCATCTGCCTGATTGTTTCCAGTTCCTCTGCTATGTAAAATTTGTCACACAGTTGTTTTTCACCGTTTATTATTTTCACATAAAAATAGTATGTACGGGCGCCTTCTTCCTGCTTCTGTAACCCGCAGCCTGCTGCAAATAGTATCATGATTAACAGACCAATTTGCATAACTGTTCCTATTTTCTTTCTTAAGTTCATAGTTTTCTCCCATTAAAACAGTCTGTTTACAGTACCCATTTTACAGCAATTCATTTAACTTTAGTACAAACTCCACGCAGGAATAATCATTCACCAGATTACCCATCACATCCAGTTCCTCTAAATTTGTTAAATCCTGCAAGGGTGTAATATCCGATATTTCATTTTTGTACAGATACAGTACATTTAGTCGCGTAAGGTTTTCCAGCACCGATATATCACGGATGTGATTATGGCATAGGTCCAATTTTTTCAGCTTGGTAAGGTTTATCAGTACATCTATATTCCCGATATTGTTTCTGCTCATATCCAAAACCTGTATCTGCGTCAATCTTTCCAGTGCAGAAATATCCTGAATTTTATTTTCATCCGCATATAATTCCTGTAAGTTAATCAAATCTGCAAGTGCATCAATATTAGAAATTTGATTTTTTGTCACCCGCAGCTCGGTTAAATTCGTCAAATCTTCCAAGGCATTGATATCCTCCACCCGATTCATTCCGATTGACAGGTACTCCAGCCTCGTTAATCCACTTAAAGGGGTGATATCCTTAATCCGGTTATTCCACAAATCAAGTTTCTTTAGCTTTTTCAGTTCACTCAGTGGTGAAATGTCCGATATCCTGCACACTGATAAATCTAAGATTTCCAGATTGGTCAGATACCTTAAAGGGGTGATATCGGATAGTTTATCATTTCCCCACAATTTCAATTCCCGAAGTTTCGTCAGTTTTTCTATCCACGATATGTCCTGCATCTGGTGTGACCACAAAGAGAGTTCTTCCAGATTTGTCAGATTTCCAAGAAAAGTAAAATCTGCGTTTTCATATCCAAATATCAATAAACTTTCCAATGATGTCAGGTTTCCTATAGATTCCAGTCCTTCATCGCATTCTCCCCATATGTATAATTGTTTTATTTTTTTTAGTTTTCCTACTTTCTCTACATTCTTTATCGATTCACCGTCAATGGACAGTATTTCCAGATTCGGCAGTTCGGTAATGTCATCAAGACTTTCTGCCCTATATACTTCCAGTTCTGTTATATCCCATGTATCGCTCAACCAAATAGGCCGGTCATTGATTCCTGTAGCTCTCTGTGCGGCATACTTCATTGAATCATCCTTCCATTTTATTTCATGGTCCTTCACTCCCGGTATCACCCAGCCGTTCACATTTTTTATGACCGTCATCTGCCGGATTGTTTCCAGTTCCTCTGCTATGTAAAATCTGTCACATAGCTGTTTTTCACAGTTCCTTACTTTGATATAAAAGCGGTATGTGCGGATGCCTTCTTCCTGCTTCTGTAATCCGCAGCCCCATAGGCACAGAGCTGATACAAATATTACTAAAAAAAACAGGCTTCCCTTTTTTAATTTTCCTTTATGGTTCATTATCCTTTTCCCCCATCATTGCACGGTATTGTCCGTGGAATGCTCCCAATAATATGCAACTTCCTTTTCTCTGTCATCAGTACAAAATACTTGCCTTAGGAAAGGATTCCTGTATTTTGTTCATTTCCTCTTCCTTCTCCGCAAGAGGCGTATTATCCAATGTAATATTTTGTAAATAATCCAATTGCAATATCGGTTCGGCTTCTTCTATATTGCTGTTCACTATTCGCAGATATTCCAGCTTTTTTAGTTCTGCAATGACTTCATAATGGCTGCAGTTGCAGTCCGATATCACCAGAGTTTTCAGATTTTTGCAGTTTTTCAAAGCCGATAAATCTAAATTTGTCATATTTTCAATTTCCAAATATTCTATACGGTTTCCGTCGTATAAAAAATTAAGGTCCTGTAAATCCAGACTTTCCTCTGTATTTCCTATTTTCAGATTTTTCAGTTTCCTACAGTTTTGGAGTATTTCTGTTAATTCTCTTTCCAGTCTGGCAATGCTTACTTCATCTTCCTTTTCTCGTAATATATAGATATGACTATAGAAAGCATTATAAATTTTTTGCATGTTATAAGGTGTTCCTACTGCCAATTTTTCCAAATTTTTACACTTCTGAATATCTTTTAAGGTAGTAAAAGTTGTCGTATATCCAATATTTAAATGTTCTATTTTCTCTATGTCTTTTGGGGTTACTTCTCCGTAATTATGTTTTTCACAATTCAAAGCAATTATTTTTGCCATATTGGTATCTTCAAAAAAGACTTTTTGTGTAAAGCAGACAACAATTCCCAATACAATCAGGCATACGCCTCCCACTATACCCCCTATTATTTTCTTCTTAGTCATTTTTCCTCCTAATACTCTATTTCTGTGTCTGTAAGGCTTTCTTTCAGTCTTTTCAATTCTTTACCATTCTTAGCCAACGGCGTATTTTTTATAGACAGTTTTTTTATTGTTTTTAATGAGAGCAGATAATCCGCAGAGGCAATATTTGTGTCCGAGAGCTCTAATATTTCTAACTGTTGCAGGTTTTCCAGCGCCTGATAATTCATAACTTCACAATTGTTAAGATTAAGTTTTTTAATATTTTCACAATATTGCAAAGCAGATATATCCAGATTCCTCATCCCCTGAATTTCCAATTCCGTCAGTCTGTTTCCTATGTATAAAAAGCATAAATCCTGCAAATTAAAATAATCCCGGGCATCCCCGTATTCCGGGTTAAAATCGTTCCTGATTTCACCATTGTTTATAGAAAGAACCGATAAATCATCGCATGCTATTAAAATTTCCTGCAGTTCCTCTTCTATTTCCCGTACCCGTTCTTTGCTTTCAAATCTGGGCATTTCCTTTCCATAGCAATAATAAAGATATTCCCTGGTATCCGGGTCACCTTCAAATCTGGGATAATTGATATAAAGCTCCTGCAAGTTTTCACATTTCTTAATATCCTTCAGTGTCCCATACCAGCTTGTATATCCTATGTTTAATTGCTTTACCATTCTCAGCTTTCTGACTGTTAAACATTTATCGTCATAATGTCCCATATTCCGGGCAATCATAGCTTCCATTTCGGCGTCTGCGAAATGCACTCTGAAAATATATTTTCCCCCTCGAATCAGAACATAACTAAGTAAAATGGCAGCGATTACCATACCCCAGACAATAAGTTTTCTTTTCACCCTACTTTCTCCCTTTTGCTTTCGTTTTTATTTATTTATCAACATGTTTGTATATGTAAATCTTTTCAATGCGTTCTATGCTTATTTTTGTTTGTTATATTTAATATAATACATTTTAATTTTATCAGTGTCAATATGACAACGTATTGTTTTATACAATTTCGTTCATCAAAAAAACAGCCGTCTGACAAACTATTTTCATCAGATGGCTGTTCTCCTGTTTTTTTAATTCCTATTTTTTCTATCTGCTTTCCAGTGCCTGCGCGATATCCTCTTTCATGTCAAGCACGGCTGCACGGGAGGCATCGGCGTAAGCTTCCGCCCCGAAGGATGCGTATTTTTCCTGCTTGTAGGCTGCGATGATGCCGCGGGAGGAATTGATGATGGCGCCCAGTCCGTCCTCATTGAAGAAGTGAACCAGGTCCTTGCCCTTGCCGCCCTGTGCACCGTAACCGGGCACTAAAATAAAGGTCTTCGGCATAATCTTTCTTAAAATTTCGCCCTGCTTCGGATAGGTTGCACCTACTACGGCGCCTACATAACTGTAGGAATCGCCCATGCACTCGGCGCCCCACTCTGCCGTCTTTTCTCCTACGATTTCATAAAGCGGTCTGCCGTCCACTTCGCGGTCCTGGAATTCGCCGCTGCTGGGATTGGAAGTCTTTACCAGGACAAAGATACCTTTTTTCTCTTCCTTGCATACCTTAATGAAGGGCTTCACGCCGTCGGAACCAAGATAGGGATTGACCGTAGCAAAGTCCTCGCCGAACGGATAATATGCCTTGCTTCCCACGGCTACTTTGCCGAGATGACCTGCCGCATATGCTTCGGAAGTGGAGCCGATGTCGCCTCTTTTGATATCCCCGATAACCACAAGACCTTTTTCCTTGCAGTAATTTACGGTTTTCACAAAAGCGTTCAGTCCCGGAAGTCCGAACTGCTCATACATGGCAATCTGCGGTTTTACGGCGGGAATCAAATCCGCTACGGCATCCACAATACCTTTGTTATACTGCCAGATAGCCTCTGCGGCACCTTCCAGTGTTTCACCGTATTCGGCAAACGCTTTTTTCTGAATATGCTCCGGGATGTAAGAAAGCATGGGGTCTAAGCCCACTACAATAGGGGCATTTGTTTTTTTGATGTTGGCAATCAGTTTATTAATCATGATTTGAACCTTTCTTCCGTTTTCTATTATAAATTTTTAGTTGTAAAAATTTACTCACTTGTGAAAAGTTTAGCATAAAAAAGCCGCCTTAGCAACTCTTCCCTTGCCTTTTTTTCCGCAAAGCTTTATAGTAAAATATTAGAGCACAATTTATAGAAAGAGGAAAAAAGTATGTTAAAACAACTTGCCGGATGCGTAAGAGAATACAAAAGACCTACCATTCTTACGCTCATTTTTATTGTAGGCGAAGCTGTCATCGAGACGATTATCCCCTTTATCACCGCCAATCTGGTCAACCGGATTAAGGCAGGCGCTTCCATCGAAAGCGTTATGGAAGTGGGACTTCTTCTTATTATAATGGCAGCCATCTCTTTGGTCTGCGGCGGTCTTGCCGGCTTTACCTGTGCAAAAGCCTCCACCGGCTTTGCCAAGAACCTGCGGAGCGACCTGCTCCACCGCATCCAGACTTATTCTTTTGAGAACATCGACAAATTCTCATCATCTTCCCTGGTAACCCGTATGACGACGGATGTTACCAATGTGCAGATGGCGTTTATGATGTTAATCCGCATTGCCATAAGAAGCCCGCTGCTTCTTATTTTCTCCACGGTCATGGCTTTTGTCATGGGCGGCAAATTAGCATTTGTCTTTGTTGTGGTAATTCCCATTCTTGCCTTTGGTCTTCTTGCCATCGGCAAAAAAGCCATGCCTGCCTTCCGCAGTGTGTTTAAGAAATATGACCGGTTAAACGAATCTATTGAAGAAAATGTCCGCGGCATGCGAGTGGTAAAAGGCTTCTCCCGGGAAGAATACGAAAAGCAGAAATTCAATACGGCGGCGGACAACATCCGTAAGGACTTTACAAAAGCCGAATGTATCGTGGCTCTGAATACCCCTCTTATGAATCTCTGCATGTATATCAACATGGTGGTGGTTCTTTTGGTTGGTTCCAAGCTTGCCATAACCAGCGGCGGTTCCGCTCTGGATGTGGGACAGATTTCCGGTATGCTGACCTATGGTATGCAGATTTTGATGTCCCTAATGATGCTTTCCATGATTTACGTCATGGTTACCATGTCTGCGGAGTCCGCCAAGCGAATCTGCGAAGTGCTTGAAGAAGAACCTTCCTTAAAAGAACCGGAGCACCCGGTTATGGAAGTAAAGGACGGTTCCATCGAATTTAAGAATGTGAATTTCAAGTACTCCGCCAAGGCGAAAAAGTATGCCCTGTCGGATATTGACCTGTCCATCCGTTCCGGTATGACCGTTGGTATTATCGGCGGTACCGGTTCCAGTAAATCCTCTCTGGTACAGTTAATCCCGAGACTTTATGATGTAACGGAGGGTGCCGTTCTTGTGGGCGGCGTGGATGTACGGAGCTACGACATTCCCACACTCCGGAGTGCCGTTGCCATGGTGCTTCAGAAGAATGTGCTGTTCTCCGGCACCATCAAGGATAACCTGCGCTGGGGCAATGAAAATGCCACGGACGAGGAAATCACGGAGGCCTGCCGTCTTTCCCAGGCAGATGAATTTATCCAGACCTTCCCCGACAAATATGACACCTACATTGAGCAGGGCGGTTCCAACGTATCGGGCGGTCAGAAGCAGCGTCTCTGTATTGCCAGAGCCCTCCTAAAGAAACCGAAAATCTTAATTTTGGATGACTCCACCAGTGCCGTGGACACCAAAACAGATGCCTTAATCCGCGCCGGTTTCAAAAATTACATTCCCGATACCACAAAAATTATCATTGCCCAGCGTATTGCCTCCGTGGAAGATGCCGATTTGATTATCGTCATGGACAACGGCAGCATTTCCGCCGCAGGTACGCATGAAGACCTGCTTCAGAGCAGCGATATTTACAGAGAAGTTTACGAGCAGCAGACGAAGGGAGGAAACGAAAATGAATAAACCGAATAAAAAAGTCAATCCTCATACCTTCAAACGTATTATGAAAACTCTCATCAGTTACTACCCGGTACTCGTACCCGTAACTGTGTTCTGTATCCTGTTTTCCGCGATTGCCGCCGCCATTCCCGATATCTTCATCCAGAAGATTATCGCTATTATCGAAGTATGGCAGCCGGACAAAAACTGGACGGCAGCCGTAAAGGAAATTACGCCGTTAATGGTCATTCTGATTTCCATGTATGTGATTTCCATTATTGCCGTCACGGTTTACTCCGAGCTGATGGCATTCATCACACAGGGATTCTTAAGCAAGCTGCGTATTTCCATGTTCGGCGGCATGCAGAACTTACCGATTAAATACTTTGACACCAATAAGCACGGCGACATCATGAGCTATTACACCAACGATATCGATACGCTGCGTCAGCTCATTTCCCAGTCCATGCCCGCTTTAATCCGCTCCATTGCCATTGTCATCGGCGTCTTTTTCATCATGCTGTATTACAGTGTCTGGATGACGCTGCTCCTCCTTGTGGGCGTGGCTGCCATGATGATTATTTCCAAGAAAGTCGGCGGCGGTTCTGCCAAATACTTTATCAAACAGCAGCAGTCCATCGGTAAGGCAGAGGGCTTTATCCAGGAAATGATGAACGGTCAGAAGGTCATCAAGGTCTTTAACCACGAGGAAGAATGTATTTCTGATTTTGAAAAAATCAATACGGCGCTTTGCGACGATAGCTGCAAGGCAAACGCCTATGCCAATATTTTAGGTCCCATTATTATGAACATCGGCAACATCATTTACGTGCTGATTGCCGTAGCAGGCGGTCTGTTCCTTTTGTCCGGTGTTCCCAACATCAGTATTTCGGGACTGGGCTTCAGTATCAGCATTATCATTCCGTTCTTAAACATGACCAAGCAGTTTACCGGCAACATCAACCAGTTGTCCCAGCAGATTAACTCCATCGTCATGGGTCTTGCCGGTGCCGAGCGTATCTTTGCCCTGATGGATGAAACACCGGAAACAGACGACGGCTATGTTACTCTGGTAAATGCCAATATTGCCCCGGACGGCACCATCACGGAAACCGATAAGCACACCGGCTGCTGGGCATGGAAGCATCCCCACGGTGACGGCACTCTTACCTATACCGCCCTGCAGGGTGATGTGCAGATGAATGATGTGGACTTTGGTTATGTAGAGGGAAAAACGGTGCTTCACAATGTTTCCGTTTACGCCAAACCCGGTCAGAAGGTTGCTTTTGTGGGCGCTACCGGTGCCGGTAAAACCACTATTACCAACTTAATCAACCGATTCTATGACATTGCAGACGGTAAAATCCGTTATGACGGCATCAACATCAACAAAATCAAGAAAGCGGATCTTCGCCGCTCTTTAGGCATTGTATTACAGGATACCAACCTCTTTACCGGTACGGTTATGGACAATATCCGCTACGGAAACTTAGACGCCACGGACGAAGAATGCATCGCTGCCGCCAAGCTTGCCGGCGCCGATGATTTTATCACCAGACTCCCCGGCGGTTACGATACCGAACTTTCCAACAACGGTGCCAACCTTTCCCAGGGACAGCGCCAGCTTCTTGCCATTGCCCGTGCTGCCGTAGCAGACCCGCCGGTTATGATTTTGGACGAAGCCACTTCTTCCATTGATACCCGTACGGAAGCCATCGTCCAGCGCGGTATGGATAAGCTGATGGAAGGCCGTACCGTTTTTGTCATTGCGCACAGACTTTCCACTGTCATGAATTCCGATGTGATTATGGTTCTTGACCACGGCAGAGTCATTGAGCGCGGTACACACGACCAGTTGATTGCCAAGAAGGGCACCTACTACCAGCTCTACACCGGTGCATTTGAATTGGAATAAACTTATGTATGCGATTGGAAAGCCTAAAAACGGGAGCCACGAAAGGCTCCCGTTTTTGTGTATGACTGTATTTATGTTGCAATGTTTTGCATGTATCTGTACTGTTATCCGCTCCTTATGACAAAATAGCTTTCACCTCTTCCAACGCCTTGTCCGTAGCCGCCGCTATCTGCTCTGCTGTGAAGCCGTTTTTGTGCATGCTTCGGATAAGCTCTTCATGCGCTTCCATACGTCCTTTCGTTTTTCCGATAGCAATGCCTTTTTCCATTCCAATGGCAATGCCCTCTTCCATAATTCCT
>OQVN01000597.1_pt1 | contig 13575 bp, 14 predicted proteins | sample 1691621 | NCBI WGS metagenome assembly OQVN01 (sample SAMN03418278, study PRJEB22391) | human gut metagenome | biome: human-gut; feature: organic feature; material: feces | host: Homo sapiens | place: Tanzania | collected 2013-01 | reverse complement strand
CACCTCCTGGATCGCATCAAAGCAAGACCAGTAAGGTGCATGATAAACACTCTGCCTATGCAGGAAATGCCGCAAATTCGGAGTATAACTCAACAACATGATCTTATACGGATATACCTTGCTTCGATGAAACAGCTGGATCTGCTTTACTGTATCATCGAATTCTGTATGTTCTCTGCGAACATACCATTTTTGTTCATTTTCGCTCCATGTACCGGGCTGGTACCACGCCGGTATGAAATATAACATAGTCCCTCCTGTCAGATAAACGGCCGATATGCTTCCAGATCTCTAAGCGCCTCATATTCACGATATAAATTACACCAGATACCGGTAAGCATCATCACGGAGGACGGCAGCATTACAAGCGTACTGTCCACCTTACCCGTTAAATGTAAAGCCATAGGCACACCTATACAGACAGACATCACTGTTGCACTCAGAATACCAAGCCGCAGCATTCTGGCTGTCAGATATCTCTTCGTATCACGACCTGCATGAACGTTCAAAATACTGTCTCCACTCTTCAAAAACTGTTCCGTGGTGTCACCTGGGTTGATAAATACCATAGAAAAGAAAATAGTGAGAAAATACACAATTAAAATGTAAATTCCAATGCCTAACGGATGATCTAAAGTCATGTTTTCATGCCACCATGCTATCTCCGCATTTTCAGGGAACAGATAATTCAATCCGCTTAACAGCAGCTGTGGCAACATAAAAAAGGCCGTAGAGAACATAACCGGCATGACTCCGATGGGGTTTAATTTGATTGCCATATAATTCTTATCCGCATAAATGTTATGAATTGAAATACGCTGTACCGGGATCCGGAGTTCTGTATTCTCCATAAATATTATAATGACGAGAACAATCAATGACACTCCCACAGGAACAGCAAGTTCCTCCGCAGTATGTCCTATTAACATTGCCATAAGTCCATCCACAATGTTGACAAAAATAAGCATTGTCTGTCCACCGATTCCGTATTGTTTATTCCTCTCAGACAGCCAGAGAATCATCATGGCTCCTGCTACCATTTCAAATACGGCTGTCACCTGCAGCCACAGCAGTCCCTCCTGGTCCACAAAACACAATCGTCTCACTCTGTAAATTGCCTGTAAATGAGCAAAGACCAATGTAACCAACATGGTAATCCGGCTCACCTTGTTCGGAGATGTCCTGGCTTTTGCCTCCTTGCTCTGGAAAGCAGATACCAGCTGTACCAGTAAGGATGACAACATAAACGGAGAAATTCCCAGTGCAAATATAGAACATTGATATAAATCTCCACTGATGGTCTGGGTTAAGAGAGCTTCGGAATTCACTCCCTGTCCGCGATACACAGCGAGATCTACTCCGTATAGAGGCAATGATTTTCCGATCAGATATACCAGCAGAATTATCATAGTATAGAGCATTTTATATTTCATGAGATTACTTTTCTCATATCTATTCTCTGTCAAAGTACCCTCCAAATATATCCGTATATATGAAATTAGTGACCACCCGCCACATGGGAGTGGTCACTAATTCTAGTAAACATCTTTTTTGCTTTTTTGTCTATGATTTATTCTTCAGTATCCTCAGATTCTTCATTATTTACTGTAGCCTTCTCTGCAAAGATACCTTTTTTATTCTTCTTGTCATATGCAGTTTTACCTGTGATAGCTGCAATGATGGCAAGAATCCACCACCAGAAATGGCGTTTACCATTCTTGGCAAATCCGGAGGCAAGTGCACTCTCTTCATCCGGGATCTCTACCACATCATTGTTGGTATCGTCCTCGATAACTGCAAGAGGTACCTCTTCGTCTGCGATCTGTGTCGTCTGCTGTTCATTATTCGTATTCTGATCAGCAGGTGCCGCGGGTGCCAGAGGTGTCTGTGTAGCCGGAATCTGTGTCAGTGTTGCAACGGTTGCTGCGGGAGCAGGTGCTGCTACTGCAGGAGTTACTACGCTTGCTACCGGAGCAGTATCTCCAGCAGGCGCATCGGTACCACCATCGCCGCCATCACCTCCGTCAGGAGTTGTGCTGGTCGCAGTACTTGTGGATGTACTTGCGCTCTCGCTGGTGCTTGCAGAAGTACTCTGGCTTAAGCTGGTGCTTACGCTTTCAGAAGTGCTTACGCTCTCACTGGTGCTTACGCTCTCACTGGTGCTTACGCTCTCGCTCGTACTTACGCTCTCAGAAGTACTTACACTCTCACTGGTACTTACACTCTCACTGGTACTTACGCTCTCAGAAGTGCTTACACTCTCACTGGTGCTTACGCTTTCGCTGGTGCTTACGCTCTCACTTGTACTTACGCTCTCAGAAGTGCTAACACTCTCGCTCGTACTTACGCTTTCACTGGCGCTTACACTTTCGGAGGTACTTACGCTCTCAGAAGTACTTACGCTCTCGCTGGTACTTACGCTCTCAGAAGTGCTTACACTCTCGCTCGTACTTATGCTCTCACTGGCGCTTACACTCTCGCTGGCGCTTACACTTTCGGAGGTACTTACGCTCTCAGAAGTACTTACACTCTCGCTCGTACTTACGCTTTCACTGGTGCTTACGCTTTCAGAAGTGCTTACACTCTCGCTGGCGCTTACACTCTCAGAAGTGCTTACGCTCTCGCTGGCGCTTACACTTTCGGAGGTACTTACGCTCTCAGAAGTACTTACGCTCTCAGAAGTGCTAACACTCTCGCTCGTACTTACGCTCTCACTGGCGCTTACACTATTCTTTAAGCTTGCGCTCTCAGAAGTGCTTACACTTTCACTGGTGCTTACACTTTCGGAGGTACTTACACTCTCACTGGTGCTTACGCTTTCGCTGGTGCTTACGCTCTCAGAAGTGCTTACACTCTCACTGGTACTTACGCTCTCAGAAGTGCTTACACTTTCGGAGGCGCTTACACTATTCTTTAAGCTTGCGCTTATAGCCTCACTGTAACTGATACTTGTGCTAACTTTGTTGCTCTCACTGTTTTCTTTTGCAGTGCTCAGGCTTTCACTCGCAGAAGTGCTTGCCTTTTCACTATTTTTCTTAGTCTCTTCAACGCTTGTGCTACCTGTCTCTGATGCGTTCTGGCTGTTCTCCTTAGCAGTTGATGCACTTTCACTTGCAGCTGTACTGTTTAAGATGCTAGTACTCTTTGCTGCAGAAGCACTCTCACTGGCAGCTCTGCTATTCGACTCGCTGGTATCCGCTGTCTTCTTAACACTGTTAGAAGTTTCTTCTGATCTCTTCTCGCTCTCAGACTTCAATACCCTAGTTGCCTCACTGGTCTCCTGGGAAGCAGTTTCTGATGCACTGAGGCTGTTTGACTTTGCAACACTGTCTGCCTGTGACTGCTTTAATGACTCCGATGCCAAAGCAGACAGAGACTCCGATTTGATCAGGCTCTCGGATCTTACATTCGATATAGACTCAGATAAGGATTTATACTGGCTCTCTGCCTTGCTCTTCTCCTTTTCTGCCTTTGTTAATTCATCACGCTTCTTGTGATATTCATCTTCTTCATTATTGAATGTCTGCTCAGAGAAATAGCCCTTACCTTTCACTGACCCTGTTGTCGCATCTTTATCAAAGGTGGGAACATATTCCTTGGTAGTTCCATTCCACCATTCTATCGTAAATCCACCTGTCTTGGCATTTGCGGTAATACTCTTTATAGTATCTTTTTTTTGCCAACTCCAGTAAGGTTCTTCTTCCGCTTTTTTACCGTTGAATGTATATTCTTTATTGTCCTGTCTAATCGTTACAGTTGTTTTTGTACCATACTCACGGTAAGTCGTGTCATTTTTCGTCTTAATAACGACCAATATATGATCCACTTTATTAGCATCCGAAGCATCATTACCCGTCATCCAGTTTTCGTTTTTATCTGCTGTCACATAGTCAAAATAAGAGGTACTCCCATTCGCTGTGCCTGCTACAAAATTCTGATCATAATTACCGGTTCCGTCTCCTTCTTTATACCAGTCACTATATGTAACATCCTCCGGCTTAGTAACCTTCTTATCCTGATAAAAATAATATTGTAACAGCAAATCAGCAAGAGTATCTGCTGCTTTATAATAGTCACCTCCTAAGGATGAACCATTTGCTTTCGCTGTGTCCTGTGCTTTTTTTACCTCAGCCTGTGCATTCTTAATCTGTGTGATCAGTCTTTCCAGTTCTTCATCTCTCTCGGCGAAATTATCATTCGCCTTCGTATAAGCATCATCTGCTTCCGACATCAGTGTACTGGTAGACGCAAGTTCACTCTCAGCAGTGGACATGCTCTGGGAATATGACGTAGATGCACTCTCGGATTCGTTCTGTGCACTTTCACTGCCTGACAGATATTCGGAGTCCTTCGTGCTCTGTGCCTGACTGTCAGAAATGGATGTAGACAGTATCTCAGAAGCCTTCACGGATGCTGCTTCTGATTCAGCTTTCAGGCTTGAAGCTTCTTCTGATGCCGTTGAGGAATTCTTCTCCGCTTCAGCCATACTTGCTACACCTGATGAAGATTCACTTATGGATGCACTCTCTACCTCAGATGCACTGATGGATGCTGATTCGGAATTAACATCAGATAAACTTTCCACGTCTGAGGCACTGTCAGAGACAACGGTTGAAGTACTGTCAGAAGTACTATTTGCCGTACTAAGACTGTTGGCTGCCTCGCTGGAATTAGCTTCTGATTTTTTTCCTACCTCAGTAGTACTTTCACTGGCTTCCGTAGAATTGACAACAGATGTACTCTCTACTGCAGACATGGAGATCTCAGCAGAAGTTTTTTCCTCCTGTCCCACATCTACCGCACGGTCAGCATTTTCCAGATCCTGTTCCACCTGATCTAATTCCTCAGCGAATACCACATCCCCCTCGGAAAACACGCTTGCGCCGCCCAAAGCAACTCCTACTCCGGCAACACTCTTCAAAATTTTGTTTGCTTTCTTTTTTTCCATGCTCTCTCCTTCTTGTACGGATCTCTCCCCTATATGCTGTAAGATTCCGCACTTCTCTGAATTCCTTTTACAATTTCGGCTGCTTTTCTGTCCTCCAGATCCGTTACCTGCTTTTTCAATTTCCACAGCTTCCAGCCCCCCTTGCCGGTCTCTGTTAACAGGCGGATTCTTCTCCGGTAGAACATACAGAGCAATATATATGCCAACGCAACAAACAGCACCACTATACAGATCATGGCAGTGATCGTATCTCCATAATATGTGTTATGCTGCACTCCCGCTGCTAATGGTACTGACTCTTCCCGGATCTCTGTGATCCGGTAGCTTATCATTCTTCCCATAGCTGAGCAGATCATGATGTTCTTCATAAGCAGTCCTCCTATAAGGTTCCATCTATTAAGACTGCTCTCCTATGGAAAACGGCTCACATTTTTACGAAAAATTTCGCAAATCGACAAATTTATTTTGTTTTTTATATCATAGACTTTTAAAATCAAATTAGTGAATGCCTGCATCGTTATCTTTTTTTCTGACAGACAATATGCTATAATACATTCAAATAATGCATTTCAAGGAAATCATGACACAGGCTTTTAAAGGAGCGACCCTATGATACAGAAAAAGAAATTCATAAAAACCTTCCGTAACACCAAAACCGTGCAGTTAATCCTTCTGCTTCTGTTGGAAGCTGCGTATGTTCTGGTGCTGACCCTGCATCCCGCACTCGGCACACAGCTGTTTGAGAACCGGACACTTTTTATTCTATGCACACTTTCCTGGATCCTTGCTTTATTTAATCTGGTATGGTTATTATATGATTTCTATAAATTGCGCACCTTTGCCGAAGAAAGTCATGCGCTGAACCGCGCAGCTTTCCTGGATCATCTGACCGGCATTCCCAACAGACACGGACTGGATGTGGTCTTTGAGACCTACGACTCCCCGGAATCTCTGGAGCATGTAGCCTGCTATATGGTCACCATCACCAATCTCAAAGAGATCAACCAGACCATGGGACATGTGGTAGGCGACCAGATGCTGAAGGATTTCTCCGGTATCTTAGAGAGCGTAGGTGATGCTTTCGGTGTGGTGGGACGTAACGGCGGTAACGAATTCTTAATGATCGTCAACCACGGCTCCCATGACACCATGGACTATTTTATCGAAAGTCTGGCGCAACAGCTGAAGGAATACAACGAAGAACACAGTAATGCGCCCATTCAGATCAAGTACGCATATATTTTAAATGAAGAAGCACATGCAGAGTATTTCTCCACTCTGCTGACAGAGACATACAATAAGCTCCATGCTTAAGGAACCCGTTAACCAGACAGTGAGACGAACGCATGAAAGATTTGAATATTTCTTACATTGCCGGTCTTGTGATCCGTGCCCAGCACAGCGACTCGGATGCCTTCGCAGAATTGTATGCTCTTACCTATAATAAAGTGTACAATTATACCCGACATTATCTGAGAGATGACTTTCTCGCTCAGGATGCCATGCAGGAGGTCTACATACTGGCATTGAAAAACATTGGAAAACTGAATGATCCTACTGTTTTTATCGCCTGGCTGAACCGCATCTGTTTCCATGTCTGCTACGATATGACAAAGAAGCAGCGGCCGCAGAACGACTGTCAGACCTTAAATCAGGAGATTCTCGATATTGTACAGGATCCTCACCCGGATACCAATCCGGAACTGCATTACCAGCAGAAGGATGAATATTCCCGGCTGACGGACGCCTTAGAACAGCTTCCTTTCAATGAGAAGCAGGTCCTGATCATGCGATACTATAACGACATGAAGCTTGAGGAGATCGCTGCCGCCATGGAGATCAGCCGCAGCAGTGTCAAACGCTATATTGCCTCCGGACAGGAGCATCTGAAAGCCAGCATGAGAGGATAGAAAGGATAATACAGTTATGTTTTTTCATAAAAAGAATCGTTATGAGTTGGACATGAACACTGCGAACAATGCGCTGCAGAATATCCTGTCCACCTGTAACCAGCCGGTCAATACCATTCCTTTTGACAAGCTGGTACTTCGTAAAAAAATAAATGCCGCTTCTTATAATCGTCTGATCGTTGCCACAGCGGTGATCTTCGTGCTGACTTTTCTGTCACCCTTAGTCATCGTTCCGCTCTCCGAATTTAATGAGAAAATGTTTGCCCCCGCTCCCGCGGAGCTTACTTTAGATTATGTGGAGAATAATGTTTTAAGCCTTAAGTTTACCGGAGATAACATTCTCTACGCAGAAGCTTTTATGGAAACCATGTCCGGAGAGATCATAGAACCGCTCTCCGTAGACACCTCCAAGGGTGTGATCAATTTCCCTTTTCTTTCCGAGGAAGCCAATATTTATGTCCCCGTAAAAAACGGTGAGCCCCTCCACCTGCTCTTTACTCCCGATAATGTAACGGGTCTGGCACAATAACAACAGGATGTAATGATTTCTATGCGGATACCAAGATTATCTGCGCGCCTGCGCATTTTGTTAATTACATATTGTATGGCCATGGGTCTGTGCGCCTGCGGTTCCGCTTCTGACTCTCTGCCTGTGGATGCTTCTGTGACGGGCACTTACGACGACCAGTCCTCCGCAGCTCCCGCTTCTGCGGATACCGGCACAGCTTCCCCGGAGACTGCTTCCCCGGACACGGAAAGCACTGCCCCTGCGGGACCTCTGCGGGATGCCACTCCCGTCTGCCTCGTACCGCAGGCCGACGGCACCGCGGTGGTGTCCAATGATGTAGCTGTCATCGACTATTCTCATATGTCCGATGGCTATGTCTGTGCCAATTATACCGGCACCTGTCCCAAAGTCAAACTGCGTATCACCGGCCCCGACACCGTTGTCTATACCTATGACCTGCACGGAGGTGGCTACGAGACGTTTCCTCTCTCCTCGGGCGACGGATATTATGATGTGACGATCTACGAAAATATTTCCGGTACGAACTATGCCACCTGCCTGTATGCGGATCTGGACGTACAGATCCCGGATGAATTCAGTCCTTTTCTCTATCCTAATCAGTACGTGAATTTTACGGCAGACAGCAAAGTCGTTGCCAAGGGCCAGGAACTGGCGGAAGGCGCAGCCTCCGATCTGGAGGTGATCACCCGGATCTATGATTATATCATCGGAAATATTACCTACGACTACGATAAGGCTTCCGATCCCCCCACCGGCTATACTTCCGACGTGGATGCCATTCTGGATTCCGGCACCGGTATCTGTCTGGACTATGCCGCCGTTATGGCGAGCATGCTCAGAAGCCAGCGGATCCCTACCAGGCTGGAGGTCGGTTACGCACAGGATGCCTATCACGCCTGGATCAGCGTCTACACCGCCGACACCGGTTGGCTGAACGGCATCATCGAATTCGACGGCAATGTCTGGACCCTGGTGGATCCTACCTTCGGTGCCAACACGGATAACAAGACGCTGAAAAAGTTCATCGGTGACGGCAGCAATTATATCCTTCAGAAAATGTATTAGTGAAAGGGAACAAAACGACATGAAGACCACAGAACAAAAATTACTTTCCAATGAAGAGATCGCTTCTTTCTGCAATCAGGCTGCCATGCTGTTTCAGGCAGGCATTCCTCCGGTGGAGGGTATGGCCATCCTGCAAAGTGATGCACAGTCGCCTGAGGGGAAGGCGATCTTCGACCAGATCCTTACCGTATGCCGGCAGGGAGAAAGTTTTCACAAGGCTCTGGAAGCCACGGGCGTATTTCCCGATTACTGTCTGCATATGATCGCTTTGGGCGAGGAATCCGGTAATCTGGATGTCTGTATGAATTCTCTGGCAGATTATTACGAAAAAGAAGATGCCATCGCCGGCAGTATCCGGGATGCCGTAACTTATCCCTTTATTATGATCGCCATGATGGCTGCTGTCATCGTAGTGCTGGTCAGCCGCGTTATGCCGATCTTTGAACAGGTCTATGTGGAGCTTGGCAGTGAGATGACAGGGTTTGCCGCGTCCCTCTTACGTCTTGGCAATCATCTGAACCGTTATTCCTTTATCTTTGTAAGTATTCTGTGTGTGATACTGCTTCTGTATCTTTTCGCCACCAGAACCCAGGGTGGCAAGCGTACTACCGCGCGTTTTCTGAACTGGTTTCCTCTCACCAGACGCTTTTATGAGAGTGTGGCCTGCGAGCGTTTTGCAAGCGGTATGGCCCTGACCCTGAGCAGTGGTATGGATACCTATTCCAGTCTGGACATGGTGGCAGCACTGGTAGGCAATGAGAAAATGAAACAGAAGATTCTAAACTGCAAAGAAGCCATCAATGCCGGTGCCAATTTTGCGGAAGCATTGACCGGTGCAGGTATTTTCAATCACCTGTATTCTCAGATGGTATCTGTAGGTTTCCGCAGTGGTAACGTAGATATGGTCCTTCGAAAAATCGCAGACCGCTATGAGGAAAATACCAACCGCAGATTACAGTCCATCATTGCCGTTCTGGAACCGACCCTTGTCATCATTCTGTCAGTGATCGTCGGTCTGATCCTGTTATCGATCATCCTGCCTCTTATGGGTATTATGACCAGCATCGGATAGGAGTGATATCATGAACCGTTTCGAGCAAAAAAATATGTCCTTCGGGCGCAAACTGGTCTATCTGCTTCCCATTCTGGCATTTCTGGTATTGTTTGTTCTGTTTTTACAGGGAATTGGATCCGTCAGTGAATCTACTTTGACCAAGCAGCAGGGAAGTCTGGAAACCGCCCTGGGACGCAGCATTTCTCAATGCTATGCCGTAGAAGGCTGTTATCCTCCTTCTCTGGAATATCTGGAGCAGCATTACGGTCTGTTGTATGATAAGAACAGTTTTTTCGTCGACTATGAATACTATGGCAGCAACCTTCTTCCGGAAGTCACCGTACTCCGCAGAACCGGCGCTCACTAAAGGAGTTTTCTGACATTATGAACAATAGAAATCAGGAAAAACATTTTATTGTGGATATCTTGTTCGTTCTGGCATTGTTCGGTGTATTCGCCGTCTCCGCGCTGGCGCTCGTTACCATCGGAGCGGATGTATACCAGCACACCGTGGAAGATATGGGTGTCAATTACGAAAGTAGGACGGCCGTGTCCTATATCCTGGAAAAAGTCCGGCAGAATGATACCGTGGACAGTATCTCCCTGACTACGCTGGAAGATGCCCCGGCTCTCTGCATGCTTTCCCGGATCGAGGAGGAGACCTACTGTACTTACCTCTATTTCTACGACGGACATTTAAAAGAGCTCTTTATGCGGGAAGGGACTTCTCTCGGCGGACAGGTTCTGCCTGCCGGTACGGATATCATGGAGCTTAAGGACCTGACATTTTCCTATGTCTCCAATGACCTGATCCGTGCATCCCTGCAAACGGCTTCCGGAGAGTTCCACACCTTTTATATCCATACTCACTGTAATGCCGCGGAATAAACACCGGGCAGAAAGGATTCCGAACTTATTATGAAACATTCCAGATCCAGTTTATTTTTAATGGAAATGATCATAGCGATCCTGTTTTTCTCCCTGGCCAGCGCCGTCTGTATCCAGCTGTTTGCCAAGTCCCATGTACTGAGCACACAGACAGTAAATCAGAACCACGCTGTCATCCAGGCACAGAATCTGGCGGAATCGTACCTCGCTCTGGAGGGCGACATAAATGCCATGCAGGATCTGTTCTCTCCTTCGGAACAGATCAGCGAAAATACACTCCGGCTTACTTTTGACAGCAACTGGAACCTCTGTTCCGCAGAAAATGGCGGCAGCTATCAGGCTGAGCTTGTACATACTCCTGCGGAAGGTACCGGTATCATGGAAGCCCAGATCACCGTGTATGACGTGTCTGCACCGGAGATGCCTATTTATACAGTTTCTGTCATGCATCACACCGCAGAGAGGAGGGGGGCCCATGAGTAATTCTTCAAAGAAAAAACAATTCGGTATGAATATCGGCTCCGCTTCGATCCTGCTGGTATTCGTGATCCTCTGTCTGGTATCCTTCGCCGTTCTGTCCATTGTCAGCGCTAATGCCGACAGCAGGCTCAGTACTCGTGTTTTGGAACGTACTACCGCCTACTATGATGCCTGCAATCAGGCGGAGCAGTCACTGGCCCGTATGGACAATACGCTTCGTCGCGTCTACGAAGCATCCGACAGCGAGGATGCGTATTACGACTCCGTCGGACACGGAAAGTCATATGTGATACCTATTTCCGATCTGCAATCCTTACAGGTTACTATTGAGATCTTATACCCTCTGTCTGCGGATGACACCTTTTACCGGATCACCGCCTGGCAGGTGCTCAATACAGACGAACTAAAATAGAGCATGCCCCTGTCGGGGTATGCTCTATTATTTTTCCTTTTGCTGTCAGGCCTTAAGCCTGATTTAATTCTTCTACCGTCTCTGATAATCTCCTGATATCTTCGTTCAGCTGCTTCAGATTGTCCAGATTCCTCTGATTCAGTTCCAGCGTATTTTGTGCATTGGCTGTTACCTCCTCAGTGGATGCACTGATGGAACTTACAGAATCTATCAGTGCTTTCTTGGATGCCTGCATCTCTTCCATGGAGCGCACGATCTGCTGATAATCAGAATCCATGGATTCCGAGGCCTGGGTAATTCTGTCAAAGAGTTTTTCGGTATCGTCTACCAGACTATTCTGTCTGGCAAATACCTCCGACAGCTGATTCATATCTCCCGTCACCTTCCGGGAACCGTCATTGATGCCCTGAATCTCTCTGCGGATCTTCTCCAGAGATTCGTTGGTCTGCTCTGACAGGTCTCTGATCTCTCCGGCTACAACGGCAAAGCCGCACCCAGCTTCCCCGGCACGGGCAGCCTCTATGCTTGCATTTAAGGAAAGCAGATTGGTCTGTCTGGAAATATTGTCGATCAGCCCAACAATCTGGTTGACATTCTGGATCTTCTCCATCAGTTCATTCATTGCTGCTGTAGTAGATGCTGAAGTGTCCGCTGTCTGCTTTGCGGATAATCCCAGCTGTTTCACATTTTCTGTCCCGCTTTCAATGGCGGTCAGGGTATCTCCAAGACTGTTATGGAAGCCATCTACTGTCTCCTGAATGGAATCCATATCCTGACTCATAGCATCAATATAGCGTATCTCTTCCTGAACTGCCTCTGCGGCAGCATTGGTTCCGGCACATACCTGCTCCATAGCCTCTGTGGAGGACACGGATGCAGTACGTAGATTCTCTGTTTTCTGCAGGATATTTTCAGAGTTTTCTGCTGTATTCTCTGCCACCTTACGAATCTTCCCCAGAACCTCTTTCCGTCTCTCATGAGTTGCTTCGATCTCATCCATCTTCCGTTTTGTCATACCGGAATCAATATAACTGATCAGGCTTCCGTACAGTGCGATCAGGAATACTGCTGCCAACTGGATCTCAATATCAATCATAGGCACCGATTCCAAAGCGCCTGTTGCTTTCGCATATCCCAGATATCCAATATTGCATGCCATGACTCCAATGCTGTAACAGGTCGTATATTTCCACTTGTGGAACAACGGGAAGATCATCAGTATCGGGATCATGTATACATACGTCATAGTCGTATTCCCTGTAAACAGCACAAAGATATATACTACAAAATAACTGATCGGTAAAAGATATTTTACCGCTTCCGATTCCGGATTTCTGGTCTGTATCACAATATCTATCACTGCAGGAATGATCAATAGAAGCATGAAAACAACCGTATATGCTGCTGTACGATTGCCTTTTATCAATTCTACCAGATAAGCTGCTCCCAACACACTGGAAATAAAAGCATAGGCAAGTAATACACAACGGTTAACCGTTCTCTTCTCTGTCAGTTTTCCATGTCCGTCAATAATCATAAATTCCCCCACCCTTTACTTTTGTATTTTAGACATAATAACATTATCTTCTTTGCTTTTTTTCCTGTCAAGTTTTCCCTTACAGATACTGGATTTTTATTATTATATCTAATAATGAGATCCGGTTTTTGTGCATTTTAACAGATAAATTGTGCTATTATGTTCAATAAAAGAGGAGAGTTCCCGTCATGCAGGAAATCTCCTCTTTCATTTATTGTCTGATTTTATGATGTCAGTGTCAAAAGCACCCGGCTTTGATGCCTACGGATTGTATCGGTTTTACTGATTATCAGTGTCTGTTCCCACTTCCACAGTCTCTGCTTCGGTGTTAACATCTGTATCCTCAGCTTCCGGATCTGTTCCGTCACTCAGATTCAGTTCTGCATCATCACCATACATGTCGCCACTGAAATCAATGGTTTCCACTTCATCGGTGCTCAGTCTGGTATTACGATATCTCTTCATACCGGTTCCTACAGGGATCAGTTTACCAATGATAACATTCTCCTTCAGACCGATCAGATTATCAACCTTACCCTTGATAGCAGCCTCTGTCAGTACCTTAGTGGTCTCCTGGAAGGATGCTGCGGACAGGAAGGATTCGGTAGCCAGTGCTGCCTTGGTAATACCCAGGATGATACGCTTGCCTTCTGCAGGCTCTTTGCCTTCTGCGGTCAGCTTCTCATTCATTTCTTCGAAATCCAGAACATCTACCAGAGTTCCGGGCAGGAATTCGGTGTCTCCGTTGTTCT
>OQVN01000596.1_pt1 | contig 13603 bp, 8 predicted proteins | sample 1691621 | NCBI WGS metagenome assembly OQVN01 (sample SAMN03418278, study PRJEB22391) | human gut metagenome | biome: human-gut; feature: organic feature; material: feces | host: Homo sapiens | place: Tanzania | collected 2013-01 | reverse complement strand
CGAAACACGACATCGACAAGCACGACCACAGCCTGGCCTACGAGAAAAGGCATGCTTAGATGATGAAAAACTTTCATGTTTTTACTACTTCAAATGTAAGAAGTCACAAAGTTTATCCAGATAAAGCCAACAAGAGGAGATTTGTAATAATCGACATTACAAATCACCTCGAATTACAGAAATTTGGTGCTAAAAGTAAAGATTTCCAATGATTTATTTTTTCGTCTGAGCAAGATTCTTTATTTTTGTAGTCAATAATTGACAATTCTATCAAGAAAGAGTCTATTGGTTTAATCTAACCTCTGAGCAACAACATTGGAAGATAGCACCAAACAGCCTTTAACGGCTGACGCTTCATTGTATAATGGGCAACCTACCGACACAGGCTCATCGTGTCAAAGTGCAAGACTTACCTCTTGTACACCCTCCATCCAAAAGAACAAAGATGGGGTGTCGGTAGAGAATGTGTCTTTTGGAAACAAGCAATGGTTTGTTTTGAGAGTTACATATGGACGTATCATCAAGGCAAAAGCATTTGTAGAAGCAAAAGGATTTGAATGTTATGTTCCTATGCGATACAAAGAAGTGAAGAAACATGACAAGAAACGAATCATTACAGAACCACTTCTTCCCTCATTTCTATTTGTTCACGTCACAGCAGAACAAGTAGAAACTTTGATTCACGACAATAAAGTTGTGACAAATGAAAGTAGAGCCTTGCTCAGCTACTACTTTGACCACACAATCCATCGTCAAGACAATCCTTATTGCAATCCACCGCTCACAATCCAAAATGAAGCCATGAACAACTTTATCCGCCTCACTTCTATCAAAAATCCTCACATCATCCCAATCACTTCCGACAACATCCAGTTCAAACTGGGTGATAACGTAGTTGTGACGGAAGGTAAATTCAAGGGTATTCATGGCAGAGTAGCAAGGATTGCTGGGCAGCAAAGAGTTGTCGTGGAGTTATTTGAGGGCTATTTGGTCGCAACCGCTTATATACCCAAAGATGCTATAAAGATAATCAAAGATTAATAATACATAAAACAATATCAGCTAATGGAAAAAGATTTTTTAACCTGCATTATAAAAGGAGACAATAATCCTCCTTGTGGGAAAATTGTTTTCGATTCATCAGACCATGTCCGCTTCCAAAATGGGCGAGATGTCTCCGGGCATAACTACAATTGTCATCGTAGAATAACAATTGAAAAGAATATTGAAGGTGCCGAAGGATACACTGTGACAATGTACAATATGGATGGCGTGCATCCATTATGGCAGAACAATATTCAAATGTCCCCAAAACGAATGAAAATCGTAAATAAGCAAGAGAACATTATTGAATTCAGAGGTTATAGTTATGACGAAAATGCTTTAGCAATCGGAGCTCCTATGGAAGCTGCGTCATTTGCGAATTATGGTTTAGTTATTATGACCGAGGACAATAATATTGTTCGAGCGCAATTAAATATGTTTGACAGACATGTAAGTATTGTCTATTTAAAGTAATTTGCGGGCATAAGCTATCTATAATCTAATTTAATTATTGAGGAAACGACAAAAATATTTAAATACCATATATAATTATAGTGGATTAATTTGATAGTTACACAAGTTTAGGCAGCATAGTTTTTTTGTTCCTTGGTAAAGGTTCGTGTTTAATCATAAGTAGTAATAAACATGTTTGTAGAAGACATCTATAATGAGGCGGCTATCACAAAAGATATATATTTGAAATATGGTAGTTATACTGTCGATAATTTCGACAAGCCACAAAACAAAAATACTCTCAAGTTCCTTGAAATAAAGGAGCGTCTGAATGGCAAAGAGCTGCATTGTTTTTTTGCAAAGAAAACAGATGACGAGATCTTTGTAATTGTTCCTATGGAGGACATGGGAGGACAGGTTGAATTTGTTGTTACATACACCAATTTCTTCCTCGAGATTAAAGCAAAAAGTCGTAAAAAATCACGATTCAATAGCAATATCGTAATTCCGGATTTACAATATGCTTTCGAGCAATTGTGTATAGTTCATTTTGTAGAAGACACTGGGAAAGACCATGTTTCTCTTCGTGACCTAGTAGCCAATGAGGAATTGGCAAAAAAAGCTTCAAAGTTAGAAATTGCTCCTATTACTCAAATTGAAAACCAGAAGGAAATTTGGACAAAATACATTGAGGCTCAAAATCTTATCATATCAACTTTGGAAAAGCCTTATAGTTGTAAGAGTTATTATGATCCAGAAATCTCATATTTCGAGGATGGGAAAACCATGAAGCAAATACGCTTCAAGGTTGAGTTAAATGCTAATAAAAGAACAGAATATTCCGATTTCGAGGACGAGTTGAAGAACCAGCTTAACATCGAAGCAAATTTTGACGGAGATGGATGTGTACAACTCACTTATGACGAGATTAGTAGAGGTCTTGATTCTATCATACGAAAGAAATTCTCTTCCCTTCTTGAAAGAGAAAAGAAGATTGGTTGTATCTTAAGCATCAGGCCTTTCAACCTTGAAGAGCGTATAACAAGAAAGTATCCTGATCATAAATTTCGTGTAGAACAAAACGGTCGAGTTCTTTTTATTTCAGGAATTGGTAGTGACATTAATGATTTTTCCAAATTACTTGCAAAAGATTTTAATCTTATCCACACTAACAGAGACTGTCTCGAAATTCATATTAAAAATGTTGATAACCTCTTCACTTCTGAACATGTTGATAAGTATAAGATCTCATTTGGAAGAGTTGCGGATAAGGACTTTGATCAACAGGAATTAATTTTGCCAGAACCTGTAAATCAAACGACCTTCCGTATACATATCGATTCAAGCAAAGAAATCAATGAGCAGCATGCTATGCTCCAAAATATGCTTGCTTGTATTTATGGAGAAGAAAATATAAGTAAAAGGATTTTATATGCATTTTCTTCAGAGGATAACAATATATTTAATAATACTTTCTCTACAGAAAACTGGAATGACATATATCGTGACTTGTACGCTCTTGATTTTGACATAACCTATGGAGAAGGAAGTGGTTATACGAGAACTCTATATTTTGACTTTGAGACACTTGAAGAACTTGAAACTAAGTATAAGAGCATTTCAGATACAAATAAGTTCTGTGTCATTAAATCCCCTCTTGATAGTGACTTCAAATTTAAGGTCAAGACTAATCTGCTTGCCCAAAAGTCGCAGAAGGAAATCTTCAGAGAAAATCTAAAGAAGCTTAATGGCGTTGATTTTTCAGTCAAAGTTGATCACGAATATATTCCAATCGGAAAACTCGTAGAAAGGGACTCAACAATGTCACAATTGGTATTTAAACTACCATGTTACTACGATTCAGATAAGAAGATTGCAGCTTCCTTCCTAAAGTTTATTGATAAACGTCCAGAAATTCGTGAAATTTCTGCAAATCTGGCAGGTGACCACGCAAAAGCCAAATGGCTTAAAGATGCAATGCATAAATTGTCTGATAATAATTCGTCTAATGAGCCAAACAGCAAGCCTGTTAATGATAAAATCAAAGAATTTATCTTTGATTCGTCTAAAGCCACACCTACTAGTAGATATGAGTTTAATGACATTGAGAAATGTGAGGAGTATATCAATTTCGACAGAACTTCAATCCTCTCATTGAATGACTCACAGAAAAAATCTGTATTAAGAGCCTTATATGCCAACGACTTGTGTATGCTTCAAGGTCCTCCGGGAACTGGTAAAACAACAGTGATTGCAGAATTAATATGGCAACATATTCGTACATTGCAAAATTCTCGAATTCTTCTGACATCCGAGACAAACCTAGCTGTAGATAATGCCATCGAGAAATTGATGAATGGAAAAAATGCGAATCCTGAGATGGCAAGGTATCTGACCTTGATTAAACCTTTGCGATTTGGTAAGTCTGCAAAGTTTGAGGAGGAAGGTAAGCGATATTCTATAGAAAGAATCATGGAATGGTTGGGTAAGCTCGATGAAGATGTAAGCTATGAGGATGAGCCAATGCTTGGAGAAAATGAAGATGAGATAGAAGAAGAAGTCATACCTAACAGCATAAACGATAATGTTGTTCAGCATTGGATGAACAGAATTGCAGATTGTTCGCATGCCAACAATGATAGATATAGAGATATACTGAAGGATTGGGTTGTCGAACTTTCGATGCCATCAAATGAGACAAGACAATACTTTACAGATAAATTCATCAAGTATGCTAATGTCATTGGTAGCACATGTAGTTCTACTGGTAGCGGTAGTTTTGCTAAAGAATACTATCGCATATTCAATAACAATATAACAAACAATATTCTCAAGGATATTAAGGAGATACAGTTCTTGATGGATAAATACCCAGGTTCTCCAAAGATATCACGTCTGATCGAATCTGCAGGATTGGATTACGTAGAAACACCTGCTGAAAATAATTTCAAGAATCTTAAAGAGGCGATAAGCAATTTGCTTACTATAAGATTTGATACAGTTATCATGGACGAGGCAAGTAAGGCAACTCCACCAGAACTTCTCATGCCGTTATGCTTTGGTAGAAAGTCTATCATTATAGGAGATCATCGTCAGCTCCCACCTATGCTCTACGACAAGGACTTTAAGGAGACTTTACAGGCTCTTGGTGACAAGAAGTCAGCAGACCTTTCTGAATTAATAGATAAGGATTTTACAGAAACCTCTCAATTCAAACGTCTCATTCTGAATCCTAAGGTATCGCCAACAATTAAATCCACGTTTAATACTCAATATCGTATGCATAAAGACATCAATGATGTCATTAAGCAGTTCTATGAAGATGACGAATCGGGTGGTCTCGAATGTGGTCTTTCATCAAAATATATGGATAGTCCAGACTTGGATAATCCAGAAAGCCGTTACCATGGTTTCTCTCATGAGGGATTCATAAATGACAGAGTACACACTATATGGGTTAATGTAAATGCTCCCGAAAGTTCAGATGGAACTTCTAAGGTTAATCTTACCGAAGTAGAAGCCATGAAGAGGGTTATTGCATATCTGAAACATTGTCATGGTTTCAACGAGTATATGAAACACTGGGATACTCTTAAGTCTGACACTAAGCGTCGTCAAGAAAAAGAGATTGGTCTAATTAGTTTCTATGGCAAACAAGTAAATAACATCAAATCAAAAGTTAAACCGTATGCTCAGAAGTTAGGTATTCCTGTAAAGTTGAATACCGTAGATAAGTTCCAGGGCATGGAGCGGAATATCATTATAGTTTCTACTGTTCGAAGCGACAGGGCTTTAAAGGCAGACGGAACAACCAGAAAAAATAGGGATCCAGGATTTGCGAAATCTCCAGAGCGTCTTAATGTAGCTCTTTCACGTGCAAGAAGATTGCTTATTGTAATCGGGAATATTGAGTTCTTCAGCAGCATTAAGGATCGAGAAGGAAAGCCTCTTTATCTCAATGCAATAAACGAGATAAGAAAGACTGGACGCATTATTGAATTTGACGACCTCAAAATGTACGCAAACAATGAATAATTTAGATATTGAAATATACAAAGAGATACAATCAACAAAGGGCTTGACAGAGATTTATCTGGGTCATGTAATTTTTCCGTGGCATTATGCATTAGCGGATTATTCTGCAGATCGCACAGAAGGCATACCTTTCGATGTTTTTGACAATGTAATTTGCCGATTACTCGAACTCGATGGAACCATGACTATAGTTCAGCTGGGCAATATCCTTGGCATGAATATTGAAGAAAATGTGCCTAATGGAAGATATCGTGATCTTGCCGAATATGAAATATTGACAGAGAAGTTACAACAGCTAATAGAATTTGGCTTGGTGGAATCTTCAAATGGTGCCTATCATTTGACACGTATAGGAAAGGAATCTGTATCGGTTGGAAGGAAATTTAGAACACTTTCGGATTACGAATTCCCTTTATTCTATGACCTTACTGGAGGACAGAATATGCTTGCACGCAGTGCTTTTATTGATGCAGCTCGTAAAGAGTCAGACATAACAACGCCCTACGACTATGAAGATGAGGCGAAAATCAAATCATTCTCAAATCATCAAATCGTAGGTATTTATAATCCACAAGAAGGCAACTCTTTCTCAAATCTCAGACTTAACGAAGTAAGAGAATATGTGAATTCTGTACATTTTGGCGTAATCTATAATTTCCTAAAGAAAGATTATCGTCTGGTTTGCTATAATCCTATGGGACAATGTGACTTGTACACAGAAGCAATTAATCAAGATGACAGTTTGAAGGAAAGAATTATACAGTGTTTCATTGATCAGCAAGAGTGTTCTTCAGAAATGGCGACGGAACAACAAACTCTGTTTGAAGATAATGCAATTGTAACTCAAAGATATATAGAATATAAAGAATATCATGAGCAAGACACCGCTTTGGATAGAATGGCATATAAAGAATCCGAAGAGATGATCGTTCCAGAAGATTTCTGGAATGATGTAGAGTCTAGAACACTCTCCTCTAAACCTAAAAGAGTATGTTTCTGCGTAGATATGCTCAACATAGAGATTATTAAATCCATAAAACAGATGGCAGAAAAGAACTCTACGACTAAGTTCTTTCTTGCTTTCGGGCAAAAAGAGGATGGGGTTAATATCTTAGATTCTGACAACCTGTATTTATGTCAGATGCCACTGACAAACAGAGCATTGTGTGCAATTGATGATAAGGTACTGTTTAATAGTGGCAAATATGTATATTCGTACCACAATCACTCATATCAAAGAAATGTAGTTATACATACCGATTCTGAGATTGAAAGCAAGGATATATTTGATGCTTTCGTTCGTACTTGGGTTCCAAACTATCTGTCTGATTTCCGCCAGTCTATAAATAGAGAAATTGCCGATAATAAAGGAATAGCACGATTGGCGTCAATTGAAGAAAAATTGAAAGATTTTATGTCATACATAGTAGAACTCAATCTGAGTGATATTTATAACGAGACAATAAGTTTGAGAAACCAGAAAATGCATGACCTTAAAGTCGAACATGCAGAATTGCTCAAAAACGAGTTGCTCAAGCTCATGGGAGAAACAGCAATTGAAAGCATTAGAAATTTGAATGAAATAAAGTCCGTTGAAGAAAAACTGGCTTCTATCGAGAAGCGTAGTTATGATGATTATACAGAACTTCGTGGTATGATTAGTTCTTTCAATGCCGCTCTTAAAGAAAGAGAGAACTTTATACGTGATATTCTACTTGCAAAAACGTACATCATCGATACAAACATCTTCATTGATGACCCAGATATTTTGTCAAAAATCAAGATGCCTAATAAGGCAGTTATCTGTGCAAAAGTTACCGACGAACTAGACAAATTCAAAATTCGCACAAAAGAAGACTCGGGTGTTCCAGAGAAAGCATCTAAGGCGTTGAGAAGTATAAATAATGCCTTGAAGAAGAATAAGGGCATAGTTGTGAAGGCTATTGCTGATACTCGATTCTTGCCAGCAGATTTCACAGATTACTCTGCAGATAATCGTATTTTGTGCGTGGCATTGATGTATAAAGAAAAGAATCCTTGCCTTTTAACTTCTGACAATGGCTTACAGGTAAAAGCTCAAATATGTGATATTCCTACAAAAAATATAGAGGAATTCAACGATATGTTAAAAACAAAAAATGCAGAGAAAGCCAAAGGACAAGAAGTTGAAAATAGCGATGTGGTTAAGACAAAAAAAGTCTATTACAAAAAAGGAAAGAACAAGTATAATAATAAGAAAAAATAATCCGATATGTCAAGATATGAAAGCTCTAAATTCATAAAGGATCCAAAAACAATGAATCAGGATGCCTTGAAACAGGCTTGTGAGACACTTGGTTGGAAATACAAAGTAGATAATAATATTCTCTACGTAACAGATGCCAAGCAGTCTTCAGAAATGTATGGTGAGTATGTATTGAAGGTTGAGGGTGATACTGTTACCTATAACAGTTATTACCTAGACAATGGTCAACAGCTGATTGCAGAACTTCAAGATACGTTCTTTCCTTTGAATGTCGAGTACGCAAAGAAGTCTGTCGTTGACGCATTCTCACGTAATGGCTTCACTTTTCAGCGTATATGGCGCTATGTCAAAAAAGACAATGAGGTAGAGCGTTTTGCTATGGTAGGTTATACTAAAGATCCAACAGAAACAGAAAAACGCTATGAGATAGTGTTCTCAATATTCAAAGATGGTTCTGTTGTCACAGACTCTAATTATCTGCCTGATGATGTAAATTCTCTCGCACATAAGTCTATGGATGACTTACAGAAATTGTTCGGCAATGAACGCAAAATGACAAAGAAACCCGAATATGACATTTTTATGCGCACACATAAGCGGGTAAATTCAATAACTACAACAGTAAAATCATAATTATGACAGATGTTTTTGATGAAATAGGAAGTATGATAAGGGCTAATTTTCCTCTTATCTACTTGACAACTACTGAATACGGAAGGGTTACTCAGAAGTTGAGAACTTTGTGTTTTAAACAGGATATTAAGTTCAATGTATGGGATGCTGTGGATGGTTTGATGGTTCATGGTAAAGATTCAAACAACAGATTGGTAGAACCAGAACTTCATGAAGCGTGGGAAGGAACTAAAGATTCTTATTCTCTTTTGGAATGGATTCATCGTGAACTCATAGAGGGTCGTAACGATAATACTTCTGAAGTTTTCATGCTTGAGGATTGCCATCTAAGTTTTTTTGAAAAAAAATATCCTGAACTTTTGCGAAAGCTGGCAGCTGAATTAAAATATTTCAATAAGCATATCATTTTCGTAGGTCCTTACACAAAGCTTCCTGTTGAAATCGAGAAATACATAACAATCGTGAACATCGACCTTCCTGACAGAAAAGATCTTCGCACACGACTTCGTTATGTTGCTGGTAAAGACTATGAGATTAACCCTGATCTTGAAAAGTTTATCATAGACTCCGCACTTGGTCTTACAGATACCGAGGCAGACCTTGCATTTCGTTTAGCAAAGGAGAAAGTTGGTCTCAATAGGCCTGAGTGTGTACAAATAATAGCAAACGAGAAAGAACAAATTATCAAAAAAAGTGGCATTTTGGATTACATACCTGTGAACATGTCACTAAACGACACCGTCGGAGGATTGGAGAATCTCAAAAAGTGGCTTACGCTAAGAAGTAAAGCATTTGAACTTAAAGCAAAAGAGTTCGGGCTTCCAGAGCCTAAAGGTATCTTATTGTTGGGTGTACCTGGTTGTGGAAAGAGTCTTACAGCAAAATGTATTGCTTCAGAATGGAAGCAGCCATTATTAAAACTTGATATCGGTAAAGTCTTTCAAGCAGAAGTCGGTAGTAGTGAGAACAATATCCGTCAAGCTCTATCAACTGCAGAAGCGATTGCGCCTTGCGTTTTATGGATTGATGAAATAGAGAAAGGATTAAGTACAGCCGGCGGAGAACGTGATGGCGGAACAAACTCTCGCGTTTTCTCAACAATATTGACATGGATGCAAGAAAGGAAAAAACCCGTTTTTGTAGTTGCAACAGCAAATAAAATTGAAAGCCTTGCACCTGAACTCTTACGTAAAGGCAGATTTGACGAGATTTTCTTTATTGATCTTCCTACTCCAGAAGAGAGATATAACATATTCAGGATTCATCTTGCTAAATTCCATCAATATGGAATAAAAAAACTTGACGAACTTGTTAATAATACAAGAGGATTCAATGGAGCAGAAATCGAGGAAACTGTAAAAGAAGCGATGTTTATCGCTTACGTAGAGAATCCGGATTGCCGACAAATCGAGGAAAGACATTTGCTTGAATCTGCAAAACAAGTAGTACCTCTTGCTCAGACTATGTGCAATGAGATCAAACAACTGCGAGCAAAAGCGAAGGACAGAAAGGCTCGACTAGCAAGCTTAAAGCCTAATGAAGAGGCCATAGAAAGTGAAGAGTCAACCCCTGCTCTTATATTAGGTAGAAACTCCGACATAGATAGTGATAACGATATATTCAATCAAAACAATTGAAATATGAGTACGATAAGTTGGTTAGAAATCTTTGATAAATACAATACCCAAGAAATTATCATGGGTAAAATCCTTAAAAAAGTACCAGGAGGATTTATTGTCAATGTCTTTGGAACAGAAGGTTTCCTTCCGGGGTCTCAAGTTCCTCAAAGCCTAAAAGAAAAGGGGGAGGGGATTGTAAATAACGATATTAATTTCAAATTGATAAAGATAAATACATTTGCTAATAATATCGTGGTTTCAAGAACAGAGATTCTTGAGCAAGAGAAGAATAATGCATACATTGAGGCTATGAAGGACATCCATGTAGGAGACATTTATGATGCGGTTGTTAAAAATATCGTTTCATATGGCGTATTCGTCACGATAAACAATAAAATCGATGGACTTATTCCCTCAAAAGAACTGTCTTGGAAGTTTGTAAATGATAATAGTCAAATAGTTAGTATCAATGATAAAATTAAAGTAAAGGTTATCAACATTGACGTAAAGTCTCACAAAATTAGTCTTAGTCACAAAGAATGTATTCCATCTCCATGGATAAGCATGAATAGTAATGTGTATTACAAGAATGCCATAATTGATGTTACGGTATCAAGAGTTATCGAACATGGTGTTATTGTAACTTTAGAAAATGGTTGTCAAGGAATGTTGCCTGCTATGGAGGTTGCATGGGATGATTCTGAACCTGACCTTACAACAATGTTTGGTGTTGGTGATAAGCTGAAGGTAAAAGTACTATCTTTAGATACGAAAAAGCAAAAAATATTACTTTCATTAAGGCAAGTACAAGACAAACCTGTAAACTTTATTCCTGTTGGAAAAAGCGTAAATTGTACAATAGATTATAAAACAGAAGATGGATTATATCTGTTGACAAACAAAGGTATTTCGATTTTCTTACCTAAAACGGAAATTTCATGGGTTAAAAAATACGATATGAATGACTATGTGGACCGTAATGGAAAATTAAAAGTGAAAATTATAGCAAACGCTCAGTCTGGAAAGCCAGCAACAGCTAGTTTACGTCAAATGTATCAAGATCCTATGAATGCTTATGTACCCAAAAGTATTCATAAGGGCTGTGTCTCTGGAGAACTTGCAAAAGTGTATTTCGTAAATTTCAATGATGGACTTACTGGGATTATATTAAAAGAATCGCTTCATGGATATAAATTAAAAAAAGGTTTAGAGATTCAGACGAAGGTTATAAGTTCTGACAAAGAGAATCGACGCATAATCCTTGAATTGCATCGAGAATCCGAGTTTTCAGGTAATGACATTATGGAAATGCTTAACTTGAAACCATCAAGAACAGTTGGCATACTCAAAAAAATGTTATCAGATGCTGTTGCAAATGGCGAAATAGATACTAGTTATGCTGCTGGATCAAACTTTATTAGAGAAAAAGCAAAAGATATTCTTTGATATCATAGAGCCTTTTTTTTCGAAATGGATTCATCGGTTTTATTTAACATGATCCCTATAAGTCAGCTCTTTTTGGAAATCGTTTTAGACACAACACGGAAAGGCTTCTGCAGACCTTGTATGGTACTATCCTTAATGGGCTAATAATGATTCTCTAATGAGGACCTCCTGAGCATAAGGGTAAAAGTCTCATTTTAATAGAAATCTCAGAAATGCTTGAACTTGACCTACAACAATATCTCCTCCGTGAGTACCCACAAGAGAATGCTCGCTGTGAATGGAAGGAATTTAAGAACTTGAAGAACTCGTTCTGTGGGGACGAGAAAGATGATGTCATATCCTACGTGTCGGCTATTGCCAACATGGAGGGTGGTCATCTTGTGATTGGTGTAAAGGATAAGACGCTTAAAATAGTCGGGACAGACATTTCAAGGCTTACTTTTAATGGTAAGCCTGCTAACACGCAGTCGGCGACGTTCAAACTCACAGAGCAATGCACTTATCTTTCATCGGAAGGTCTAAGCATCGAAGAATTTGTAACTGATGATACGAACAAACGAGTATGGATAATTCATATCCCCAAACACTTGCCTCGTCGCCCCGTCCTTGCCCACAAGAAGGCATGGCAGCGGATAGAAGATTCTTTGGTTGAAATGACTAACGAAAGGATGAGTGTCATCCTCGAAGAGCCTATCTATACAGCAAAAGACTGGTCTGCAGAAATTGTACCTTATGCTACAATAGACGATTTGGATGAGGTTGCCATTGCAAAGGCTCGAATGATGTTTAAGAAAGTGCATAGCCGCATACCTGCAGAAGAAGTGAATGCTTGGAATGTCCAAACGTTCTTGAGCAAGTGTGGATTGACGAGAAACGGAGGTATCACTCGGGCTGCTATCATATTGTTGGGCAAATACGAATCAACTTTCAAACTACGTCCTGCAGTTGCACAGGTTACATGGACACGCCGAGACAAGAATCAGGAAGTGGTTGACTACGAACACTTCACAGTACCTTTTATATTAACGGTGGACGAAATTCTATCAAAGATTGAGAATCTGACATTGCGTGAAATGCCTGGAGGTACGCTTTTCCCCGACACGATGAAACAATATGACGACTACACTATTCGTGAGGCTCTTCATAACTGTATTGCCCATCAAGACTACACTCTTCAACAGCGCATTAACTTTGTAGAGAATCCAGGCTACTTGTATTATTCCAATGCTGGCACATTCTTTCCTGGAACTTTGGAGAATGTTTTAAGGAACGAAGAGCCTCAGACGCATTTTCGCAATGAATGTCTGTGTAGGGCTATGGTAGATTTCAACATGATTGATACTGTAAGCCGTGGTATCAAGAAAATGTTCAATGAGCAATGGCGCAGACATTTCCCTATGCCAGACTATGAGATTGACCAGATAAAGAAGAAAGTAGTTGTCCGCATTTATGGCAATGAAATCAATAAACGATACACTGATCTGTTGAAGACAAACGACACTCTCTCACTATGGGATTGCATCTCGCTTGACGCAGTACAAAAAGGCAGAACTATTCATGAGGATATTGCGCAAGACTTGCTCAAACGTGGACTTATTGAAGGTGATGCTCCCCATTACAGTATTTCTCTTAGCATCGCCAAAAACACTCACCAACTACCTTCTTACACAAAAACAAAAGGATTGGATAAGGAGAAATTACGCCAGATGATACTGCAATTTTTACAAAATGCAGGTGACGAAGGGGCCAAGCGAGATAGCATATACGAATATCTGAAGGATGTGCTTCCTGCCAACAAGACGGAGGAACAAAAACTTCGCTATGTAGGCAGACTATTGGTAGAATTAAATGAAGAAAAACAGATAGACAGAATAGGGCTGAGGTGGATATTGAATGACTACAATCGGTCGGTTTAATCATAATCCGACCGAAAAACCCACAATCCGACCGAAAATCCGACCGTTTGACGATGTTCCGACCGAAAATCCAACCGATATTTTCTCTGGTGCTTCTTCGTGATTAATTACCATTGAGCCAAGCGGAATCTCTATACTCAATTGTCCTGGTCCTGATAGAAGCATCTCCAAGGAGGATATAGAAAAGGGCGATATGCTAAAAAGCCGTCGCT
>OQVN01000593.1_pt1 | contig 13653 bp, 16 predicted proteins | sample 1691621 | NCBI WGS metagenome assembly OQVN01 (sample SAMN03418278, study PRJEB22391) | human gut metagenome | biome: human-gut; feature: organic feature; material: feces | host: Homo sapiens | place: Tanzania | collected 2013-01 | reverse complement strand
TTGGAGAAAAATGGCTGCTGCTTTTAATTATTGAGGAACAGGCGGCGGATAAAGGCAAAAAACAGCCTGCGAAATGTATCCTTCTGAGTAGACATTTCGTGTTGAAGGACGCTTATGAAACACTTGGCTACGTGTAAAGAAAGAAGCGCATTAATTCAACGAAATTTAAGCCTAAAATTTTAAAAAAAGTTGAGAAAAAGTGTTGACATGATGTGTTTGAGATGTTACAATATACAAGTATCGCGGGTGACCTATGCGATAAAAAAGGAGGTAACAAGATGGCGCTTGAAGCTTTAAAACAAGCGGAGCAACGGACTGTCGGTGTCAAACAGACAGAAAAGGCCGTCGGAAGACAAGCTGCCGCAATCGTCTACATCGCAAAAGATGCCGATGAGCGAGTTACCGCCAGACTGCAGGAGCTTTGTGAAGAGCACAACGTTCCGCTGGATTGTTCAGAAACGATGCTGAACATCGGCAGAGCCTGCAGCATTAACGTCAAGGCCGCCGCTGCTGCGGTACTTAAATCTTGATAAGGGTCTGACGTAAGTCAGGTTTTTATAATCATTAAAATCTAATTGTTTGGAAAGGAGGTGCCGATATGCCTACAATTAACCAATTGGTTCGTAAAGGTAGAGAGGTTCTGAAAAGCAAATCTACTGCTCCGGCATTGAAAGAATGCCCGCAAAAACGTGGCGTGTGCACCCGTGTTTACACCACTACCCCGAAAAAACCTAACTCTGCACTTCGTAAAGTAGCTCGTGTACGTTTGACCAACGGCATTGAGGTTACTGCTTACATCCCAGGTATCGGCCATAATCTTCAGGAACATAGTGTTGTTCTGATCAGAGGCGGAAGAGTCAAGGACCTTCCTGGTGTGCGTTACCATATCATTCGTGGTGCTCTTGATACTGCAGGCGTTGCTAACCGCAACCAATCTCGCTCCAAGTACGGTGCAAAACGTGCTAAAGCAAAGAAATAATTTCAAGAAAACATTAAGAATGATTTAATCCTAAGGAGGGAAACACATGCCGAGAAAAGGCCCTGTAACTAAGAGAGACGTACTGCCGGATCCGGTGTACGGTTCTAAGCTTTTAACTAGATTTATTAATAAAATTATGCTCGACGGCAAAAAAGGCGTTGCTGAACGTATTGTATACGACGCATTCGACCTGGTTCGTGCAAAAACCGGCAAAGATCCTTTGGAAGTGTTCGATGCTGCTATGCAGAACGTAATGCCGCTGCTGGAAGTTCGTGCTCGCCGTGTTGGTGGTGCTAACTACCAGGTTCCGGTAGAAGTACGCGCTGACCGTAAAACCACCCTGGGTATCCGTTGGCTGGTAAACTACTCTCGTCTGCGTGGTGAAAGAACCATGTACGAGCGTGTAGCTGGTGAAATCATGGACGCTTCCAATGGCACTGGCGCAGCTGTTAAAAAACGCGAAGATACCCACAAGATGGCAGAAGCAAACAAAGCATTTGCTCATTACCGCTGGTAATGACCTGTCTCAGTTAATTTGAGGAGGATAAAGAAGTGGGCAGATTAATTCCGCTTGAGAGAACTAGAAATATCGGCATCATGGCTCACATCGATGCTGGTAAAACCACCACCACTGAACGTATTCTGTTCTATACCGGCAGAGTACATAAGATTGGTGAAACCCATGAAGGTGCTGCTACCATGGACTGGATGGTTCAGGAGCAAGAGCGTGGTATTACCATCACCTCTGCTGCAACCACCTGCTACTGGGAAGGTTCTGAGCACCAATTCGATAAACATCGTATCAACATCATTGATACCCCGGGCCACGTTGACTTCACTGTAGAGGTTGAACGTTCCCTGCGTGTACTTGATGGTTCCGTTGCAGTTTTCTGTGCTAAGGGCGGTGTTGAGCCTCAGTCCGAAACCGTATGGCGTCAGGCTGACAAATACCATGTACCCCGTATGGCATATGTAAATAAAATGGATATTACCGGTGCTGATTTCTATCGTGTAGTTGACATGATGAAAACTCGTCTGAATGCTAACGCAGTACCTATTCAACTGCCTATCGGCTTTGAAGATACTTTCGAAGGCATGATCGACCTGATCAAAATGAGAGCAATCGTTTATGATGATGCACTCGGTAAAGAAGAAGAGTTCGTAGAAATTCCGGCTGACATGAAAGAGAAAGCAGAAGAATATCGTGCTGCTCTGGTTGAAGCTGTTGCTGAATCCGATGACGAGCTGATGATGAAATACCTCGAAGGCGAAGAGCTGACTGAGGAAGAAATCATGGCTGGCATCCGTAAAGCAACCATCGCTTGCAAAATGACTCCGGTTTGCTGCGGTTCTTCCTACAAAAACAAAGGCGTTCAACCGATGCTGGACGCTGTAATCCAATTCATGCCTGCACCGACCGATGTTCCTAACATCAAAGGTGTAAACCCTGAAACCGGCGAAGAAGACGAGCGTCCGTCTAGCGATGAAGCTCCTTTCTCCGCACTGGCATTCAAGATTGCTACCGACCCGTTCGTTGGTAAGCTGGCATTCTTCCGTGTATACTCCGGCAGCCTGACCGCTGGTTCTTATGTATATAACTCCACCAAAGGCAAACGTGAGCGTATCGGTCGTATCCTGCAAATGCATGCTAACCACCGTGAAGAAATTGAACAAGTTTACTCCGGTGATATCGCAGCTGCTGTAGGTCTGAAAGACACCACTACTGGTGATACTCTCTGCGATGAGAAAAACGAGATCATCCTCGAATCCATGGTATTCCCTGATCCTGTAATCTCCGTTGCAGTTGAACCTAAAACTAAAGCTGACCAAGAAAAAATGGGCATTGCCCTGCAAAAACTTGCTGAAGAAGATCCGACCTTCCGCGTTCACACTGATCCGGAAACCTCCCAAACCATTATCTCTGGTATGGGCGAGCTTCACCTGGACATCATTGTTGACCGTCTGCTGCGCGAATTCAAAGTAGGCTGCACTGTTGGTAACCCGCAGGTTGCTTACCGCGAAACCATCCGCAAAGCTGTTAAATCTGAAGGTAAATTTGTTCGTCAGTCCGGTGGTAAAGGCCAATATGGTCATTGCTGGCTGGAAATCACCCCGCGTGAACCTGGCGAAGGCTTCCTGTTTGAAAACAAAGTTGTTGGCGGCGCTATTCCTAAGGAATACATCGCTCCTATCGAGGCAGGCGTTAAAGAGGCTATGGAAAACGGCGTAGTTGCTGGTTATCCGATGGTTGATATCGCAGTTACTGTTTACGATGGTTCTTACCATGAAGTCGATTCTTCTGAAATGGCATTTAAGATTGCTGGTTCCATGGGCTTCAAGTCCGGTGCTGAAAAAGCTAACCCGGTTATCCTTGAGCCGTACATGAAAGTAGAAATTACCGTTCCTGAAGAATATATGGGCGATGTAATCGGCGACGTTAACTCCCGCCGTGGTCGTATCGAAGGCATGGAAGCTCGTAACGGCGCCCAAGTTATCAACGCATTCGTTCCCCTGGCTGAAATGTTCGGTTATGCAACCGACCTGCGCAGCAAAACTCAGGGTCGTGGCAACTACTCTATGGAAGTAGACCACTACGAAGACGTTCCTAAAAACATTGCTGAAGCAATTATTGCTAAAAACAAAGGCACCAACTAAGCCTAGTTTTAACAACCAACCTTAAGGAGGAAATTCACAATGGCAAAAGCTAAATATGAAAGAACTAAACCGCATCTGAATATCGGCACCATCGGTCACGTTGACCATGGCAAGACCACTCTGACTGCTGCTATCACCAAAGTACTGGCTGAAAAAGGCGGCGCAGAATTCATGGACTACTCCATGATCGATAAAGCTCCGGAAGAACGTGAACGCGGCATCACCATCAACACCTCTCACGTTGAATATGAAACCGCAACCCGTCACTATGCACACGTTGACTGCCCGGGCCATGCTGACTATGTAAAGAACATGATCACCGGCGCTGCTCAGATGGACGGCGCAATCCTGGTAGTATCCGCTGCTGACGGCCCGATGCCTCAGACTCGTGAGCACATCCTGCTGGCTCGCCAAGTAGGCGTACCTGCAATGGTTGTATTCCTGAACAAAGTTGACATGGTTGACGACGAAGAGCTGCTGGAACTGGTAGAAATGGAAGTTCGTGAACTGCTGAGCTCCTATGACTTCCCCGGCGACGACATCCCTGTAGTTGCTGGCTCTGCTCTGAAGGCTCTGGAAGGCGACCCGAAATATGAAGCAAAAATCATGGAACTGATGGACGCTGTTGACAGCTACATTCCGCTGCCGGAACGTGCAACCGACAAACCGTTCCTGATGCCTGTCGAGGACGTATTCACCATCACCGGTCGTGGCACCGTTGCTACCGGCCGTGTTGAGCGTGGTACCGTTAAAGTTGGCGATACCGTAGAAATCGTTGGTATGAAAGACGAAAAGAAATCTACCGTAGTAACCGGCGTAGAAATGTTCCGCAAACTGCTGGACGAAGCAGTAGCTGGCGATAACGTAGGCTGCCTGCTGCGTGGTGTTGACCGTAAAGAAATCGAGCGTGGCCAAGTACTGTCCAAACCGGGCAGCATTCATCCGCACACCAAATTCAAAGGTGAAGTTTATGTACTGACCAAAGAAGAAGGCGGCCGTCACACTCCGTTCTTCAACGGCTACCGTCCGCAATTCTATTTCCGTACTACCGACGTAACTGGCGTAACCGAACTGCCGGAAGGCGTAGAGATGGTAATGCCTGGCGATAACGTAACCATGGAAGTAGAGCTGATCACCCCGATCGCTATCGAAAAAGGTCTGCGTTTCGCTATCCGTGAAGGCGGCCGTACCGTTGGCGCTGGCGTTGTTTCCGAAGTAGAAGAGAAATAATTCTTCGTTCAGTAATAACTGAATATAAGACCGGTCCCAAGCGGCCGGTCTTGCTTTTTAAAGCCAATTATAGTGAACCATTTTCCTTTATAGAGTAGACGATAAGGCTTTAAAGAGCCTCCGCGAAAAAAAACTTAAAAAAAGTTGTCGCAGAGGCATATTTATAGTTGACATAAAGTGTTACATGTGTTACTCTATATTAGCGACAATTTGTGATTGGTTTTATTATTATGAACGTAAGCGAGGTGTAACTGAATGCGTAACCTGATTACTTTGGCTTGCACTGAATGCAAACAAAGAAACTACCAAACCAACAAAAACAAAAAGAACGATCCTGATCGTATCGAACTCAATAAATATTGCAAGTTCTGCAAAAAACACACTCTGCACAAAGAAACCAAATAATTTGGTCTTATGTGTGATTGGGTAGTAATAGCAAGGATGTGACGAAATGGCCGTTCCAGAGACTACAGACACTGAAGAAAAGGGAACAAGTATTGCAACCTTTCTTAGTGAGACAAAAGTAGAGCTAAAAAAGGTGACCTGGCCTACCAAACAAGAGCTTATTGCTAACACCATTGTGGTAATTATTGCGGTTGTTTTGTGTGCGGCCCTAATCTGGATCATTGATTCCTTTTTTAGTGTATTGTTCCGTATGCTTTTGCAATAATCGAGTGATAAGACTTAATGTAAGGAGGGAAGGGGAAGCGTTGCTTTCCGCTTATTGATGGAAGAAGAAAAGCAAGAAAGACATTGGTATGTAATCCATACTTATTCTGGAAATGAGATTTTCCGTATTGTTATACCTATGGAAAAAGAGGTTGAAGTTAACGCGGAGGGTAAGAAACGTGTTGTTGAACACAAAGTATTCCCTGGCTATGTTATGATTGAGATGATTCTCAATGAATCTAACTGGTATGCTATCCGCAACACTGCAGGCGTAACCGGCTTCGTCGGTTCCGATGCAACCAAACCGACTCCCTTAGCTGAAGAAGAGGTTAAGCAGATTATGCGCTCTATGGGCGAAGAGGAAGCTCGGACTAACATTGATTTTCAATTACAACAGAAGGTACGCTTCAAAAGCGGCCAGTTTGCTGAGCAGATTGGTACCATTGCCGAGATTAACGCTGACAAGGGCAAGTTAAAGGTTCTTGTTGAGATGTTCGGTCGTGAAACCCCTGTTGAAGTTGATTTTACACAAGTTGAAGAAGTTGAATAAGTAAGGAGGTGTACTTAAATGCCGAAAAAAGTCGTTAAAATGGTAAAATTACAGGTTCCGGCTGCTAAAGCTACTCCGGCTCCTCCGGTAGGTCCTGCACTTGGCCAGGCTGGTGTTAACATCATGGCCTTCGTTAAAGAATTTAACGCACGTACCGAAAAACAAGTTGGCCTCATCATCCCTGTTGAGATCACTGTATTCGAGGATCGTTCCTTTACTTTCGTAACCAAAACCCCTCCGGCTGCAGTTCTGCTGAAAAAAGCTGCTGGTCTGGAAAAGGCTTCTGGTGAACCTAACAAAAAGAAAGTTGCTAAACTGGGTCGTGACAAAGTTCGCGAAATCGCAGAAAGCAAAATGCAAGACCTCAACGCTGCAAACGTAGAAGCTGCTATGAGAATGGTAGAAGGTACTGCACGTAGCATGGGTATTGTAATCGAAGACTAATCTTAATAGTCTTCTCATTTAGTGGGAGGCGCAAGCCGCTTGTACCACATAGGAGGAATTTATAACAATGGGTAAAAAGTATGCTGACGCTTTGAAATTAATCGAAGCTGACAAATTCTACTCTCCGAAAGAAGCTGTAGCACTGGTTAAGAAAACCGCTACTACTAAATTCGACAGCACTGTTGAAGTTGCTTTCCGCCTGGGCGTAAACCCGAAATATCCGGATCAGCAAGTTCGTGGTGCACTGGTTCTGCCGAACGGCACTGGTAAATCCAAAACCGTTATGGTCTTTGCAAAAGGTCCTAAAGTTGCAGAAGCAGAAGCTGCTGGCGCTGATTTCGTTGGCGGTGAAGAATATGTTGATAAAATCAAGAACGGCTGGATGGACTTTGATGTCTGCATCGCAACCCCTGATATGATGGGTCTTGTTGGTCGTCTTGGTAAAATCCTTGGCCCTCGTGGTTTAATGCCTAATCCGAAGGTTGGTACCGTTACTATGGACGTAACTCGTGCCGTTAAGGAATCCAAAGCTGGTAAAATCGAGTATCGTACCGATAAAGCTGGCAACGTACAAGCTCCGATTGGTAAAGCATCCTTTACCGAAGAGCAACTTTTACAAAACTACATGACTCTGGCTGACACCCTGGTTAAAGTTAAACCGGCTGGCGCTAAAGGTCAATACATGAAAACTGTTACTCTGTCCTGCACCATGGGCCCTGGCGTTAAAATTGACGTCCTGAAAGCTAACAGCGACAAATAATTGTAGTTTTACTTATTTTACTAAATCAGAAGATAATCGGGCCATAGACAGCAGGTGCCTAGCGCGTAAGTTTTAACTACGCCTGCCGAGGCTGGAGCGTGAAGATATATTTTAAACCTTCGACCTCCGGCTACGGCCGAGAGGTCTTTTTGATTTAATAAATAATATCAAAAAAAGGAGGTGCAATCTAAATGGCAGTTATTAGACCTGAAAAAGTAGCTAAAGTTGCTGAGATTCAAGAGTTGCTTTCTAACTCCAAATGCACTATTTTAGTTGACTTCTGCGGTTTAACTGTTGCTCAGGATACCGAGCTGCGTCGCAAAATGCGTGAAGCTGGCGTTCACTACAATGTAGTAAAGAACACCCTGCTGCGTATCGCTGCTGAACAAGCTGGTATTGAAGGTCTGGAACCTTCTCTGGAGAAAAACACCGCTATCGCTGTTTCCCCGGAAGATCCTGTTGCAGTTGCAAAAATCGTTTGCGAATTCGCAAAAGAAAACAAAGAACTGAAAGTTAAAGTTGGCGTTCTTGATGGCAAAGTTATCGGTGCTGAAGAAATCAAAGCACTGGCTTCTCTGCCGCCGAAAGAAGTTCTTATTGCCAAGATGCTGGGCAGCATGAATGCTCCTATCAGCGGTTTTGTCAATGTACTTCAAGGTACTATCCGCAATGTCGTATATGCTCTGGAAGCAGTACGCAAACAAAAAGAGTCCGCTTAATCTGCGGCACGCTGCATAAGGCAGCTTAAAAAATAAAAACTTACTTATTACTGGAGGTAACTATAATGAATAAAGATCAAATCATCGAAGCTATTGAATCCATGACCGTACTCGAGCTGTCCGAACTGGTTAAAGCTCTGGAAGAAAAATTTGGCGTATCCGCAGCTGCTCCGGTAGCTGTTGCTGCTGCTCCGGCTGCTGGCGGCGAAGCTGCTGCAGCTGAAAAAACTGAATTCGACGTAATCCTGGCTTCCGCTGGCGCTTCCAAAATCGGCGTAATCAAAGCTGTTCGCGAAGCTACTGGCCTGGGCCTGAAAGAAGCTAAAGAGCTGGTTGACGGCGCTCCGAAAGCAGTTAAAGAAAAAATCTCCAAAGCTGACGCTGACGCTCTGAAAGAGAAACTGGAAGCTGCTGGCGCAACTGTAGAAGTTAAATAATCTCGCTGCTACGCTAGTAGCACAATAGATTGTTGATTCGTCTGCAATCCTGACTCCCGATGCACTTAGGTGTGTTGGGAGTTTTTTGCGTTCCTCCCCCACAGTTTACGCCGAATTTACACTGTTTTACAAAGGCTTGCTAGAAGCACCTCTTCTCCTTCTGTATACTAGGTCTATGATAGTTTTGGGTTCATAGATTGGGAGGAGAACATAAATGAACGAAACAGTAAAGATTTTCTTTGGCCTTATTGGCGGCCTCGCGTTGTTTTTGTATGGCATGAACAGCATGAGTGACGCTCTGCAAAAAACCGCCGGAGAACGTATGAAGAAAATACTCAGCTTTTTGACGAAGAATCCGATTATGGGCGCACTTGCCGGTGCTCTTGTTACTGCTGTGCTGCAAAGCAGCTCTGCGACCACGGTTATGGCGATTGGTTTCGTCAGTGCCGGTCTGATGAGCCTGCCGCAGGCGATTTCCGTTATCTTTGGCGCTAACATTGGTACGACTATGACGGCGCAGCTTTTGGCCTTCAAGCTCAGCGATTATATCTATCCCATTATTTTCCTTGGCTTCATGCTGAACTTTGTCGGCAAATCCGAGAAGCTGAAAAATATCGGTATGGTAATCTTTTCCTTCGGCCTGCTGTTCGAGGGCATTGAGATTATGGGCCATGTCATGAAGCCCTTGGCTAGCAGCAGCTTCTTTGTGGATTTGATGGCGCAGGTTTCCTCTACGCCTATCCTGGGCGTGCTGCTGGGCGCTGGCATGACGCTGGTGGTACAAAGCAGCTCTGCTACCATTGCTGTGCTGCAGAACTTTGCCACTCAGGCAGGACCGGACGGTGCGAGCAGCGTGATCGGCTTAACCGGCGCCATCCCCATTCTTTTGGGCGATAACATCGGCACGACTATTACGGCCATCCTGGCATCCATCGGCCAGACGAAAAATGCGCAGCGCACAGCGATTGCTCACAGCATTTTTAACATCAGCGGCAGCGTTGTCTGCCTGTGCATCATTCCCTGGTTTGCTCAGTTTGTGCAATATATTTCGCCGACGGGACGCGAAATCGACATCATCTCCCGTCAGATTGCTAACGCGCATACCACGTTCAACATCGTCTGCACTCTGGTTTGGCTGCCCTTCATTCCTGTAATGGTGAAAATCGTTAAAGCGATTATCCGTGGCGAGGATAAAAACATCAAGCCTGCTTATGAAACTAAGTTCCTCGATAACAAGATGCTGGATAAGCCTGTCGCTGCTATGTATCTGATTTCGCAGGAGATGGAAAGACTCGTTGGCTTTGCGGATAAAACTCTCTGCCAACTGAAATTTATTTTAGACAGCAGCCGTTCGGTGGAAAACTATGCTAAGTTTAAAGAAAATCTGCAGATTACTGACCAGCTGCAGGTGAAAATTACGGAGTATATCACGAAGCTGCTTTCCAGCGGTAATCTTACCGAGCAGCAGTCGGAGCAGACGGCGAGCCTGCTTTTCGTGACAAATAATATCCAGCGTATAGCAGAGCGCTGCAAGGATATTGATGCAACCTGCAACAGCATTGTCCTGCAAAACAGCGTGCTTTCGCCTGAGGCTAATCAGGAGATGAATAAGTGCATTTCGATTACGCAATCTTTGCTGGAGCGTTCTATCGAAGCGATTAAAACCGGTGAAAACGATATTGCTGGTGATATTTTTAAGGATAAGGATAAAATGCGCCGCTCTGAGCGCAAGTGCAATAAGGCGCATCTGAAGCGCGTTAAGCTGGGCGAGTGCAGTGCGAATATGACACCGCATTTTTCGGACATTCTCTACAATTTGAGCCGTATAGCAGATAACTGCATCAGCATTGCTGAGGAGGCTGCTGACAGCGTAGGCTTTGTCGAGCTGGGCAAAAATGCGAAAAAGCTTGGCTTTGCGGAGGGCGCTGGCAAATGATGAAGAATTATCTGGTACGTATTTGCCTGCTTTTGACGGCCTGCACGCTGCTCTTAACCGCCTGCGGCACGGAAGGAACTAAGCTCCCCGATTTGAGCACGTTGGGCAAGGTTGTGGCGATAGCGCGTGAGGAGGGCTCTGGCACACGCGCAGAGTTCGATACGATGCTTGCGACTAATGAGGCCGCTGTAGACGCTGTGGCAGCCTCTACAATCGACGTTCTGCAGCAGGTGGGGCAGGAGAGGAATGCCATAGGCTATCTTGCCCACAGCACGCTGCCGCAGGAGCTGGCCGCGGTCAAGGTGCTGAAGGTTAACGGCATAGAGCCTGATATCAACAACATCAGCAGCGGCAAGTATGCATTACGTCGCAGCTATTATTTGGCTTATAACGGCGAGCTGAACCCGCTGCAGGAGGATTTTCTGCAATATGTCTTCTGCGCAGGGCAGAAGCTGGTAGCGAAGAAGAGCATCGCTGTTGGCGCGCCGACCACCTTTTTATCTAGCAGAGTGAGCGGCAAGCTTGTTATCAAGGGCTCCAGCTCGGCTGCACCGCTGGTTAAGGAGCTGGCGCAGGAGTATATGCAGCTGAATCCGCGTGCGCAGGTGTCAGTAGTGGTTACGGACTCCTCCAGCGGCCTTACCTCGGCTATACGCCGCGAGTGTGACTTTGCTATTTCCTCTCGCGAATTGAAGAGCTATGAGAAGGAGCTGCTGACCTCGAAGGCCTTTGCGCGTGACGCTATTGTGCTCATCGTTAATAAGCAGAATCCTATCAATAATCTTTCTACGAAGCAGATCAAGGCATTGTATGAAACCTGCAACGAGTGGAAAAGCCTGAACTGAGGACGAGAAGGAAATAAAAAATTAAGCCTACGGCTTTACTTTTAATGGAGAGAGTAAGGCCGTAGGCTTGTTTAATTTTGCTCTTAGTTTGCTTGCAAATTTAGTAGCTAACCCCTATGTTTTCACCTTGTTTGGTAACAAAAAAAGGCGGTACACCTCCCTCTAGATGTACCGCTCAATGCATTGAAATATAAGGAACAATGCCCCAAGCAAATGTCTTCGTTTTGCTATGTCTTTAGTATAAAGTATAGGCAGAACTTTGCATGTTGCTGGAGCAACGCAAATGCTTGAGTTAGATGCTTTCTTTATTTACAAAAGATATGTTGCTTACGCAACAAAATTACATAATGCTTACTTTAATTACAAAATGTTTACTAATAGCTCTGCGTCTGAGATAATAAGCTTAAGAATAGTTTTTGAAGGTTGGTGAGAGCTATGGCAGCAGGAATGTATGCACTTGATTTTCAGGAGGTGCCGCTGTTTCATGGATTAGGCAGGGACGAAATCAATGAGATTCTGCAAAAATTCCATGGGATGATTAAGCATTTCCCGAAGTCTGATTATATATATCTGGCCGGAGATGCGGTGGAGAGTCTGTGCGTGGTGCTGAAGGGCACGGTGCAGATGATTAAGGAGGATATCTGGGGCGAGAAGTCGATTATCTCTAATCTGGGTACTGGATCCGTTTTTGCAGAAAATTGTCTGGGCAGATTGGGTGAGCGCAGTGTGGTGAGCTATTTTGCTGCAAGTGACAGCGAGATTTTGATGCTGCCCTTAGGCAAGCTGCTTTTCGAGGGCGGCGGCAGCAGCAAGGCGAATAGAAGGCTGATGTGCAACATTGTTTCTATTTTAGCAGACAACAATACGCGTTTGATTGAAAAAACCGAGATCCTCTGCAAGAAAACCTTGCGTAGCAAGATTATGGCCTATCTGGAGCAGGAGGCAAGATATAACGGTTCGGACAGCTTTGAGGTTCCCTTTAACCGTACTGACCTTGCCAATTATCTGGATGCTGACCGCAGTGCAATGACGCGCGAGCTGGCGCGGATGAAGGCCGAAGGGCTGATTGATTTTACGAAGAACAACTTTACGATTTTGCAGCATGAGCATGAGCTGTAGAAGTGCTGGACATAAAGGTCGCCGCAAGGCGGCCTTTTTCTTATGTGTGGCTGCAGGAAAAATGTTGTGTAAATTATTGAGGAATGTTAAGACAAATTAGTACTTACTTTACTTTAAAAACTATTGTAAGTACTATGAAAAGTACGCACTTTTATATGGATGATTCGTTTTAATAAAATGCAGAGTAACTAGGGAAATAACCTTGATTAATAAGGTGGTTACGCTTTAGCTTGTATTAGCTCATGGAAAGCTAAATAAGTTATAAAGATATAAAGAAACGGCGATAAAAGTACATAATGAATACCTGCTGCTAAAAATAGTGTTGCCCAAGCAACAGCGATAGTAGCGGATAGCTGTTAATATGAATGTAACGAAGCAAGTTACACCTAAAGAAATAGCGTAACTCTTTGAAGAACCTTAAAAAGTTCATAAATTAAGCTATATAATGTCACGAGACATTGTATATAAACTTTTTTAAAAGGAGGAACTTAATATGTCCCCTGCAATCAAATGTTTAATTCTGTTGGCAGTAGTTGCATTATTATTTGTAACCGAACTTATTCCTTTAGCAATTACTGCTACCGCCGCTGCTGTTGCTTGCGGTCTGTTAGGCCTGATTCCTGCGAAACAAGTATTTAGCGGTCTGTCTAACTCCACCGTAGTACTGTTTGCCGGCATGTTCGTTGTAGGCGCAGCAATGTTCTACACTGGTCTTGCACAAGCTATTGGTAACAAGGTTGTCCACATTTGTGGCACTGGTGAAAACAGCTTGATGTTTGGTCTGATGCTCGTTGGTACTGTACTTTCTTCTGTACTTTCCAACACTGGTACGGCTGCCTGCCTGCTGCCTGTTGCTCTGGGTATCTGCTCCGCAGCTAAGATTCCTGCTTCCCGTCAGTTAATGCCTTTGGCATTTGCCTGCGGTTGGGGCGGTATCATCACCATGGTAGGTACTCCGCCTAACATCATCGCTACCGGCGCTATGACCGCTGCTGGTCTCCCGGCATTCGGCTTCTTCGAATTCGCTTGGATCGGTATTCCGGTTTCCGTAGCTGGTATGCTCTACATGATGTTCATTGGTAAACATCTGCTCCCGAAGGTTGAGCTGGACGCTGACCAGGAAATTGAGCAAGAGATTGAAGCTAACGAAACTTCTTCTACCAAAATGATTATCTCCGGCGTTATCCTGCTGGCAGTTGTAGTTGTTATGGCTCTCGGCATTAAAGGTATCACCCTGGAAATGGCAGCAATCGTTGGCGCACTCGTTTGCGTACTGACCGGCTGCTTGACTGAAAAACAAGCTTATGCAT
>OQVN01000591.1_pt1 | contig 13665 bp, 6 predicted proteins | sample 1691621 | NCBI WGS metagenome assembly OQVN01 (sample SAMN03418278, study PRJEB22391) | human gut metagenome | biome: human-gut; feature: organic feature; material: feces | host: Homo sapiens | place: Tanzania | collected 2013-01 | reverse complement strand
CTATAATACAGATACCAATAGATATGACATAAATATAATTGATTCAAAAGAATTAATTGATGGTATTAAAATAAACAGTTCCGCTAATCTAAAAAGATTCAAAGAAATAAACCAAGATTTCATGGAATCTGATAAAACCGAAACTGTAGGAATTGAATATCTATTACAATCAATCGTACTAACAGATTTTAATAATATATTTCCTAATGAACAAATTGGAGATAATATGAGAACTTTACTTTTTGAAAACCAAATCCTAAAAAACAATGTTAAAACCAGAAAAGAAATAGAAAATTTAAAAAACCAAAATTATGATGAATATGAAAATTTAATAGAAAACACTGAATTTCATGATATATTATCAGATATGAAAAATTTACTAGAAAAATATATAAAATATGTAGATATTGACAAGCTTCTTGCAATTAGTGCATATAGATTTGAGGAAAGTCTAGAAAATGAATTCATATCTATAGAAAATGCACCTGCTATAAAAGAAATTTTAAATACAATTATAAAACATACCAAAAATAATAAAACATTAACTTTATCTCTACAAGATAGAAAAAATTCTTATGATCTTAAAGACATAGAATATTCATTAACTGATATAATTAACTGTATAAATAGATTTACAGACGACTCATATATAAAGAAATCACAAATAGAAGAATATAAAAATAAAATAAATTCAGAAGAACTTACTTTATTTGATTTAGATCCTCAATATGTAAAGATTTGTTTTTCACCTTCTGAATTAGAAAATATAGCTAAATTAAATAGTCAAAACTTACAATATGTATCTACAATATTACAATGGAATAAAGATAAAATATTAGATAATATTAAATTTCAAAAAAATTGTCCTGTTGAATTGTTGAAAGATTTTATGACTCAAAAAATTATTTATCCAAATGATATAATATCATTATATAAAGATAATATAATAGATATAGAATATATAAAAAATGTAAAAGAATATTCAAATTTTTCTAATGAAATTTCCGCTTCAGAACTAATTTCTTTATATGATAATTATAATAAAAATAAATCTGAAGAAAATAATTTAATAAACTATACTAGATATTTAGATCTTTATAAAGAAATATTACTAAATGATAATCCTAAAGAAACCGAAAAATATTCACTAAACTTTATGGAGCAAATGATTGAAAATTATGACAAAAGACATATAGATACACATATAACTCAATTAGAAGAATTTTATAAACAAGGATTATTAACATTAAATACTATTATAGAATGGAATGATCCTTCTGTAATAGAAACTTTTTTAACAGACTTATATAAAGAAAATATTATTCAATTAAATGATGTAAAAAAATTCGTAAAAAACGGTAACTTACCTTTCGAATATATAAAACAATTAGTATGGGAAGAAAATATTAATTATGAAGAAAGACTAAAACTCTTAGAAGAAGGTTGGATCCCTGAAGAAGAAATCTTTGAGTTATACTCAAAGGCTCTTATTAGAGAGGATGATTTATTAAAATTATCACAAAAGTCAATTATAAGTAAACAAAAAACACTTGATATTATAAATAATACTCAATTACAAGATTTAGAAAAATATTCTAATATTGTATTAGTAATAGGTGATAAACTCCAAAAAATAAAAAGAGATGATAGCTTGTATTTTAATGAAGAAAAAAACACTTCAAGCAAAAGCTCTAAACCTAAATTAATGATTGACCCAAATGAAAGAGAGTCCCTTTTTAGTTTGTTAAAAGCTGGTAAACCAAATAAAGTAGAAATATCAGAAACTAGTCCTTTCTATAATTATGAATTTTATATTATCCCTGATGAAAGTGGAAAAGTAAATTTAAATAGTGTTATAATTGCAGAAAGAATTTATGAAGAAAAAGAAGAACATATAAAAAATCCTAATACAACCATTAAATATGCTACTGATAACGCTACATACTTCTTCAAATATAAAGATTTAATGGTTCTAAGTAATTACTTAAAAAAAGATGATGCAATAAAAGAAACAAAGAATATAATCTTTAAAGCAAATCACACACTTGCAAACGATAAAAGGAATGGACATTGGGCTGCTAGCGTAATTTATGGAGTTGCTAAAACTATGTTATCATCTGACTTAAAGGAATATAGCAAAGATAATCAAAGAAAAATAATAGTTGAAAAACTTAGTAAAGTATATACTTACGATGAATTAGAAAAAATTTTAGATAAAGGATCTTCAATAGATTCCGGAGATTCTATTTGTGAAATTATAGATTATGATGACTCTGACTCTAGATAATTTTTTGTATATTATAACAACTAAAAAGTACTTTTAAAAGTATTTTTATTGAATTTTTTGTCGAAATACGATATATTATTTATATTGTTTTAATAGAAAGGAGTCCATGATTTATTTAGTTTATTAAATAATCATATAAAAAAATGAAAATAAAAAAAATATTTATTATATTATTATGTACATTTTTAATTTTAATTCCATTTGGAAATGTTCTATCAGCTGATATTGTAAATCAACCTTCAATTAGTGCAGTTGCTTCTATTGTAATTGACAATAAAACTAATAAAATCCTATATAGTAAAAACGAAAATAAAAAAATGTACCCTGCTAGTACTACTAAGATTTTAACAGCAATCCTTGTTATTGAAAATTCAAATTTAGATGATTTAGTAACAGCAAGCTATGATGCTATTATGTCTATTCCAGATGGTTATTCAATAGCTAATATTCAAATTGGTGAACAACTTACAGTTGAACAATTATTAGAACTTTTATTAGTTCACTCTGCTAATGACGCGGCTAACGTATTAGCAGAATTTATTGGAGGTTCAACAGACAGTTTCGTTTCTATGATGAATACTAGAATTAATGAATTAGGATTATCTAATTCTCATTTTACTAATGTTTATGGTATGCATAATGAAAATCATTATACAACTGCTCATGACTTAGCAATAATTATGAAATATTGCCTCAAGAACGATACATTTAGAAAAATCTCTGGTCAAGCTTCTTGTTCTATCCCATCAACTAACAAATATGGCACTAGAACATATAATTCTACAAATGAACTTTTAATTCCAAATAGTTCATCTTATTATAAATATTTAACTACTGGAAAAACAGGATTTACTTCTCAAGCAAAAGAGTGCTTAGTTTCTTCTGCTTATAAAGATGATTTAGAATTAATTGGAGTTGTACTTGGAAGTAATAATCGATTTTCTGATACTCGTGCTATATATGACTTTGCATATTCTAATTATTCTATTAAGATTATTGCAAATGAAGGAGACATTGCAAGTAATATAACCATCTCTAATGCAACAAAAGAAACCGAAAGTCTGAATCTATTATTAGATGAAAGTATTCCTGTACTGATATCTAATTCTCAAGATATTTCTGAAATTTCACCTGAAATAATATTGAATGATAATATTTCAGCTCCAATTGAAGAAGGCTCTATTTTAGGTAAAATAAAATATACAGTAGCAGGAGTTACTTATTCTACTAATATTATCGCTGAACATAATGTTGAAAAATCTAAATTGCCAGTTTATATTTTGTATTTAAGTATTGCTTTTATATTTATTATAATTTGTTTTATTTTGATTTATAAAAAAAATAGTAAAAAAAAGATTTAAGTTAAAATTATAACTTAAATCTCTTTTTTAATTTTTTGCTTATTTTATATAATGTTTTTTTCTCACTATATAACTTACTCCTGCAATTGTAGCTCCTACTCCAACAGATGCTATTATAATCCAAAATGCTACTGAACCTGTATATGGTAATTTAAATGGTAATTTTTCTAAAACTCCTTCATTTTTATTACTATTGCTATTGCTTTCCTTTTCTTTCACAATTTCATTTATTTGTCCAGTTACAACATTTGAAATATTAATCTTACTTAAATCTGTTTTATTTCCAGCTGCATCTTCTATATTTCCTGTTATATTATTGATGGTCATTTTGCCAATATCTTTTTCTGATATTGTATATGTATATATTATAGAATTTACATATTCTCCTACAGTATAGTCGCTTTCTAAATTTCCTTCTGCTTTGTTTCTTCCAAATTTAATATTTATTACAGGTACTTCTTCAGCTGCTATATACTCATTTCTGTTTTTCATATTTTCATCTTCAAAAACGACTTTAATTTTAACTTTATCTCCTGCCTTATAATTTTTTCCTTCTTCTGCCATTATATAAATTGCCTTTATAGTTGATTTTGAATAATCAATCACTATTGGCTCATCCATATTTTCTTCATTCATTACTGTCAAATTTGCTTCATTTCCTGATAAATCTCTACATCCACTTACTTGGATTTCAAGATATCCCTCTTTTATTTTGTCATTTATTTCTAAACTAGCTGTATACTCTTTGCCACTACCTTCTACTGTAGCCACTTGTCCTCCCATTGTAACTGTTGGCAATTCTGCTAAATCTTCATTTGAAGTAATATTAACTTTTACAATATCTCCTTTATTTAAATAATAGCTATCTTTCTCTATCTCTGGAACTACTGTTATCTCTGGCGCTGTTGTATCTGCTATAACTTCACCAACTAATAAATTTATTCCGTTTGGAACTGTTTCTAAATTGCCTGTTAATTCATCTGACATTTCGTCTTGCTCTGTTACATCATCTCCTACAAATGCTTTAGTATTGCTAGAAATATATTCTTCACTTAGTTCTTTGCTTTCATCTTCTGATTCATCATTAGATGAAACTTCCAATGTTTCATTTTCTATATCTATATTTTCTTCTGTCTCTTCAATAGTAAATTCTTCTTCTTCATTATTAACTGTTAATATAGTATCCATTTTACCGGTATCATCTGTTAAATTTCCACCATTTAATCCTAATATTTTTAATATTCCATTATCTCCTTCTTGAACTTCATATTCATATCTAATAGCTGTATTATTATCTTCTATTCCAACAAATTTAGGAATTCCAACACTTGAATTATTACCAAATACTAATTGTAGCTCTGGTACTTCTCCCTTTATTTCTTCTGAAAATACAACTTTAAAACTTATTTTTTCACCTTTTTTATATTCCTGTTGTCCTTCATCTTGATCAATTGTAACTTTTTGAATAGTAGGTATATTTAATGGCTTTACATTTACTTTTATTGTCTCTTTAACATCTTCGTTTGTTGGACTACTTATTTCTATAGTTGCTTCTCCCTCAGAAATAGCAAGTATTTTATATGCTCCTGTTTCTTCATCCTTATACATTCTTGCAATATCTTCATCTGATGATGTAATAATTGGTTCTTCTGTTGCATCTATTTCTCCTTCTATATCTTGACTATTTGCACTTGATTTTAGAAGTTTAGATACTGAATTTGCAATTATATATTCCTCATCTTCTAATGATTCTTTTAGTGTAATATCTTGCTTACTTGTATATATTTTAGTAATAGACTTCTCTACCTTTACATCACATTCATCACTTATACCATCAATTGTAACAGTTACCTTTGCTGTTCCTTCTTTTACAGGTATAACTTCTACATTTCCATAACTATCCTCTTTTAATTTTACAACATTTTCATCTGAACTTTTCCACTCAGCGTCTTTATTATCTAAATTTGTGTTTACTTTTAAATATGTATATTTATCTGGTAATTTAGACAAATCATAGTTTATTGTATTTTCACTTAATTCAACATATGCTTTATCTATAATTTCAATATTAAATCTAGCTGTTTTATATTTATTATCTTCACTATTCTCATCTAACATGCTACAACATATAACTATTTTGCTACCTGTTACAGCATTTTCATTAACTTTAATATTAGCACTTCCATCATTATTTGGAGTAATAGTTACCATATCTGCTTGCCCTTCAGCATACCATCTAATTTGATTTTGAATATTTTCGTCTTTAATGTCTTCATAATTATTATCTTCAAAACTATTAAACTTTAATGTAAAAACATCATTTTTATACATTCTATTATAATTATTAAAGCTCATTTTCTGAATGCCTGTAGCATCAACTACATTTAATGAACCATCTCTGTTAATATCTCCTCTTTCTTTTTCTTCTTCTGTAAATTGAACCAAGTTTACTATTGCTCTTTGTACCTCAAACGAATCCACCTCTGTAATAAATCCATCTTTGTTAACATCTCCTAAAATATTTTTGTTTACTTTCTTTGCAGTAATTACTTCAAATCCAGTAGTAATATTATTTTTATCTATTATTTTTAATTTTATTTCTCCCACTTTTTCTTCTTCATTATTTTCATTTAGGTATGTTACTTTTATTACCACACTACCGTTTAAAGCTGATAGTTCATTTTTTGATTTAATTGAAATTCCATCTTGACTTTTAGTAACATTTACTAATTCTTCTCCTTCAGTAACAGATAATTTTAAATTGTCAATTGAAACTAATTTATTTTTATCGTCATATACCTTAAATGTTTCTGAACTTCCTATTTGTAATGAATTTACTCTTTTATTTATAATAACTTTTAAAGCTGTTAAATCATTAGCGTCAATAGTATCATTTCCATCAACATTAGCATATTTTTTTTGATCATCTGTAAGTTCTTGTAATTTAGATAAATATCTTTGTAATAACAAATAGTCGTATTCATTAATATATCCATCTTGATTTATATCTCCTGCTATAGCCTCATCCTTTACATTTTTATCACTTGCGAAATATAACTTATTTGCTTCACTATTTCCGTAATATAAATAAATTCCATTTGAAGATTTATTACTTTCATCTATAATAATGTCATCTCCCAAGTTTCCTGACAAATTTTTATAATTCTTTATCTCTATTGGTATACATTTATCTACATAACCAAATACATTAGCTGTTTGTAGTATATAATTTGAATCTAAATATGCATAATAATGATATATTTCACTTTTATCTTTTTTATTTTTATTTTTTAATCTAGCAAAAGTCGTTTTGTGTCCACATACATATATTTCTGGATTATTTCCAAGTTTCTCTTCTGTTGTTAAATCTATTACTATTTTTTGATTTTGGTATATTGTCATTTTTTGTTTATCAGATGACAATTTTCCTCCTGTTATATTTATTTCACTTATTTCAGGATAACTACTATCGAAATAAACTTTATTTTTTATAGTATAACTTGTAGCATTTCCCCATTTATCTGATAGTCCATATATTTCTATTACATAATCTCCATATAAAGTCCCTGTTCCAAATTTATCTGTTATTGGAATTTCTATAGAGAAATTGGTTTTATTTCCTACATTTATTGTACCAGTTTTTAAATCTGTTCCATTAATTTTTATTCCACTATATTTTGAAACTTCTTCATGTGCTTTAAGATTTAATATCAATTTGTCTCCTACTTTTACTGCACATTTATCTTTATCATAAATTTTATCATTTTTCTTTATTTGTAAACTTTGTATTTTAGGTGGAGTAGTGTCTACTTTAACATTCTCTTCTATCTTTCTCCAATTTCCTGCTAAATCTTCAACTTTAATTGTATATTTTCCCGATTTAGTGATTTTATATGTTTTTGAATATGCACAATAATAATCTTTTTTATTACAACTATATATATTAGTTCCATTTACTGATATATTTTTTATAGCAACATTATCTTTAGCATATACTGTTAAATACTTTATATTTTTACCTATTTCACTTCTATAATTAGTAGTAAAAGTTGGATGTTCTCTATCTATTCCTTTAACTTCTTGGTTCAGAATTAAATCTCTTAATCCTGGATATGTTATCTTTATAGTATATTTTCCATTTTTAGTTACTGGATACTTTACTTTATTATTTCCTACATAATTTCCATTTACATAAACTTTAGCATTATTGTAATTAACATTTTCCCCAAAAGTTGGATAAATTTCAATATATTTTATTTGTTTCCACCCACTGGTAGTGCTTGATTTATATGATAGAGATATATTATAATAAATTTGATTATTATTGTTGTTGTTATTGTTATTGTTGTTATTATTGTTGTAGCTATTATTATTTGGATTAGTACTTGCTTTGATTCCTGACCAATTAAACATTACATATGATCCTTTAAATGGTGAACTTGACGTACCTGGTATTCGAACCATTGCTTTTTCTTTTTCTTTTCCTTTACTTTTAACTGTAACTTTTTTTCCAGATATCTTGACAATATTCTCCTTATAATAAGTAGGTGCTACAATATTACCATATGATTTCACAAATATATCTGGCAATGTACTATTTCCTGTATTTCCTCTTTTTATTGTTCCTAAATATTTAGTTATTATTTGGTGTTGTAAATTATATCTAGCATCATGTACAATACCAGCATTTATGCTTTCAATATTATTTTTACTTAAATCTATATATGTAATCTTTCTTAAAGCTTTCCTTCCAGAAGAAGTCATAAATCCACTTGTTTCAGATATTTTACAATTAGAAAAATTTAATCTTCTTAAATTCGGCCATTTTGAAAAATCAGGTAATGTAGTTATCCCTCCTATATTTAATCCCGAAAAATCAAACTCTGTTATCTTTTTACAATAATATACATATGTTGAATTCCATGCTCCTCCAACGTCTTCATTAAAATAAAATGATGGTATGTCTATATAATATAATCCTCCTGAAGTAGGTGTTGGCGTCCTTACTGCATTTTTACATTGAGTCCAATATCCTTTTCCATATCCAGTATTCTCCATAGTCCTTACTATACGCTCTAATATTAATCTACTTGATGAAGTAATTCTTGTAACTCGATCAGATGGAGCTTGTGACCTCGCCAATCTTTTCTCAATTGGATTAATTGCTATTTGAGTAATACTAGTTTTATCTTCTTCATACTTAGCATCTTTTATCTTATTTGTTATACATACTAGTCCAATTATTACTTCTGCCACCAAAATAATAAATAAAAAATTTAATACTTTTAAAAATTTCATAATTTTCATAATAATATCCCCTTTAATGTTATTAATCACTAATTTAAATTTACTACATTATTATTTTAGTTTCAATAGTAGCTATTTCTTAGTTCAAGAATATTACAATGCATTACTAGAAAACTACTTGCGGATATTTAAAATATAAACACCACATTCTTTAATATTTTATTTTTATTACAATTTGATTACATGCCATTTTATTTACTATTTTATACTGTAATTAGTTCCTTTATCTTATTAAATTTATTTTCTCCAATGCCATTTACCTGTTTTATATCTTCTATTAATTTAAACTTTCCTTTCTCCTTTCTGTATTCTATTATTTTTAAAGCTGTTGATTCTCCAATTCCAGGTAAAGTTTCTAAATCCGTTTTAGTAGCTGTATTTATATTTATCTTTAACTTTTTATTATTATTACTTTTTATCTCATTACTTTGTTCTACTGTTCCAGAATCTATATTACTTTCTACAATTATAGTAGACTCTTTTTCTTCTTTACTTGGTATATGAATTTTCATCCCATCTTCTATTATATATGCTAAATTTATATTTGTAATATCTGCTTCATCTTTTAATCCCCCAGCTTTATCTATAGCATCTATAATTCTGGAATTATTTTTCAATTCTACAATTCCCTCTTTATTTACGGCTCCGCTAACATGAACAATTATATTTTCGTTTTTTTCTAGTTGTTGTTCATTAGAATTATTTTCAATTTGATCATTTGTTTTAATCTCTTCTTTTATTTCTAAATTTTGTTCTTGATTGTTTAACCACTCTTCTTTTCTATCAAAAATAAAATAGTAACTAATTATTGCAACAATTGCTACAATTACTATTAATAGAATTTTATTTTTTTTATTGAAATTATTTATTCTTATATGTATCTCTCCTTCCTCAGAATAATTTAGCAAACCATATAATTTATATTAATCTTATATTTTTTCTTTGGCTTTTTTTATATAACCACCACATTATGTGCTTTATAACTAATATTTATTAATTTGGATTTTAGTAAGAATCTTACTTGAAATAAATTTTGTTGAATTAAATTTATTATAGAAAAGATAAGCATTTTAAATTATTATCTTATCTTTTCTATAATAGTATATTGATTATTAATAATCTTTTCCTATAATAATTGTTACATCGACTTTGCTTGAACTTGATTGACTATTTTGTATAACCCCTGTACCTAATACTTCTTTCATGTTTTGTAATAAAGTATTGCTTACATCTTTTTTATCTATAATAGTTGTTTTAGAAGTTGAATTAGTAGTTCCAGTTCTAGTAACTTTATAACCTGCTCCTTCTAGTTCACTTACTGCTTTTTGTAGTTTTTTACTATCTCCGCTTCCATTTAATATTTCTATCTTAATATCACTTTTTTTATTTGATGTTGCTGTATTATTAGTAGTACTATTAGTTGAAGTATTTGAAGTTACATTATTTGTTGTGGTTTCTGCATTTTCAGTTAACTCTTCTGTATTATCTCTATCATAAAATAATTCCTGTATTAATGCTTGTGTTGCTTTTTTATCATGTATAAATACCCATGTTCCAGATGTATTTTTATTAGTATTGATTCCTGGTAAACTAGCTGTTAATAAATCATCTGTATTAAACTCTACTGCATATGGGACATAATCTTTTGCAACTTCAAAGTCTATATTAGTTATTACATATTCTTTTGCAACTTCTAAAATTTCTCCAATTTTAAATATATTTTCTGGTTTTGCTGTTTGTTTTATAACTTGCATAATAAATTCTCTTTGTGTTCTCATTCTTCCTGTGTCATTGTCACCATATTCTTCTGGATATGAAGTATCATCATTATTATGTCTAAACCTTACTAACTGTTCTGCTTTATCTCCATCTAATTTTTGTTCTCCTGCTTTTAAATGAATGTGTAAATTCTGTGATGTATCATCATAATTCATATCAATTGGAACATCAAATGTAATACCTCCAATTACATCTACTAATTTAATTAAAGCTTCTGTTTTTACCACTACATAATATTTAATATCTAAACCTGTTATTTCATTTACTGCTTCTAAAGTTTCATCTGGTCTATGTTTTCTACTATACAATGCATTTATTTTTTCATAAGCTGTTGCTTTAGCTGGAGTTTTTCCAGTATATGTATCCCTTGGAATAGATAATAATGTAGCTTTTTGAGTATTTGGATTATAAGAAGCAACCATAATAGTATCAGTTAAATCTACATTTTCTTGATCTGTACTAATACCTAATATTAAGCATTTAAATTCCCCTAAATTTTTCTTGGTATTTTCATCATGTCCTACCACTGTTGCTAACATCCCAGACATTCCGCCTCCATTTTTGCAAACTTTATATGCAAATACACTTCCTGCTATTAATATAATAAATAACATTATAAGTAAAACTTTTTTCCATACTTTTTTCTTTTTCTTATTTGTTGTTCCTTTTTTTTCTCTTTTGTTGGAATTACCTTTTTTCAAAATCGCTCACTCCTAAAATTTTATGTTATAAGTATAACAAACTTATATATAAAACGCAATAATTTTACAAAAAATTCACAATAAATAAACACAGTATAATTTACATTCTTATAATCTTTACTGAATTTACTTTTTAATAGTAACATAAACTCCAACATTAACAAAAAAAGATTGAGTCGTAACTAATACCCCAATCTCTTATTTTATAGTATTTTTTAGAAAATATTATGTTTTAAAAAACACATTTAATATATTATAAGTACTCATTGTCTTTGCTAAATACGATTCTTGCATAGCATTATCAAGTGCTCCATTTGGATTAAGTGTTACTACTAATTGTATTACTATTAAAATCACATAAGTAATAATAATTCCTCTTAATAATCCGTACAAAACTCCTCCTATTTCATTAAACTGTTTTATAATTGGAAATTTTGCTACTTGATTAGTTAACGAATTAACTAGTAATAAACAAATTTTAATTATTATAAATAACACTATTAATGTTATTCCATATATAATATTTATTGATAAACTTTTAGATGTATCTGGTAAAAGTCCATTTTTTGCACTTTCTATAAGTTTACTTGAACTATCTTTACTATCATCATTTTTCATAAACTCTTCTATTTTGGTTTGTATCATTTGTTGTAACTTTTCATCTACTGTAGTATTATTAATTATTATATTACCAATTGGTTTATATAATAATAATGTTACAACCATTGCAATTATAAATGCTAATATATTTATTGCCAATGAAATTAATCCCTTTTTATAGCCAAAAAACGCTGAAGCTAATATAAATAATATAATTATTATATCAATTACAATTCCCATAATTTATCCCCTTTTATAAGTTTATAATTTCAATTTTATCTCTATAGATAATTCCGGCTATACTATCTGAAACAACAATATTAGTAATTTCTTGATTTGCCACATATCTCTTTACAAGCCATCCATCTGTACTAATGAACTCTACTTCTGTTCCTAAATTAATTGCTATAATATTTCCATATGTATATAATTCTTTAGTAACAGAACTTGCTGTATATTGCTTTATTTCATGATTTTCAATATTTACTATATTTACTAAAGAATCTGCTGTAAATAATCCCGAAGATTTTTCTTCAATCGAACATGCTCTATTTACTAAATTTACTGATTGAAATATTACTTTTTTATTTTGATTATCTATTAGTGTTATATCTTCTCCGTTCTCTATTTGATGTATAGAGTCTGTATACATACAAACTAGCTTATTTTTATTTTGATATTTTATATTAGTTATTAGCTTATTTTCTTCTCCCTTATATGTATTTTCTAATGAATTAGTAGGATCAGTACTTGCCTTATCTATTGATATAACTTTTATACTAGATTGTATCATAGTACCTGATGTGTCAACTTCTGCAATTGCTAAATACTTATTATCATTTGAGATGCTAACATCTACTGCTCTTGTTGATGATAGATATGTATTAAACAATTCTTTTCCTTGAGGATTATATGTTTTTATAACTGTTTTATAACTTGTATCTACTATTACTACTGCTACATATCCATTTTTATTAACATGTACTTGTGAAATGTTTCCTTCCACTTCCGCTTCCCAAGCTATGTCTTTATCTGAAATTAAATAGACTTTTTTCCCTTTGTTTTCTGCTATTGCTAAAAATCTATTTGCTGAACCCCAAATAGGATTTGAAATTTGTAAATCAAGTGTCTTTTCCTGACTTCCTGTACTATTATAAATTGAAAATTTAGTTTTATTTAAAATACCTATATATTTATTAAAAGCATAAATATTAGAATCTTGATTCTCTTTTAAATCTATTGTTGCTACTTTATCTTGTAATACTTCTTTTCTAAATATATTTTTATCAATCCATTCTCTTGCCTTGTCATTAGTACTATATAGCCCAATTGTTATAATTGCTATTACAATAAATACTATAATTATCGTTAAAATAACTATTTTTTTCTTATTAACTTTCTTTTCCTTATTAGTTGCGTCTATCCAAATATCTTTCATTTTATATTTTCTCCTTGGTTTTTATTAGTTAAGTTATATCAGTTTTTCATGTTTTTTTCAAGGTTTTTACGAATTTTTTAAGTTTCAAAAGTTACAGTTCAGTAAGAGATGATTATGATGTCCAATCTTTGCCTCCAACTATAACACTTAAATTTTATTTAATGTCTTTTCATTTCATTCAAAAAGAAAATC
>OQVN01000588.1_pt1 | contig 13692 bp, 10 predicted proteins | sample 1691621 | NCBI WGS metagenome assembly OQVN01 (sample SAMN03418278, study PRJEB22391) | human gut metagenome | biome: human-gut; feature: organic feature; material: feces | host: Homo sapiens | place: Tanzania | collected 2013-01 | reverse complement strand
TCACTTATATTCAACATTCTTCGTGGCAACTATATCCACACCGGTTGCTGCAACATCACTTAGCAGTACATCACCTATATGCACCGGTGCCTCTACCGTGATCCGGTTGATACAGTCCATCACATCCATTATCTTTTCCTTTGGAATATCCTGTGCTGTCTTTACGGATACCATAGGTATTGTGCCGTTTTTCACACAGACTGTGCTTGTCACGATTCGTGTCGGATGTGTCACTTCCTTTGCTCCGTAATCTGCTCCGCGCTTGCAGGTGTTTCCGGTTACTGTGACATTTTCTCCGTCTATTGTCACCTTAAGTGCACAGCCCAGAGGGCAGCCTATACATGTCAAATTTCTCTCTTCCATGATACTATGCCTCCTCAATCTTTATCGTAATTGTGCATGGATTGTCTGTTTCGATGAGCTGCTTCTTCTGAAGCACCACCTGCTCCATCTCACCCGGTGCCATTACAGGCCGCTTGCGGTGCTGTAATTGTTTATCATCCAGATATAGCGCAATATAACAATTCTTATACACAGCTCCAACTCGAAATCTCACCGTTACGGTATCATCCATCTGTGCAGTATTTATAGTGCTTGGGACAGTATATCTGACTCCGCCTGTAGCAGTTATCGATATCTCTTTGCCACCATCACTCTTATCACCGCCGTTTTTCACATACTCTGCGGCATGGCGGCCTGCTGCTGTTGCTTCCTCTGACACATAATCCACGAGGTCGTGCACATGAAGCACATTTCCACAGGCAAATACACCGGGCACATTTGTCTCAAGACTTTCGTTTACAACAGGTCCGCTTGTTACCGGATTTAGCTCTACACCTGCTGTTTTTGAAATCTCATTTTCCGGAATGAGCCCGCATGAGAGTAAAAGAGTATCGCACTCGTAAAACTCCTCTGTTCCCTCAATCGGCTTGTTGTGCTCGTCTACCTGTGCGAGAGTGATGCCCTCCACACGCTCCCTGCCCTTTATATCAACCACTGTGTGGCTGAGCTTAAGCGGAATTCCAAAATCATCCAGGCACTGCACGATATTACGCTTCAAGCCTCCTGAATACGGCATGAGCTCTGCAACCACCTGCACCTTGGCACCCTCTAAGGTCATTCTCCTGGCCATGATAAGGCCGATATCTCCTGAGCCGAGTATTACTACCTTTCGTCCCGGCATGTATCCCTCAATATTCACCAGTCTTTGAGCTGTACCCGCCGAAAAAATTCCTGCCGGTCTGTAGCCGGGTATGTTTAGGGCACCTCTTGCTCTCTCCCTGCAGCCCATCGCAAGTATTACGGTCTTTGCAGCGATATGGAAAAGTCCGTCTATGCGGTTCATCGCTGTGACTACTTTATCGTTTGTCCTATCTTTTATCTTTACATCATGTCTGTCATCTGCCCCATTTTCGTATTCGCCACCGGTTGAGATATCCATGACCATCGTATTCAGTCTGTACTCTATGCCAAGCTCTTTGACCTCTTTGATAAATCTGCCGGCATATTCAGGGCCTGTGAGTTCTTCCTTAAAGGTGTGCAGTCCGAAGCCATTGTGTATACATTGATTTAAGATACCGCCAAGCTCGCAGTCTCTTTCCAGTATAAGTATTTTATCTATTTTGTTTTTCTTAGCGGAAGCTGCTGCCGCAAGGCCTGCCGGGCCGCCTCCTACTATCACAATATCGTAAAATTCCATATTGTCCCCCTATGTTAATCTGATATTAATCCAATATCAAGCTATCGTTACCTGTCTCTTTGAAGTATGACAGGCTATCCTCGGCTCTTGCTCATTCCAACAACTATATTTGACCTTCCACCGCTTTTAGTGATATCAAGCTGCGAAACACCTCTCTCTCTGGCGATAATCTCCATAGTTCTCGGAGAACAGAAGCCCGCCTGGCACCTGCCCATTCCGGCTCTGGTACGTCTCTTCACACCATCAAGCGACTTTGCACCCAGTGGTCTGTTTACCGCATCCATTATCTCGCCCTCCGTAATCATCTCACAGCGGCAGATTATGTTGCCATACTCAGGCTTTTCTTTTATCAGCTCTTTATACTCATCCTCTGAAAGCTTCTTTGGATTTAAAATACCTTTTCTTGTATCGATGAAGTCCACATTTTTAGAAGGCTTAAAAAGCCCCTCAACTATTGCTGCCACTCTCTCGCCGATAGCCGGTGCACTTGATAAGCCCGGTGACTCTATACCTGCGCAGTCAATAAAATACGGTGCGTCAGAAAGCTCCTCGATGATAAACTCATGTCCGTCCTCATGTGCACGGTTTCCTGCAAACGATGTGATGACCTGACGCATAGGAAGTGACGGCACTGAGCGTGTGCCGGATGCCGTAACATGCGCTAAGCCGGCTCTCGTTGTATTTGTACCATCCTTGTCATCATGGTCATCTGCTGTAGGTCCGATTAAGATATTTCCGTGTACTGTCGGGGTTACAAGCACGCCCTTGCCGTATTTGCCCGGAAGCTGGAAAATGGTCTTGTCAACAATACCGCCTGCTGCCCTGTCTAATAGCTCGTACTCTCCGCGCCTTGGTGTGATATGTATTTTGTTTTCACTCACCATATTGTGGAACACATCAGCATATACACCGGCTGCATTTACAACACAGCGTGCATGAATTTCACCGTTTTGAGTAATCAGGATATAGCCTGTCTGCTCCTTTTGTATATCCTTCACCTCAGTGTTAAATAAAAACTCCACACCGTTTGCCGCCGCATTCTCAGCAAATGCGATATTCATGCCAAACGGACATACAATGCCTCCTGTCGGGCAGTAAATAGCTGCCACCACCTCATCAGACAGATTTGGCTCCATCTCATGTGCTTTCTTTGAATCAAGAATTTCAAGTCCCGGCACTCCGTTTGCTATTCCCTGGTTATACAGTTCCTTAAGCCTTGGCATATCGTCCTCGCTAAAGCACAATATCAGCGAGCCGTTTCTTCTGAACTCGAAATCAAGCTTCTTCGAAAGCTCGTCCATCATATCATTTCCACGGATATTCATCTGTGCCATAAGTGTACCGGTCTTACAGTCAATTCCGGAATGGACAATAGCACTGTTGGCCTTTGAGGTGCCACAGCACACGTCCTCCTCCTTTTCCACCACACAGATGGACAGGTTATATTTCGAAAGCTCTCTGGCACAGGCACTTCCGGATACTCCCGCTCCTATAATTACTACATCATACATGTTATTTTCTCCTACCAATTTTCATATATTGTTTAACTTCAGTCATCCTTCGCCCAGTTAAATGCACAGGCAACAGCCTTTTTCCACATTTTAAGCTTCTTTTCTCTCATATCATCCGCTATCTCCGGCTCAAACACACGGTCAATAGCCCAGTTTCTCTTTATATCATCCATGCTGTCCCAATAGCCCACCGCAAGCCCTGCGAGGTATGCTGCACCCATGGCTGTAGTCTCCACGCACACAGGCCTGTTGACCGGTGCATTGCTGATATCAGCCTGCATCTGCATGAGCAGATTGTTGGCACTGGCGCCGCCGTCCACCTTAAGCGATGTGAGATTGATGCCCGAATCAGCCTTCATTGCCTCAAGCACATCATTTACCTGAAATGCCATTGATTCCAAAGTGGCCCTTATGACATGGTACTTGTTTACACCTCTCGTGAGACCCACAATAGTTCCTCTCGCATACTGATCCCAGTACGGTGCCCCAAGCCCTGTAAAGGCCGGCACCACATAGCAGCCGTTTGTATCCTTTACCTTTCTCGCCATGTACTCTGAATCAGTTGAGGAATCGATAAATTTCATCTCATCGCGGAGCCACTGGATTGAGGCTCCCGCCACAAATATTGAGCCCTCCAGCGCATATACCACCTTGCCGTCTATGCCCCAGGCTATTGTGGTTACGAGTCCGTTCTTTGACGAAACAGGCATCTCACCTGTATTCATGAGAAGGAAGCAGCCGGTGCCATATGTATTTTTGGCTTCTCCGGCCCTAAAGCAGGTCTGTCCAAAAAGTGCTGCCTGCTGGTCTCCTGCCGCTCCCGCGATGGGAATCGGTCCCCCGAAGAACACCGGATTCACCTCACCGTACACACAGCTTGACGGCATAGGCTTTGGAAGCATGCTCTTTGGTATGTCAAGCTCCTTAAGTATCTCATCATCCCACTTTAGGGTATTGATATTAAACATCATTGTTCTTGAAGCATTGGAATAATCCGTGACATGCACCTGCCCCTGAGTGAGCTTCCATATAAGCCATGTCTCGACTGTTCCAAACAAAAGCTCGCCTCTTTCGGCTCTCTCCCTTACTCCCGGCACATTGTCAAGGAGCCACTTGAGCTTAGTTGCCGAAAAATAAGCATCTATCACAAGACCTGTCTTTTTCCTGAAGGTCTCGGTAAGCCCCTTATCCTTCAGTGAATCCGCATACTCTGCCGTGCGCCTGCACTGCCATACTATCGCGTGATAAACCGGCTCCCCTGTATTTTTGTCCCACACAATCGTGGTCTCTCTCTGGTTAGTAATGCCTATCGCACATATATCGGCTGCCGTAGCCTGGATATTGGCCATGGCCTCCTTTGCCACCTCAAGCTGTGTGGCCCAGATTTCCTCTGCATCGTGCTCCACCCAGCCTGGCTTTGGAAAAAACTGCGTAAATTCCTTCTGTGCCACGCTGCACATCTCGCCCTTCTCATTGAAAAGTATACATCTGTTGCTGGTCGTGCCCGCATCTAATGCCATAATATACTTTGCCATGTAAAAATCCTCCAACTCTCTATATTTCTAGCTTTCCCCTTCTATCTTTCTACAGCTCTTCCTCAACCATGCTCTTCTCCCTGTTGAAAGCATCATAAATACATGGAATTACGATAAGCGTGAGGACGGTTCCGTATACGAGACCTCCTATTATTGCGATTGCCATCGGCTTTATCATATCTGAGCCGTCTCCGATACCTACTGCCGATGTAAGCATGGCAAGTATGGTGGTCATCGCTGTCATAAGAATTGGACGAAGCCTTGTGCGGCCTGCATCTATGATTGCCTCGTGCTTGCTCATGCCCTCTCTCCTTGCCTGATTGATGTAATCAATGAGCACGATTCCATTATTTACAATTAGTCCTGCCAGCATGATAAAGCCAAGCATTGATATGATTCCAAGCTCATTTCCCGTAATGAAAAGAGCAATAAAGCCTCCTGTAAATGCAAGCGGTATACAGAACATGATAATAAACGGTGATAGCAATGACTGGAACTGTGCCACCATGATAAGGTAGATAAATATCACTGCAAGCACGAGCATAAGTCCAAGCTGATTCATGGACTCATTTATTGTCTCATCCTCACCCTCCATGTCTATAGAATAGCCGTCAGGTATGTCTATTTTATTAATTTTTGATTTAACTTTATCGCTAAGTAATGTAACATTGTGGTTTTCATCAACTGCACCTGATACTGTGATATATCTGGTCTGCGCATCACGATGGATGGTGCTAAGCGTCTGCTCCTGCGAAATAGTGCAGATATCACTGAGCGGAATCTCCTTCTTACTGCCCTCGTTATCCGTATATGTAAATGTAAGGTTTTTGATGTCGTCCACAGTCACATCCGACTGCTCTGCGGATTGTAAGTATACCTCATAGTCCTTTATGTCGGTCGTAATGGTTGTTGCACTCTTTTGAGATGATATCTCACCTGATACGAGCTGGTATACCTGAGCCACCGTATAACCATACTTTGCCGCCTTTTCCTTATCCACAGCGATCTTAAGCTCATTGGTTGTATCGCCAAGTCCGTCATCTATATCTGTCACACCCTTTGTATCCTCAAGAATATCTGCCACCTGACCTGCCAGCTCCTGCAGCTTGTCTATATCATTGCCCTTTATCCTGACTGAAAGACCGCTTCCAAAATAAGCTGAATAATCCATTGATGAAGAGTCCGCAGTCACCTTGCAGTCCAAATTCTTTGTGCGCTTTTCAATCTCGTCTATTACCTTATCAGACGAAACATCCGACTTCTCGTCAAGCAGTATATACATGCTCACGCTGTCGCTTCCGGAGCTCATCAGATTCATGGTCGAGCTGCCTCCGGCCGTAGCTCCTATTGTGTCTATGCCCTTTATATCAGAGATTTTGTCCATGACCTTATCGGACATCTCTGTGAGCTGCTTGAAGTCAAGCTTTTCGTCATCCTTTGCCTCTATGGTTAGTGAAATCTGATTTGACTCCATGTCCATATCCATAAAGGTCATGCCCCTTGACATGCAAAGTGCGCCACTGCCAACTAAAAGCACTATTGCCACGATAAATACCACCGGCTTAAATCTCAGACATGCACCGAGCACATTTCCATACCAGTCCTTAAAGCGGTCAAACCACGGATGCTTTATATCCCTCGTCCTTTTAAGCATGCCTGATGCAATTGCCGGTACAAATGTGAGCGCCACGACAAGAGAAGCCATAAGTGTAAACGCTACCGTAAGCGCAAGGTCCACGAAGAGCTGTCTTGTGATTCCATCTGTAAAGATGATTGGTGCGTACACACTTACCGTGGTAAGTGTAGAGGCAAAAATGGCTCCTGCCACCTGATTGGCACCCTCGACAGCCGCCTTCTTTACCGAATAGCCCTCGCCCCTTAGTCTGTAGATATTCTCAATTACTACGATTGAGTTATCCACCAGCATTCCTATTCCAAGCACAAGTCCCGACATCGAAATGATGTTTAGTGTGATATCCGTAAAGTACATAAGCACCACTGCAACAATAACCGATAGCGGTATGGATGCTGCGATAACAAGTGTCGGCTTTATATCCTTTAGGAATAAAAGCAATACTATAATTGCAAGGATTGCTCCGACTATCATATTTTGCATAACGCTCTTTACGACCATGTCGATGTATACGCCCTGGTTCATGAGCACTGTGGTATGCAGTCCGTCATTTTCCTTTTCCAGTGAATCAAATTTGTCCAAAAGGCGGTCTGTGACATCTCCGGTAGAGTAGCCGGTCTGCTTTTCCATAGAAAGAATGATGCCCGGATTGCCGTTTATAATGGCATATGTCTCATCCGAGTTGTCAGTCATCTCAACATCAGCCACATCTGAGACATGGATTGCATCTATTCCGTCAAGATTCATATCCATAAGTACAAGATTTGTTAAATCATCAATTGATTTTACCTTATCTCCCACCTGTACTATGTACTGCGTGCCGTTTGAATCATTTACATAGCCTGCAGGCATGTCAAAGTTCTGTGCAACAAGAAGCTGTGAAAGCGAGTCAATTGTTAAAACTGCATTTAAGTTTGACTTGTCAAGCGCATCATCCTTGCTCTTTTCAAGCTCCTTCTTTGAGCTGTCAAGAGATGCCGCTGCTGTTGCAAGCTGTGCCGACTGCTGTCCTATGCTTATAGAGCTTATAGCCGCCTGGCTGTTTAGATTATCATAGGCATCTAAAAGTGCTGTCTCTCCTTGTGCTATCTGGTCAAGCCCGCTCTGGCACTGCTCTATCCCGGTATTCACCTGAATGAGAGTCTGCGCTATCGCTGATGCTGCCGCCGGCAGATCATCTGATCCGTTTACGGTGATTCCAAGCGCCGAGAATCCTGAAAACTGTGATGCAATCTGCTTATCAACCTGCTCAAGCTGTGCTTTTAAAGCTGCTCCTGCTTCACCCGGTGCATTGGCGCCCTCTTTGAGTGACGGAATTGTCTTTGTATATGTGTCACTATTCATGAAGTCTGAAAGAGCTGACTGAATTGTTTCAAGCTGGCTCTTTTGCTCGTTTAAGCTTGTAAGCGTGCTCTCAAGCTGAGTCTTCTGCTCTGCAAGCTTTGCCTTTTGATCCTTTAATGTATCCACTCCCGCGCTCATCTGATCCGATGCAGATGTGATTGCGTTTTGTCCGCTCTCTATCTTTGCGCTTGCATCATCCATCTGACTTTTTGCGTCTTCAAATTTCTTTGAAACGGCATTTTTAATTTTCTCATTGAGCGCATCTATCTTGCTCTGATTCATCGTGACCTGTATCTGCTCGGTGAGCTCACCCGTTGCTGTCACTGATGCGACTCCCTCTGTACTCTCAATGGCAGGCTTTAGTGTGTTTTCCACAAAGTCGGTGATTTCCGACTTGCTTTTCCCATCCATGTCCACAGCAGTCATCATGATTGGAAGCATGTCCGGATTTATCTTCATGATGGTCGGAGTACCCACTCCATCCTTCCAGCCTGCCTTGACCTGATCTATTTTCTGCTGCATCTCTATCACTACAGAATCCATGTTGGCATTCTGCTCGTACTCGCAGGTCACCAGAGAATAGCTGTTATATGACATTGAGCTTACATTTTTGATATTGGACGTAGTTGCCATGGCTGCTTCAAGCGGCGCTGTGACATCGCTCTCCACCTCCTGTGGACTTGCTCCCATATCTGTTGTCACGATTAGAGCATACTGAAAGCTCATATTCGGCAGCAGATCTGTCGTCATCCTGCTAAGTGATACAACACCGAGTACAATTACCAACAGTACCCCCACAAGTACGGTAAACGGCTTTTTTACACTATATCTGGATATCATCTGACCCCTCCTTTTCTTTTTCTTTGATAATTCTTGCCTTAATTTGATAGACATTGTGATTACTACGATTTTCACAATAAATTTAATTCGCTGTTATACTTTTATTATACAATGTGGCGGATTGCAACTCAATTGGTTTATACTTTTTTAAGAGATTTTGACAATAAAAAGACACCCAATTATACGATTAATATAATTCGATGTCCTTAAATGTCTTTTAATCTCTTTTAAGATTTTTTATTTATTGCAGCTTCAGATGCCCTCTTCCTCTGTCTCATCCTCATCATCATTGATACCTGCAACAGCACTTGTAACGGCTCCTATCACAGCGACAAGTGCGAAGATGATAACTAAAAATATAACTATAAAGAATGCTACTAAAAAACCTGTATCTGTCATATAATTTACCCCCATAGCTGTCTCACAGCTTCTTTAAAATATAGTTTTAGTTTATCACACTTGTCTGTAAATAACAATATCGTAAGAGGCTAAAATATTGACTAAAATATTAATTTAAAAAATCGATCAGTCCTTGATCTGCATACCATTTGCATCCATATGATAGCCTTCTGTCATAATAAGCTTTGATACCGAAACTATCTCATAGCCCATGCCCTGCAGCTTTGTAAGCATCTCATCGAGTGCCTGTGAGGTGTACTTGGCTCCAAGATGGCAGAGTATTATCGAGCCGCAATCTAAGCTTTTATGATTGCACACAGTATCTATGACATTTTGCACACCATAGTTTTTCCAGTCAAGCGAATCCACATCCCACTGGATTGGATAATAGTCACAGCCATACACTGTGTCGATCAGCTCATTGTTGTACGAGCCGTATGGCGGTCTGAATACCTTCATATCCTTTCCGGTCAGCTCCTTGACCTTTTTGTGCACATCCATTATCTCCGTCTTCATCTCGCCTGCCGTGATCGTTGCCATATCATAGTGGTGCTCACTGTGATTTCCCGGCTCATGCCCTTTTTCAACCAGCGTCTTTACACATTCAGGATTATCGCTCACAAACCCTCCGGTCATAAAAAATGTAGCCTTTACGTTGTGCTTGTCAAGTGTCTCCATCATACCGTCAAAATCCTCTGCTCCCCAGGCACAGTCAAATGAGAGGGCTATCTTTTTTTCTGTTGTCTGAACCGAATATACAGGCAGCTTTCTGTCCCCGAACTGACTCACAGCACTGCTAAGTGTCTCCATCACCTCTATATTTTTCAGCTGTGATATGTCATACTCTCTGCCATATAAAGCGCCTGTAATAAGAAGCGCCGACAGCAGCACTCCAAAAAGGAATCTGTGTCGGCGTTTCTTTCGTTTTGTCCCATTATGTAGTTTTGTATTTTGCATGTATGCTCTGTATTCACTCATGCTATATACTATTCCTCATTACCCAAAAATATGAGTAATGAAATAACTCTATTTCAGTTCTTCTGCTCTTCCGATGAACTCAAGCACTACCTCAATCGACTGATGCGCAGCCTTCTCCGCAAAGGTCTGGTAGTCTGTTTCGCCGCCATCGCCGTCTGATATTGAACGAAGAATGGCAAATGGCACCTTGTTCACATAGCACACATGACCGATGCTGCCGCCCTCCATCTCTGCTGCGATTGCATCAAAGGTATTTGATATGTAATCCTTCTGCTCCTTTGTGGCAATAAACTGATCTCCTGTTGCGATATTGCCCTTCTTGTAGTGGATATTCCTGTCAGCTAAGCAGGAGCACATGAGCTCCACCATTTTTGTATCTGCCGGAAGCAGAATCATGTTGATGCCAGAAAGAAGCCCCTTCGGATCTCCGATCGGCGATGTATCCATATCATGCTGTAGCACGTTTGTGGCTACTGCCACGTCAAGCACATTTAAGTCCTTTGTCAAAGTACCTGCCACTCCGATATTGACGATCATGTCGACATCATATTTCAAAATCATGGCCTCTGCACATATTGCCGCAAACACCTTTCCTATTCCGCATTTTGCCGCAACAACATACTGATCACCGATTTTTCCCTCGACGAACTCCACACCGCTGTAAACTTCAGTCTGTGTGTCTGTCATCTGAGCCTTTAGGTCATCGACCTCCATCTGCATTGCACCTATTACACCTATTGTCATTTTATTTCTCCATTCCTGCTATCTTACTATTATATTTTTAGTCCTCGTTTATTGTGGGTAAGTAAACTCCATATTCGTCTGGCTCTCAAGCACCTCAAGATATGCACGGCACTCCTTCTTTGCCTCGTCAAGTGACAGATTCTCGTAATGTCCACACTCTATGGCAGATGCGCCAAACACCGGTCCATCATACTCAAGTATCTGTTTTAAGACCTCTTTTGTGATTTCAAAAACCTTTCCCGGCTCAACATCCCTCACTACGAGGTAGAAGCCTGTCTGACAGCCCATCGGTCCAAAATATACCACATCATCTGCAATCTCAGAGTTTCTCACACATGTTGCAAACATATGCTCCACTGAGTGCATAGCTGAATTGGACATATAATCGCCTGCATTTGGTTTTCTTGTACGAAGGTCGTATGTGATGATTTCTCCGTCTTTTCTTGAAATATAAAATCCAGGTTTAAGAATATTGTGATTGATTGTAAAGCTTTTAATTCTTTCCATAAAAATGTTTTCTCCTTACTCAGTCGCTGCCTCAAACTGCTTCAGATAATCCTCAAATACATTGAGTGCGTCATCCACAGGCTTTGGTGTACTCATATCAACACCGGCACTCTTTAGCAGCTCTATTGGATTCTTCGAGCATCCACCGCACAGGAAATTTCCTATATATTTATCCACAGCAGGCTTTCCCTCCTCAAGTATCTTTTTAGAAAAAGCGACTGCTGCCGAATAGCCTGTCGAGTACTGATATACATAGTACGGTGTGTAAAAATGCGGTATGCGCATCCACTCATATGATATCTCATCATCCACGCGCATATCCGGTCCGTAGTACTGCACATTCAACTCATGCCACAGCTCATTTAGCACATCCTTGGTAACCGGCTCGCCCTTTTGCATTTTCCGGTGAGCTATATGCTCAAACTCTGCAAACTGCGCCTGCCTGAAAAGTGTCGTCCTGAAGCCGTCCAGAAAATGGGTCATGAGGTATTTTCTCTCATTCTCATCCTCGCAATGCTCAAGCATATAGTGCATGAGAAGCGACTCATTGCAGGTGGATGCAACCTCTGCCACAAAAATCAGATATCCCGCGTAGGTGATGCTCTGATGCTCATTTGAATAATATGTATGCATAGCATGTCCCATCTCATGAGCCAGTGTAAATACACTGTCCAGATTGTCGGCATAGTTCAAAAGCACATACGGATGAGTGCCGTAAGCGCCCCAGGAATACGCACCGCTTCTCTTGTTCTCATTCTCATATACATCTATCCAGCCGCTCTCCATGCCAGCCTTAAGTGTGCTGACATACTCATCGCCCATAGGCTCAAGTGCCTTTGCCACAAGCTTTTTCGCCTCATCATAGGTGTAGGTGGTCTGTACATTGTCCACAATCGGTGCAAACAAATCATACATGTGCAGATGCTCCACACCTAAAAGCTTCTTCCTAAGCGCCATGTACCTGTGCAGAGACGGCAGATGTGCGTGAACCGTCTCAATCAGATTGTCATATACGCTCTCCGGAATATCGCCACCGGATAAATACATGGCCCTTGAGCTGTCATATTTTCTTACCCTTGCATAAAAAGTGTCATTTTTCAGCTTGCTGATGTACATCATGGAAACAGTATTGCTCCACTTCTTGTACGAATCATACACTCCGCGGAACACCTGCTTGCGCAGGCTTCTGTCCTTGCTGCTTAAAAAATCTATAAAATTGCCGTGCGTGATACGGATTTTATTGCCCTCTACATCAGTGATATATGGGAATTTGATATCCGCATTGTTGAACATGCTAAAAATATTCTCCGGTGCCGCAGCCATCTCACCGCACTGCGCCAGTATATTCTCCTCTGCAGCCGATAAGGTATGCTCCTTCTGGCGCATTATCTCATCAATTGCACGCTTATAGTGCACAAGCTCATTGCTCTCACTGTAAAAGCTCTCAAGCCTTTTATCATCTATCTGCAAAATCTCCGGACTCGCAAATGCCAGCGCACCTGATGCCTGAACAGTCAGTGTCTCAGCCTTTGACACATATGCCTGATATTTCGACACGGCAGTGTCCTGATGCGAGCGCTCATTCGCATAGACCACTATGCGCTCCAAATAATAAGACAGCTCATCCTGCTTCTTAAAAAAATCAAGCAGCGTTGCTGCACTATCTGCCAGATGTCCCTTAAAGCCCGAGAGCTTTTCTGCAAGCTGTGACGCTTTTTCGCACTCGGCCTCCCACAGCTCATCTGTCTCATACATATCCTCAAGCTTCCATTTGTACTCGTCTGAGATTTCTTCTCTCTTTTGAAGCCTTTTCTCACTCATTTTGTGTTACCTTCTATCTTACTTTTCTTGTTCTCAGTAGCTTAGAATAGTTACCTTGTTTTTATAAAACTTCCCACACATCCGGCATGCAAAATGCATATAGACGTGTGGGATATGTGTGAATTATAACAATTAAGCTCTACTTTGTAATTAAAGTGCCCATGCCACCTGAAACTGTCTTGCCCTCTTTATTGAGCTTTGTGATAAGCACTGAACGGATGGCAGAGTCACCGATAAAGTCGATAGCTGCCTCAATCTTTGGAGCCATGGTACCCTCATCAAACTCGCCTGCTGCAAGGTACTTCTTTGCCTCCTCGACAGTCATGGTGTCAAGTGGCTTCTCATCCTCCTTGCCGTAGTTCAGGCACACCTTGTCAACGCTTGTAAGTATAACAAGTCTGTCAGCATCAAGAGTATCTGCAAGCTTTCCGGCTGCAAGATCCTTCTCGATAACAGCGCTTGCGCCCTGAAGCTTATTGTCCTGTGCTAAAACAGGGATTCCGCCGCCACCGCATGCGATAACAACCTGATCTGCATCAACAAGAGCCTTGATAGCATCCTTTTCCACTATATCAACAGGCTTTGGAGCTGCCACAACTCTTCTGTAGCCTCCCTCAACCTGTGTCACATGGTTGCCCTTCTTCTCCTCTTCCTCAGCTTCAGCCTCTGTCATAACACGAC
>OQVN01000585.1_pt1 | contig 13733 bp, 9 predicted proteins | sample 1691621 | NCBI WGS metagenome assembly OQVN01 (sample SAMN03418278, study PRJEB22391) | human gut metagenome | biome: human-gut; feature: organic feature; material: feces | host: Homo sapiens | place: Tanzania | collected 2013-01 | reverse complement strand
TGTTTGCCCTTATCCGGTGGTGTGTGGGACGCTATACGGCGGCAAGGACACCCGTGCAGGCTTCCGCCGCCTTTGAGGCAATCGCTGTGGGCGTGCTTCTGGTGACGGGCGTGGTTATCCGTGCCCTCATGCTGAATGCAGCTGCGGCTTTGGCGGTTTACCGGGATATCTGTTATTTTGAAGGCGCAAAAGTGACCGGACAGGCAATTCCCCTGACGGCGCAGAGTATGGAGTATTTTTATTACATTTTACTGCGGGGCGTATTTTACGTTGTAGGCAATCACTTTACGGCAGGATTCATTCTGCAGATTGTATTGCAGACGATTTCCTCCCTTATATGGTATTTTGCCTTAAAGAAACTGATTGGCAGAATAGGAGCCTTCTTTTTCCTGATTACGGCAACGGTATTTCCTTTCTTTGTAAATGCCGGTCTGCAGTATTCGCCGGAGGTATTGTATGCCCTGTTATACGGCCTGGTGCTGCTTTTAATCGGCTTTTACTATGAAAAAGAGCGGGAGAGTGCTTCCTTAAAATGGCAGAATGCCCTGCTTTTATTTGCATCGGGACTCGGCATCGGTTTTCTGACGTACCTGGATGCCATAGGTCTCTCCCTCATTTCCCTGCTGGTTTTCGTGAAATTATTAAAGAAAAACAGACCCGACTGGCTGGATGAAAACGGAGAAAAGGAAAGCTTCACCATGCATGTTTTACTGCTTGCTCTTGGTTACTTCGCAGGCAAGGGACTGTTCATGATGATTGACGTCTGGCAGAACCATTCTTCCTTGCAGCGGATTATGGGAGCCTGGGGAGAAACCTTCGGGCCGAAGGGCAGTATGTCCTTATACGAACTGAGTACATCCGTAACCGGAAAAGATGTTCTGTGGGTTATCATTGTCCTGTTTTTACTGATGCTGGGCATTCCTTCCTTCTTCCTGAAAAAGGAGTCGGAGAACCAGTTAATCTGGGTGGTGTTTGCGGCGGTTATCGCCCTGTTCTGTTTCTTTAAGGTGGAAACACCCGCCATGGGCTACGGCTATCTTTTGTTCCATGCGCTGGTTGTCCTTTTGGCCGCCGGCATGCAGAATTTATTCTATATGCCGGGAGTGGAGCAGACACCGGCTCCTGTAAAACCGCAGACCCCTGTAAAACCGCAGACCCCTGATAGGGTTTCCAACGGATCTACCGACCGTTACAGACAGCCGGAGAACGGAGAAAAAGAAATCAAATATATTGAAAATCCGCTTCCCCTGCCGAAGAAGCATGAGAAGAAGAGCATGGGATATAAGTTTGAAGTACCGCCCGAGAAAATGAAGTACGACATTCAGGTATCCGATGCGGATGATTTTGATCTGAAATAACATGAAAATTGAAAATCAGGATATCCTAAAAAGGAATTGCTGCGGCAGTTCCTTTTTTCTTATCCTTTTTTATCCAAGGCGCGAAAGCCTGAAAAAGGATTTTGCCGGAACGGATAAGCTGCCGCACGGAAAGGACGCTTTTCATGGAAAAAAACATAAATCAGGATGAACAGATAGAAAAGACCGGTCAGGTCATTTTAAATCACAATGCCCGGGAGGATACGATACACCTGCTTACCATTATCGGGGAAATAGAAGGTCACGACAATTTAAGCAGCTCCGCCAAAACCACCAAGTACGAGCATGTACTGCCGAAGCTTGCCGCTATTGAGGACAGTGAGGAAATAAAGGGCGTACTGGTCTTGTTAAACACCATGGGCGGAGATGTGGAAGCGGGGCTTGCCATTGCGGAAATGGTGGCGTCCCTGTCCAAGCCCACCGTGTCCCTGGTGCTTGGCGGCAGCCATTCCATCGGCATCCCCATAGCCGTCAGTACGGACTATTCCTTTATTGTCCCCACGGGCACCATGGTTATCCATCCGGTAAGAATGACCGGAATGGTCATCGGCGTACCTCAGACCTTTGACTATTTCAAACAGATGCAGGACAGGATTACGGGCTTTGTCAGCAGCCACTGCGAAATTTCAAGGGAAAGACTGGAGCAGCTAATGATGGAAACGAAAATGCTCACCAAGGATGTTGGCACCATTTTAGTGGGGGAGGAAGCTGTAAAGGAGGGCATTATCAACGAAGTGGGCGGCATCCGGGATGCCCTTAAAAAACTGCATTCCCTTATAGATACGGATAGAGAAAATGGCGAAAGCAAATAGGCAAAATATTGTATACATGGTGACAAGACGGATGAAAAATGATATAATACTTACATTGCCCTGGTTTGGGGTGATAAGAGTCCTGCGTACAGTACCGGGACTGCAATAGGAGTGTTTTATCATGGCAGCAAAACAGACATCTAAAAAATCGACTACCCGGAGAAAAAGCAGCAGTTCCAGGTCCTCCAGACAGCAGGAAAGAGTCTATACGGAGCAGGAAACCGAACTGTTTCATGAGATTTCCCTGATTTTATTCTTTGCGGTAGCAGTGGTTCTTTTTTTATGCAATTTCGGCATACTGGGTCCGGTCGGCAAAGGTATCAGCAGTATTCTGTTCGGACTGTTCGGTCTTCCGGCGTATGCGTTTTCCATTCTCTTGTTTTTAGCAATCGCTTTCTTTTCCGCTAACGGCGGCAGTTCCGCAGCGGTACGCAAAATTGTGGCGGGAGCCATCCTGTTCTGCATGGCGGGGGTAATCTGTGAACTTTTTGGCGACAATATATATGGATTAGAAAAATATAATATCGTTGAAATTTATAAATTCTGCAGTGAAGAACATACGGGCGGCGGCGCCCTGTTCGGCAGTCTTGCCTACCTTTTGCTGCATTTTCTGGACACCATCGGCACGGTTTTAGTGGTACTGATTGTGTGCCTGATTTCCGTTATCCTTCTTACGGAGAAATCCTTTGTAAAGGGTGTGAAAAACGGCAGCAAGCGTGTGGTAGAACTTTCCAGGGAGGATGCCCAGAGACGGAAAGAGCTGATGGAATCCCGCCGGGAAGAAGCGGAAGAAGAGCGCATCCGTCGGGAAGAGGAGCGGCACAGAAGAGAGGAAACACGCCGCTTAAAGGCAGAGGAAAAAGAGAACGAAAAAATCCTTCGTATGGATAAAAAAGTGTCCGGCGTCATACTGGATACGGCACTTACGGAGCCGGCAGAGAAAAAGAACCGGGACGATATTCACGAAATTACCTTCAACGAAGAGCCGGATATTTTACCGGCAGAGGAAGCGCCCATGGAACCGGCGCATCCCATTATGCCGGATGCATTTTCCCAGGAGATGCCCGGACAGAAGACGTCTGCGGCGGACTCCTTTATCCACCCGGATATATTAGACAACATTCAGGTAGAGGGCATGTTCCGCAGGGACGAAGAGGAAGCCGTTCCAGCATCTACGTTCCATGCAGAGCCCGCCTATAAGGCAGAACCGGAGCCGGCGGAAAGCACACAGTTTTCCCGTCCTAAGGCAGTCGTCCCGGAAAAGAAAACCACGGATACCCCGAGACCGGAAGGTATGCCGCAGAGCAGCGCCACTCCTTCCAATGTCCCGAAGAAATACATGTTCCCTCCTTTGTCCTGTTTACAGAAGGGCAAGGGCGGCGGTGGAGACTCCGCAAGGGAATTAAAAGAAACGGCTGCCAGACTGCAGCAGACGCTACATACATTCGGTGTCAACGTAACGATTACCAACATCAGCCAGGGGCCTTCCGTTACCCGGTACGAGCTGCAGCCCGAGCAGGGGGTTAAGGTCAGCAAAATCGTGGGACTGGCGGATGATATCAAGTTAAATCTTGCCGCAACGGATATCCGTATCGAAGCGCCCATTCCCGGCAAAGCGGCTATCGGCATCGAAGTACCGAACAAGGAAAATACGCCGGTGGCATTGCGGGATTTGTTAGAGTCAAAGGAATTCAAGGAATTCCCCAGCAAGATTGCTTTTGCGGTCGGTAAAGACATCGCAGGCAAGGTGGTTGTGGCGGACATCGGCAAGATGCCCCATATGCTGATTGCGGGTGCTACCGGTTCCGGTAAATCCGTCTGCATCAACACACTGATTATGAGTATTCTCTATAAAGCACACCCGGATGAAGTCAAGCTTATCATGGTGGATCCCAAGGTGGTGGAGTTAAGCGTTTACAACGGCATTCCCCATCTGTTAATCCCGGTTGTAACGGATCCCAAGAAAGCGTCCGCAGCCCTGCACTGGGGAGTTACGGAAATGGAAGACCGTTACAAGAAGTTTGCGGATCTGAATGTGCGTGACCTGAAGGGCTACAACGAAAAGATTACCGCCATGAGGGAAAAGGGCGAGAACGTACCCGCCAATTTGCCCCAGATGATTATTATTGTGGACGAGCTTGCGGATTTGATGATGGTATGTCCCGGCGAAGTGGAAGACTCCATCTGCCGTCTGGCACAGCTTGCCAGAGCAGCGGGTATCCACCTGATTATCGCCACCCAGAGACCTTCCGTGGATGTTATCACTGGTCTTATCAAAGCCAACATGCCCAGCCGTGTGGCATTCAGTGTAAGCAGCGGCGTGGACTCCCGTACCATCCTTGACATGAACGGTGCGGAAAAGCTTTTGGGAAAGGGCGATATGCTTTTCTACCCGCAGGGGTATTCCAAACCCGCCCGTATCCAGGGGGCGTTTGTATCGGATAAGGAAGTTTCGGATGTAGTGGATTTCCTGAAAAACCAGACACTCGGCAATGTGTACGCCGAGGATATCGAAGAAAAAATCAAAAATATCGGAAGCAGCTCTTCCCAGGGCGGAGCCACGGGGGACGGCAGTGCCGTGGATGAACTTTTTGCGGATGCGGGAAAGTTTATCATCGACAAGGACAAGGCGTCCATCGGTATGCTGCAGAGGGTATTTAAGATAGGCTTTAACCGGGCAGCCCGTATCATGGACCAGCTTCATGACTACGGTGTGGTCGGAGAAGATGAAGGCACCAAACCCCGGAAGGTTCTGATGAGTGAGGAACAGTTCGAACAATTACTGGAAGAAATTTAAGGAGAAAAACATGAAAACAGACATCGAAATTGCACAGCAGGCGGAAATGGAACCCATTGTAAAGGTAGCAGAGCGAATCGGCGTATCCGCTGACGATTTGGAACTGTACGGAAAGTATAAAGCAAAGATTTCCGATGAGTACTTAAAAAGCATTGAAGGCAACCCGGACGGAAAACTGATTCTGGTGACCGCCATTAACCCCACTCCCGCAGGAGAAGGAAAAACCACGACTACCGTAGGACTGGGAGAAGCTTTCGGACGTATGAACAAAAAGGCAATTATTGCCTTAAGAGAGCCCTCATTGGGTCCCTGCTTCGGTATCAAGGGCGGCGCGGCAGGCGGCGGCTATGCACAGGTCGTTCCCATGGAGGATCTGAACCTGCACTTTACCGGCGATTTCCATGCCATTACCTCTGCCAACAACTTACTGGCGGCTTTGCTTGACAACCATATCCAGCAGGGCAATGCTCTCCGTATTGACACCAGACAGATTGTATGGAAGAGATGTTTGGACATGAACGACAGAGTACTGCGTAACGTAGTGGTAGGTCTGGGAAGCAAAGCGGACGGCTTTGTAAGAGAAGACCACTTTGTCATTACCGTAGCAACGGAAATTATGGCTGTTTTGTGTCTTGCCAGTGATATGAACGACTTAAAGGAACGCTTATCCCGTATGGTGGTTGCGTACAATCTGGACGGCGAACCCGTTACGGCGGGACAGCTTCAGGCAGTGGGTTCTATGGCGGCGCTCTTAAAGGATGCCTTAAAACCCAACATGATTCAGACCCTGGAGCATACACCGGCGCTGGTGCACGGCGGACCGTTTGCCAACATTGCACACGGCTGCAACTCCGTAAGAGCCACCAAGGCAGCCTTAAAAATGGCGGATTATGTGATTACGGAAGCCGGCTTCGGCGCAGACCTCGGCGCTGAGAAATTCTTTGACATTAAGTGCCGTGCGGCAGGCTTAAAGCCCGATGCAGTGGTACTGGTGGCAACTATCCGCGCCTTAAAATACAACGGCGGCGTGGCAAAGGCAGATTTATCGGCAGAAAACGTAGATGCCTTGAAGAAGGGCATTGTAAACTTAGAGAAGCATATTGAAAACCTGAAATTATACGGCGTACCCGTAGTGGTAACCTTAAACTCCTTTATTACCGATACGGAAGCGGAAATTTCCTATGTCAAGAATTTCTGCGAGGAAAGAGGCGCGGAATTTGCTCTTTCCGAAGTATGGGAAAAGGGCGGCGAAGGCGGTATGGCTTTAGCCGAAAAGGTGCTTAAGACCCTTTCCGAAAAAGAAAGCCACTTTAAGCCGTTATATGAGGATGACCTTTCCCTGACCGAAAAGATTGAAACCGTAGCAAAGAAGATTTACGGTGCAGGAAGCGTCACTGTTTCCGCTGCGGCAAAGAAGCAGCTTGAAAAGATTGAAGCCATGGGATTCGGCAATCTGCCGGTATGTATGGCAAAGAACCAGTATTCGTTATCCGATGACCCCACTAAGCTGGGACGCCCGGAAGGCTTTGACCTGACAGTCAGGGAAGCATATGTATCCGCAGGCGCAGGATTTGTTGTAGTGCTGACCGGTACGGTCATGACCATGCCCGGCCTCTCAAAGAACCCTGCGGCATACAATATTGATGTGGATGAAAACGGTAAAATTGTCGGATTATTCTAAGCACTCCGGTCGCACAGACCTGCGGAAAGGAAACCTATGGCACAGATTATTGACGGAAAAAAGATATCCCAGAAAATCAAGGACGAAGTAAAAGAAGAAGTAAGCAGACTGAAAGAAGAGGGCGTGGAAGTGACCCTGGCGGTAATACAGGTGGGTTCCGACCCGGCTTCCAGTGTCTATGTGGGAAACAAAAAGAAAGCATGCGAATACACCGGTATCCGTTCCCTTGCCTACGAACTGCCGGAAGAAACCACGGAAGAGGAACTGCTTTCCCTGATTGACGAACTGAACAACCGGGGGGACGTAAACGGCATTTTAGTGCAGCTCCCCCTGCCTGCCCATATCAAGGAAGGCGATATTATCCGTGCCATTTCCCCCAAAAAGGATGTGGACGGCTTCCATCCCGAAAATGTGGGCGCACTCTGTACCGGAGAAAAGGGCTTTGTTTCCTGCACACCGGCGGGCATTATTGAACTTTTGAAGAGAAGCGGTGTTTCCATAGAAGGAAAGAACTGTGTGGTAATCGGCCGAAGCAATATTGTGGGTAAACCCATGGCATTGCTTTTGCTGCGGGAAAACGGTACCGTTACCGTTGCCCATTCCCGGACGCAGAATTTGAAAGAGATTACAAAAAGAGCGGATATTTTAGTAGCAGCCGTAGGAAAACCCAAAATGATTACGGCTGACTACGTGAAAGAAGGAGCCGTTGTCATTGACGTGGGCATTCATCGCATGGAAAACAAAAAGCTTTGCGGTGACGTGGACTTTGAAGCGGTGGAGCCTCTTTGCAGCGCCATCACTCCGGTGCCCGGCGGCGTAGGTCCCATGACCATAGCCATGCTGATGCATAACTGTGTGGAGTCCCTGAAATTACAGGAAAATTAACCAAGAGGAAACCGTATGAAGTGTCAAAAATGTGGAGCAGAACTGCCGGAAGGCAGGCTTTACTGTGAAAAATGCGGTGAGGAAGTACATATTGTTCCCGATTTTGAACCCGAAATCGAGAACAGCATGCAGGAATCCCTCACAGCCATAGCGGAGCATGCGGAGTCCGGACCGGAGACCGAACAGGAAAAGAAACAACGAAGACTGTTTCAGGCAGTCAGCATCGCAGTCGGTGTTCTCATTGTATTTTTAGTTCTTTTACTGTGTTATTTCCATTTCCGTTCCAGGTCTTTGACCTACCAGTTAAGGCGTGCACAGGCATGTTACCAGAACGGAAAGCTGTCGGAGGCGGCGGAGCATTACAAAGCTGCCATTGCCATGGACGAGAAAAACATTTCTCTGCAGCATGCGCTGGCGGATATTTACCTGGCGCTGGGGGAAGAAGAGTCCTATCTGGAGATTCTGAACCGTATCCGGAAATCCGTGTATGCGTCCCCGGACGAAGTGATTTCCGCTTACAAAAAGCTGGTGGCATATTATAATGAAAAAGAAGATTACAGTACCATCAACACCCTTGTTGCTTCATCCGACAATGAAGAGGTGAAAAATCTGTTCCGCAACTACATGGCGCAGCCGCCGGAATTTTCCTATAAAGGCGGCAATTACGCCCAGGTAATTCCATTAAAGCTTACCTCCGGCACACAGGGAACCATTTATTATACCTTAGACGGTATGATGCCCAACGAAAATAGTGAGGTTTACACCACACCGATTTTTTTAGACACCGGCAACTATACGGTAACCGCCATATTTTTCATTATACCGCCATATTTGTGAACGAATACGGCATTAAAAGCGATGTGGTTTCCCAGAATTACGATATTGATGTAATAAAGCCTCCGGCACCGGAAGTATCGGTGTACAGCGGCGAATATACCGCACCTGTCATGATAGAGGTTGCAGAATCCATGGAAGGAATGGTATATTATACTACGGACGGAACAGAACCGACCTTACAGTCCCTTATTTACACGGGTCCTATTCCCATGCCTCTCGGCAAAAGCGTCTTTCATTTTGCCATTGCCACGGAAGACGGCGTGTTCGGAGAAAGTACGGTCCGGGAATATACATTGACCCTGCCTACGGAGTTTACCCCGGAGGATGCGCTTTCCGGTTTATACAGTCAATTTACGGAAAACGGAAAAACGGTGGAAGCAGATGGCAGTATTCTGTCTCCCGACTTAAACGGCAGATACCTGTATACGTTCCAATACGCACTGTCCATTCCCGATGAGGGCGACTTCTATGTGATTTCGGAAGTTTTTGAAGACTCTGCGGGAATGCAGACGAAAACCGGCACCGTTTTTGCGGTGAATATTTATACCGGTGAGTATTACAAACTGTCAAGAGGTGCACTGGATAATTATATCCTGGAGCCTTACTGATAAAATCTAAGAGTAAAAGAGGTGCGAGATGTTTAAGATTTTAAAAGCCAAAGAACTGACAACCAACATTTACCTGATGGAAGTGGAGGCGAAGCGAATTGCGAAAAACTGTCTCCCCGGGCAATTTATCATAGCCCGTAAGGATGCGGACAGTGAGCGTATTCCCCTGACCATCTGCGATTACGACAGGGAAAACGGTACCATTACCATCGTATTCCAGATTGTAGGTGCATCCACCCTGATGATGTCCTCCTTAAAGGAAGGAGATTATTTCCATGATTTCGTAGGCCCTTTGGGCTGCCCTTCCGAGTTTACCAAGGAAGATTTGGACAGCTTAAAGCAGAAGAAAATTCTCTTCGTAGCCGGCGGTGTAGGTACCGCTCCCGTATATCCCCAGGTAAAATGGCTGCATGAGAACGGCATTGCGGCTGACGTTATCGTAGGCGCCAAGAACAAAGATCTGCTTATTTTAGAGGAGCAGATGAAGGCGGTTGCCGGAAATCTTTATGTGACCACGGATGACGGTTCTTACGGCAGAAGCGGTATGGTTACCCAGGTTATCAAAGATTTATATGCCGAAGGCAAGAAGTACGATGTCTGCGTTGCCATCGGTCCCATGATTATGATGAAATTCGTATGCTTACAGACAAAGGAATTAGGACTTCCCACCATTGTCAGCTTAAACCCAATTATGGTAGACGGAACCGGTATGTGTGGCGCCTGCCGTGTAAGCGTTGGCGGCAAGACCAAATTTGCCTGCGTGGACGGACCGGAATTTGACGGACATGAAGTGGACTTCAACGAAGCCATGTTACGTCAGCAGATTTACAAAACGGAAGAAGGCCGTGCTTTCCTGAAAGCAAAAGAGGGTGAAACCCATCACGGCGGATGCGGCAACTGCCAGTAATGATACTCGGAGGAAAGAAAATGGACGTTTTAAAGAAAGTTCCCGTAAGAGAGCAGGATGCAAAGAAGCGTGCTGCCAATTTTGAAGAAGTATGTCTCGGCTACAATAAAGAAGAAGCCATGGAAGAAGCAAACCGTTGCATCGGTTGTAAGAATGCACAGTGTATCAAGGGATGTCCCGTATCCATCAACATCCCCGAATTTATCAGTCATGTAAAGCAGGGCGATATCGAGGGCGCTTATCAGGTAATCAGCGAATCCTCCGCACTTCCCGCTGTATGCGGACGTGTCTGCCCGCAGGAAAGCCAGTGTGAAGGCAAATGTATCCGCGGTATCAAGGGCGAAGCCATTTCCATCGGTAAGCTGGAGCGTTTCGTAGCGGACTGGGCAAGAGAAAACGAAATCAAACCCGAAGGCGCCAAGGAAAAGAACGGCAAGAAGGTAGCCGTAATCGGTTCCGGCCCGGCAGGTTTAACCTGTGCCGGAGATCTGGCAAAGATGGGTTATGATGTAACGATTTTTGAAGCCCTGCACGAAGCAGGCGGCGTTTTGGTTTACGGTATTCCCGAATTCCGTCTGCCCAAACAGGCAGTCGTTGCCAAGGAAATCGAAAATGTACGTTCCCTCGGCGTTAAGATTGAAACCAACGTGGTAGTCGGCAAATCCGTTACCATTGATGAACTTATTCAGGACGAAGGCTTTGAAGCCGTATTCATCGGTTCCGGCGCCGGACTTCCCAAATTCATGGGTATTCCCGGTGAAAATGCCAACGGTGTATTCTCCGCAAACGAATACCTTACCCGAAGCAATCTGATGAAGGCTTTCGATGAAAATTCCGATACCCCCATTATGCGTGGCAAGAAGGTAGCGGTAGTCGGCGGCGGCAACGTTGCCATGGACGCAGCCAGAACCGCTTTAAGACTGGGTGCAGAGGTACATATCGTATACAGAAGAAGCGAAGAAGAGCTTCCTGCCCGTGTGGAAGAAGTTCATCACGCTAAAGAGGAAGGTATCATCTTTGACCTTCTCACCAACCCCATTGCCATCGTAGAGGATGAAAAGGGCTGGGTAACCGGTATGAAGTGCATCAAGATGGAATTGGGCGAGCCCGATGAGTCCGGCAGAAGACGTCCGGTAGAAGTAGCCGGTTCCGAATTTGTCATGGATGTGGATACCGTAATCATGTCCCTCGGAACTTCTCCCAATCCTCTGATTTCTTCTACAACGGAAGGACTGGAAGTGAATAAGTGGAAATGTATCGTAGCTGCCGAAGAAAACGGACAGACCTCCAAAGAGGGCGTTTACGCAGGCGGCGATGCGGTAACCGGTGCAGCAACGGTTATTCTTGCCATGGGTGCAGGTAAAGCCGGTGCAAAGGGTATCGACGAATACTTAAGAAACAAATAATCCTTTCACGGAGGTGTAAAAATGCCCTGGTGTCCGAAATGTAAAAACGAATACAAAGAAGGTATCAAAATCTGTGCGGACTGCGGTTGTGAATTAGTTTCCGAGGAAAAAGAGGAAAAGCCCCTTACCTTCGGAGACGAAACCGACATGGAAGCACTGGCGGATTTCTTAAAGTTCCACAAGGTGGAAGGCGTGCGTATCGCCAAGGATGAACAGGACGATACCTATGAGCTTTATGTGGCGGAAAAGGAATTGCAGAAGGCAGGAAAGCTGAAGGCGCTCTTTGTAGAGGAAATGACTAAGAAGATGAAGGAAGAGCAGGAGGAAGAAGAGTCCCCCATCAAGCCTTCCGCCCTTTACGAGGACAATGCCGCAAAAGCGGAGGAGAATAAGAGCAGCGCTTATACCTTGCTCGGTGTCGGCATTCTGGGACTTGTTGTGGTGGTTCTTGGCATGCTCGGCGTGCTTCCCATACGGCTCAGCGGTCTTTCCATGTATATGGTTTACGGCATTATGAGCGTGCTGTTTTTACTGTTCATCATTATGGGGCTCATTTCCATGAAGTCCTATCATGTGTTTGCCGGAAAAGCGGCTTCCGAAAACACCCTGCGTGAGTCCGTGGAAAAATGGTGTCTGGAAACCCTTAAAGGTGAGGAACTGGACAAGGAGCTGTTTGCCCCGGAAGAAGAACTTTCCGAAGAGGAAAAGTACTTCAAGCGGAATGCTCTTTTGAAAGAAAAGATTTCCAACCAGTTCATGAACCTGGATGACAGTTTCTTGGACAATCTGGCTGACGACCTTTACGGTGACATTTTTACAAAATAAATACAGTGAAATGAAATGCGCTTTCCTGTGCTGAACTTTATATGCTTAACACGGAAGGCGCATTTTAGTTTAATACTTACAGGGGATGGCTTAAGAATGTATCTTTTTTATCTGGAGGCATTTATTCCCGTCTGTCCATGATCCGCATTGACAACGGCAGTGTAATACTTACAAAATACTATGCAGATTTAATTGAGAATTTAGAGAACAAGGGCATGCAATATCTAATAATAGATATTCGCAATAACGGAGGCGGTTACGATTCCGTAGCAGGTGCGCTTACTTCACTTTTCACTGATAAAAAGTCTCATATGGTTTCATTTGGATATGAGGATGCACAGGGATACCATATTGCGGAGAGCCAATATATATTTCCGGATGGAAGATATGCTGATATTCCGGTTGTCGTGCTTGTCAATTCCAATTGTATGAGTGCAGGCGACGGAATGGCGAAATTCCTCGGAGACTGTCCGAATGTGACTTTGATGGGGATTACTGCGAGCAGTGGTGTCAATCAGAATAATGGAGGGTATATTTATCTTACAGATAATATCTGTGTGTACTATCCGGTGTTTTTGAGCCTTTCCGAGGATGGGGAGCCTTTCATTGACACGGATCATACCCGGGAAAACAAAATCCCGCTCGATGTTGCAATTCCGATAACCGGTGAAAATGCAAAGACCATTTTTTCTGTTGATAATTTTGATAGAGAAGCCATGGAAAAAGGTAAAATCGTGTTTGAAAGAGATGTTGAGTTAGAATACGCAGTTAGGTATCTGCTGAACCGATAATATAGTTTTGCCCCACGCATTGAGACAAAATTACAGAGCTTTAATTAGTGTACCGAAATAGAGCGTTTTGACAGATAGGCAGGGAGTATGAGGACGAAAAAATGAGTAGTCTTATTTTTCAAAGTTCATATATTATCATTATACCATCATACCATAAGACGGACATTCATAAACATCCGTTTCTGCATTTGTTTGCAGGGAAAAAGGGCTGCAGAATTACAGTGGGTAAAGAAAATATACGGGGAAATATTATTCTGCTTGATTCAAAAGTCAGGCATGCAGTTGAAGCAGGAAACAATTGCGCTTTTTTTCTGCTGATTGATCCCACAAGCATTATTGCGGAACAGATTCGGGAGCAATATATAAAAGGTGATTCCTACTGCAATGTTTCGGATGATATTGCAGAGATATCAGAAGATATTCACAATTTGCCGGAGAATGAAATTATACGCATCGTTGAAAATATGTTTCTTGCTATGGGTATTTCAACAGGAAAAAACAACGTAAGAGATGAAAGGATTGAACTGATAATCGACAAAGTTATTTCTGGGGAATGGTTAAGCTACAGTGTTAAGCAGATTGCGGAGAAAGTTTTCCTTTCTGAAAGCAGGTTGACGCATTTATTCAAGGAAGAAGCCGGCATTTCGCTAAAAAGTTATATTCTGATGCGCAGAATGGAAAATGCATACAGATTGATAAGTATGGGTGGTAAAATTACCTGGGCAGCGCAGGAAAGCGGTTTCTCAAGTTCGGCACATCTTGCATACACTTGTAAGAAATTAACGGGTGTTTCTATTACGGATGTATT
>OQVN01000583.1_pt1 | contig 13739 bp, 10 predicted proteins | sample 1691621 | NCBI WGS metagenome assembly OQVN01 (sample SAMN03418278, study PRJEB22391) | human gut metagenome | biome: human-gut; feature: organic feature; material: feces | host: Homo sapiens | place: Tanzania | collected 2013-01 | reverse complement strand
GCATCGAGATTCCTGCAGAGTTGGGTGCAGATGCTCCTATCAACGAGAAGGAGATCGACCTCATCCAGAAGATGAACGACTTTGCTGCAGCTGTAGCCGATGCAGGCAACAACTACAACCCTGGCGGTATCGCTAACTACTGCTATGAGTTGACCAAGGAGTTCAACCAGTTCTATCACGACTACAGCATCCTGAATGCTGAGAGCGAGGCTGAGAAGATTACCCGCTTGGTTCTTGCAGCCAACGTGGCTAAGATCTTGAAGAACGGTATGTCTCTGCTCGGCATCGAGGTTCCAGAAAGAATGTAATATATACATAAGATATAATAACCTACAATTTAAAAATAAAAAAATATTGACTATTTGACATAATGAGCATGGCCCTGGAGCTCGACTCCAAGGCGCATGCTCATTTCAGTTTTAGCCAATCCTTTTTGTTTTCCAACCCTAAAAAGAAACAAGATGAATAAAATGCCCGTAAATCCTCCTACATGGAGAAACGATACAGTTTTGCCTCTGCCCAACGAGGTAGTAGCTAACGCCTGGGCTGTAGATGCCGCCTGTTCCGGCAATCCCGGTCCGATGGAATACCAATGCATCGACCTTCAGACCGGTGCCCAGGTTTTCCACTATGGTCCTATCCACGGCACCAACAACATCGGCGAGTTTCTCGCCATCGTCCATGCCCTCGCTCTGATGCAGCAGAAGGGCATTACCGACAAGATAATTTATAGCGATAGCGTGAATGCCCAGCTATGGGTAAGCAAGAAACAATGCAAGACCAAACTGGAGCGCACTCCCCAGACCGAACAGCTCTACCAGGTCATCGCCCGAGCCGAAAACTGGCTCCGCACCCACCCCGTAACCGTGCCTATCTTTAAATGGGAGACGAAGAAATGGGGCGAGATTCCAGCCGATTTCGGAAGAAAGGGATAAAAAGGACATTTTTATGTGCCTTTCCCGAAATAATACCCGTAAAAGCTTGCAATTTCAGATATTTTGTTTAATTTTGCAGCTATTATCGTATTAAACATACATAATCGCAAGAATGGAAATAGAAAAAGAAACAATATTATTAATGTCGAAAGGAGACAAGAAAGCATACGAAACGATGTTCCGCAGGTTCTATCCTAAGGTACACCGTTTTGTAGCCATGCTCTTGAAAAACGAAGATGATGCAGATGACGTCAGCCAGCTCATCTTCTTAAAGGTATGGAACAAGCGCGAGAAGTTTGCCGATATCCAAGACTTCGATTCCTACCTCTTTATTTTGGCAAAATATACTGTCATCAACTATATTTCCTCCAAGCACATCATCCCAATAGATATTGACAGTCTGCCAGACAGATACGCCAACGAATCTTCGCCACATGACGATGTGGTGGCAAAGGATACCCAGCTGCTCATCGACATGGTGGTAGAAAGCATGCCGCAACAACGCCAGCAGATTTATCGCATGAGCCGCGAGCAGCATCTCAAGAACGAAGAGATAGCCCAGCGCCTGGGTATTCAGAAGAAAACGGTAGAAAATCATCTTAACCTAGCTCTTAAAGAAATTAAAAAAGCCTTATATTTGATGATTTTGTTACCTTGCCATTGGGTGTAACACCATTGAAACATGTCTTAAAAATAAATGAAGTTTTTATTATGGCAACAAAGATAAGGGATATCATAGATTATTATAGCGGGCACAATGTGCCGGATGAAATAAAAGAAAGGGTATTAGATAGGATTTCCAATACACAAGACGATAAAGAGGCGAACGAGGCATTTAGAGAATTATGGGACAAGGCTGATTCAGCCTATATGGAAGAAGAAGAAATTTCTGCTGCATACAACCGCCTCTTCGAAACAGAAGAAACAAGAGAAATAGAAAAGAAAAAATCGCTTCGAATCTTCAACTTTGCCAAACTGGCTGCCGTCTTCGTACCGCTGCTGATGCTGATTGTATTCGGCAAGCTCTACGTCCAGATGAACAACCAGCTCAAGGATGCCAAACTGGCAACCATGCTCCAGGAGCATACCATCAACGAAGAGAGCAAAGTCATCGCCTTGGCAGACGGAACGAAAGTAAGACTTAGCCAGAGTTCCGTACTCCTCTATCCTTCCTCTTTCAAGGGAGCAGAAGAACGCAAGGTTTTCCTGTCGGGAGAGGCATTCTTCGACATCAGGCATGATGATGCCCAGCCGTTCCACGTCAGCACTCCTCATTTCGAGATTACCGACTTGGGCACCTCTTTTACGGTTTCATCTTATTCAAATACAGATGAAGTATCTGCCACACTCAAAACCGGCAAGATTGAACTCCGCATCATAGGTCAGGAAAACAAGGTCTACAACATGAAGCCTAACGACCAGTTAGTATATAATGTAAAGACCAAGGCAGTAAACCTCCGCAAGGTTTCGGCCGAAGAAGATGGTACAAGCTGGCGCAACAAGGAGATTGACCTGAACGATGTAACGCTGGCAGAAGCTGGTAAGATTCTGGGTAATGCATACGGAGTGAAATTCACCTTCCGTTCAAAGAATCACCAGAACACGAAGATTACAGTTCATTTCAACCGTGGCGAAAACCTCAAGGGAGCCATGAATATCCTGAAGAACCTGGTTCCTGGTCTGGAATATGAAGTGAAGAAAGATGAAGTAATCATCAGGTAGGCATATATTATAATAGGTAAACAAAAGGCGCATTATGTAAAAATGATGCGCCTTTTTTCATAAAAGAGTATCTCTGCACGGGATATGAAAACAGAAATAATAACATAAACGGGAAATATCATGATAAAGAATTTGATTTTTGATTTTGGAAAAGTACTCGTAGATTACGAATACTTTGAAACGCTTGACCAGATTTTCAAGACCCACGAACAGGCTGAAGAATTCTATCATCTCCTGATAGATGGCAAGTGGAACGAGAATATGGATCGCGGAGATTCTTTCGAAGAAACCTTCTGCAAGATGCAGCAGATCATGCCGCAATATAAGGAAGAAATAGCAACCGTTGCCCAGCGCTTTAACGAATTTGTAAGGGGCGAGAAGGAAGGAATGCGCACCTTGCTGACCCAGTTGAAGGCAGAAGGCTACCACCTTTACGGACTTTCCAACTGGTGTACCAAGGTTCACGAAACGATGGCCCAATATCCCATTTTCCAACTTCTGGAAGGACAGGTGATTTCTTCAGAAGAGAAAATCATCAAACCCGATAGGGCTATTTATGAAAGAATCTGCCAGAAATACAATCTGAAACCGGAAGAATGCCTTTTTGCTGACGACAGAATAGAGAATGTAGAAGCCGCCCAGCGTTTCGGAATGCAGGCTATCTGCTTTGAGGATGCAGAGCAGTACGAGCGGGAATTGAGAAAAATCGTTATAAATAGTTAATAACCTTCCCAAAAGTTTCCATATATAGATTCTTTTGCTTATATTTGCACATGTTTTAAATATAAGACAGATAATGAAAGAAAGATTTAAAGTTCTGTTTTCAAAAGACGCTGACGACTTTTGGGAAAGTCTTTCACAAAAAGCAAAGGATAAGATATTGTCAAATATCCGAAAGGCTAAATATGTCTTAAATCCTAAACTCTTTTAAAAACTGGAAGGAACTGATATATGGGAATTCCGTACAAAATATGATGGAATCCAATATCGTTTGCTTGCTTTTTGGGACACTTCAACTAATTCATTAGTCGTAGCTACCCATGGGTTTATCAAGAAAGTGCAAAAAACGCCAAAGCAACAGATAAAGCGAGCAGAGGAAATCAGAGCATTATATTTTAAAATGAAAAGAAAGTGACTATGGAAGAAATGAAATTTTATAGTGAAGAAGAAATGCTAGATAAGCATGTTGGAAAGATTGGAACTCCTCATCGTGATCAATTTGAGGATGAAATCAACACATTCTTAATTGGTGAAGCTATTAAGGAGGCTCGTAAAAACAAAAAACTTACGCAAGAACAGTTAGGCAATCTTATCGGAGTAAAGAAGGGACAGATATCTAAGATTGAGAATGGCAAGAACCTTACACTCAATACTATTTCCCGAGTACTTCATGCTATGGGATTACAGGCTCATCTAAATATTCCGACAGTAGGACAATATGCAATTTAGATCCTACATTTAAGATACTCATTCGAAAGAAGACAAGGGCAGAAACTCCCAGTTCAGGAAATCATACTGAACTGGGAGTTTCTGCCCTTTACCTTGCTTTTCTTTCGGCAACCATTAGTTCTGGATATGTGATGCTTTGCAAGAAAAAAGTCAATCATATATTATAGGTGAGAAAATAAAAAAGAAAAACACAATTGTTTGCGAACACAAGACATTTTTTTCAGAAAAACTTCATTTTAACAGTTTTGTAATTGGGTGTAACTCTCTTTCCCGTTGTCTTCAAGACGTAACAAGCAAATTATTATTAACTTAAAAAGATAAAGTATGAATCTTAAAAGAATCTCTGCGTCATGCTTCTGTTTGCTTCTGGCTGGCCAGATGACCCTTTCGGCTCAGAACGTCAGCTTCAGCTCAAACAAGGTAACGCTTAAGTCAGCTTTTGAGAAGATTGAAAAGGAATCTAAGTACAAGATTGCCTACAACTCCTCACAGTTGGATGCTAACCGTTCGGTTACATTAACCAAGAAAAGTGATGATGTCTTTGGTATGTTGAACCAATTGCTCAAAGGTACTAATTTTACCTATGAGATGGAAGGCAACTACATCGTCATCAAGCCTCAGCAAAAAGCTAAATCTCAGGCTCATGGCAAGAAAATCAAGGTACGTGGTGTAGTGAAAGACGAAACTGGCGAGCCAGTTATCGGCGCTACCGTCATGGAGAAGGGTACCACCACCAATGGTGTTGTAACCGATTTTGACGGCAACTATACCATCGAGATTCCTGCCGACGGTATGTTGGCTGTATCATACATTGGCTGCAAGGACCAGGACATCAAGGTGAATGGTCGCGAAGTAATCAATGTAAACCTAGCAGATGATAATAAGGTATTGGAAGAAGTTGTGGTTGTAGGTTATGGCGTGCAGAAGAAGCGCGACGTATCTACGGCTGTGTCTTCTGTCAAGGCAGAGGCTCTCGCCAACAATCCTTCTACCGACTTCCGTCAGGCCTTGGCAGGTAAGATGCCTGGTGTACAGGTAACTGTACCTAGCGGAGACCCAGAGGGTAGCGTAAGCATTCGCGTTCGTGGTGTAAGTACCGTCAACGCCGGTAGCGACCCTCTCTATGTAGTAGATGGTGTTCCTATGGAGCGTGGTTTTGCCAACCTGAACACCAACGATATTGAGTCTGTTGAAGTTTTGAAGGATGCTTCTGCAGCAGCTATCTATGGTAGCCGTGGTTCTAATGGTGTAGTTCTCGTTACAACCAAGAAGGGTACCTCTGACAAGCTCTCTGTTTCTTACGATGGTTACGTAGGTGTGCAGAACGTATCAAAGAAACTCGATATGATGAACGCTTACGAATATGCAGAATTCGTAAAGGATGCACACGACAACGCATATTTGGATAAAAATCCTAACGGAAGTGCTAACGATCCTAACAGTTCACGTAAAGAAGGTTACATGAAGATTCCTGATATGTTGGTTCCATATTTGGAAGGAAAGACTGGTCTTACAGATACAGACTGGCAGGATGCAATCTTCCGTAGCGCGATGACTACCGGACACAACATTTCGCTTTCAGGTAAGTCTAACAGCATCAATTACTTCGTATCAGGTAACTATATGAAGAAAGAAGGTATCATTATCGGTTCTGACTTCGAGAAGTATGGTGGCCGTTTGAACCTCTCTGGTCAGCACAAGCGTCTGAAGTTCGGCGTAAACTTCGCTCCTTCTTACTCTGTATCTAACTCAGTAAATGCTTCAGGTGCAAACGGAATCGTTCAGTCTGCGTTGATGATGCCTCCTATTTTCCCTGTTTATAACCCAGATGGCTCTTATAATTATCAGGGTAATGGTTACTTGCGTATCGGTACCGACTACCAGATTAATGAGGTATTGAACCCTGTAGCTATGGCTCGTCTACAGTCTAATGTTACCGACCGCATGTCTATTACAGGTAAGGCTTTTGCTGAATTGGAATTGATGAAGGGACTTTCATATAAGTTGTCTTTGGGTGGAGATTATTATGGCGCTCATAATGACCAGTATCGCCAGTCTGCTTTGCCTTTGAAGGGAAAGAATTACTATGATACTCCTTCTAATCCAAAGGGTTACAGTTCTTCTTCATTCTTCTTCAACTGGTTGGTAGAGAATCAGCTTACTTACACTACGACAATTGATAAGAAGCATAACATTTCTGCAGTCTTGGTACAGTCTGCACAGAAAGAGACTATGAAGACTGATAATGTTACAGCAACGGATTATCCTAACGATTACATCCATACTATTAATGGTGGTACTGTAACAGAAGGTGAATCAGACAAGACACAATGGTCTATCGCTTCTTACCTGGCTCGTGTTCAGTACAACTACGAGGGACGCTACATGCTTTCTGCAGCCATTCGTGCCGATGGTTCTTCACGTTTCGGTAAGAACAACCGTTGGGGTTACTTCCCATCAGCATCTGCAGCTTGGCGTATCAGCGATGAGCAGTTCTTCAAGAATGTGAAGAAATTGTCTTTCATCAACGACATGAAGATTCGTGCCAGCTATGGTGTGACAGGTAACTTCCAGATTGGTAACTACGACCATTTGGCTACCATGTCTATTGATAACTATATTCTTGGTAATGGTCTGGCTTATGGCTACAAACCTGATAACATCAAGCGCGACGACCTGAGTTGGGAGAAGAATCAGATGATCAACGCCGGTATCGACCTTCAGATGTTTGACGGATATCTCGGTTTATCTGTAGACTACTATAATACCAACACTTCAAACATGTTGCTTTATGTACCTGTACCTCTGTTGACAGGCTACAGCACCTCTCTCCAGAATCTGGGTAAGGTAAACAACCGCGGTTGGGAAATTGGCTTGACTTCACAGCATACATTTGCTAATGGTTTAGGTTACTCATTCAATGTTAACTATGCCAAGAATACCAACGAGGTAAAAGAGTTAGGTCCTGGTAATGCACCTATCATTTCTTCTGGTAGTGTAGGTCATGCTTATTATATTACAGAGGTAGGCAAACCTATTGGTAGCTACTATCTCTTAAAGTATGATGGTGTATTCAAGAACCAGCAGGAACTTGACAGTTATCCACACCTTGCTAACGCAAAGGTAGGTGACTTCCGTTTCGTTGACGTTGATGGAAGTGGCGATATTGACTTGGACAAGGACCGTACTGTATGCGGCAACTACATGCCTAAGTTCACCTATGGTTTCGGTGGCAAACTCTGGTACGGAGGGTTCGATATGGACTTCAACTTCCAAGGTGTTTATGGCAACAAGATTCTGAACTTGAACCGCCGTTACATCGACAGCATGGAAGGTAACGTAAATGGTACTAAGGTAGCTCTTGACCGTTGGAAGAGTCCAGAGAATCCAGGTAGCGGTTGGGTAAACCGTGCTAACCGTAAGCAAACAGGTAGTAACGGACGTACTTCAACCTGGCATTTGGAGGGCGGTTCATACCTCCGTCTTCAGAACTTAGCATTGGGTTACACATTGCCACGCGCCTTCACACAGAAGTTCAAGGTTGAGAAGATGAGAGTTTATGTTTCAGGACAGAACCTCTTTACCATCACAGACTACAGCGGCTACAACCCAGAGGTAAATGCCCGTCCATCTCAGAACCTGACTCCAGGTGAGGACTATGGTACTTATCCTTTGGCAAGAACTTATATGTTTGGTTTGAACATCACATTATAAAGAATTACACAATATGAAAAAGATATTATTTTTAGCATCTTTAGTAACTTTGCTGATGACTTCATGTGGAGACAGCTTCTTTGATTTGGAGCCAGCAAGTAAAGTAACGATTGATAAGGTGTATAAGACTGCAGGTGATTATAATGTTGCTGTAGTCGGCTGCTACGCTAAGTTGCAGTCTCAGGTAAATTTCTACAAAGAATGCTGTGAGTATCGTAGCGACAACATGGAGGTGAAAGCCCCTACAGCTGGTACTCAGGACCGTTATGACATCAACCATTTTGAAGATAAGCCTTCAAATGGTATTCTGTCTAACTACTGGGCAAACTTCAACAACAACATTTACCGTTGCAACCTGATTCTCGACCAGATTGACGGAGCGCAGTTTGATGAGACTTTGAAAAAGCAATATAAGGGTGAGGCTATGTTTATCAGAGCCTTGAACTACTTCAACATGTATCGTGTATGGGGTGGCGTTCCTGCAACAAAGCATGTAGTAAGTGCTGCAGAAGCTTTGAAAATTGCAAGATATTCTGACGAACAGATGTTCGATCTGATTGCAGGTGATTTGAAGGAGATTGTAGACAACAATTACCTTCCAGAGAAGTATTCTGCATCTGAAACAGGACGTGTAACAGCTAATGCTGCCAAGGCTCTGTTGGGTAAGGTTTATCTTACATTCCATAAATGGAACGAGGCTAAGAACATCCTTTCACAACTTATCGGTAAATATTCTCTGTTGCCATCAATCGGTCAAGTATTTGATGTGAACAACAAGAACAACGCAGAGATTATCTTTGCAGTTCACTTTAATAAGGAGATCGTAAACGAAGGTCATTCTTATTGGTACGATATTACCAACTTGACCGATGAAAGCGGTCAGGCAGAAGCACTTGTAAACTGCTTTACACCAGGTGACACCCGTAAGGAGATGATTACTTATGTGAAGGCAGAAAGTAAGACCTATTTGATGACTAAGTTCTTGGATACGAAGAATGTATCATTCAATCAGGTTGGTAATGACCAAATCTTGCTTCGTTATGCTGACGTACTTTTGATGTATGCAGAGGCATTAAACGAACTTGGATATGATGCTTCAGAAGGTTCTATCGCATTGAAGCAACTGAATGCAACCAGAACAAGAGCAGGTCTTACTGAATTGACAGCTGCAGATGTTCCTACACAGGAAAGCTTCCGCAAGGCTATTCTCGATGAGCGCCAGAAAGAGTTCCCATACGAGGGTCATCGCTGGTTCGACTTGGTTAGAATGGGATATGCTAAGAGCGTATTGGCAACACAAGGCTTGAACATTCAAGATTATCAACTCCTTTTCCCTATTCCTCAAACAGAAATCGAAAAGGTTGGAGATTCTAAAATCTTGTGGCAGAACCCAGGCTACGATAAATAAAACATTTCATTTCAAGAGGGCTCAGGTCCTCTTGAAATCTATATATAAATAAGGTATCGTTTTTCCTCATCTTATAAACTAAAATAAACAATGAAAAAGATATATATCCTTTCCGTATTGTGCATGCTTTCTTCTATAAGCTTTGCACAAAGTAATCTGAAAGAGATTCTTAAGAATTTCAATAAGCCAGCAAAAGAAAATGTTATGGTAGTTTCTCATCGTGGAGACTGGCGTAATGCTCCTGAAAACTCTATTCAGGCATTCCAGAACTGTATCGACATGGGTGTTGATATGGTTGAGTTGGACTTGAAGAAGACAAAGGATGGCGTTCTGGTTCTGATGCACGACAAGAAGATTGACCGCACTATGAATGGTAAGGGATTCCCAGAGAACTATACCCTCGATTCTTTGAAGATGCTCCGTCTGAAGAATGGTGTAGGCTGCAAGACCCGCCATCAGATTCCAACTTTCCGTGAGGTAATGGAACTCTGCAAGGGCAAAATCATGGTGAATGTTGACAAGGGCTACGACTACTTCGACGATGCCATGAAGGTTTTGAAGGAGACTGGTACAGTTGACCAATGCATCATCAAGGCAGAACTTCCTTACGAGGTGGTAAAGGCTGAGCATGGTGATGTTCTCGACAAGATGATTTTCATGCCTGTAGTTAACCTCGGCAAGCCTGGTGCAGAAGAGGTAATCGACGGTTACATCAAGAACATGAAGCCAAAGGCTTACGAATTGGTATTCAAGACTGATGATGCCAACACTCGCCGCCTGATTAAGAAAGTACGTGATAGTGGAGCAAGAGTTTTCATCAACACACTTTGGCCTGAGCTTTGCGGTGGACATGATGATGATCGCGCCGTAGAACTCAAACAGCCAGAAGAGAGCTGGGGATGGATTGTAGGTCAGGGTGCCAAGCTTATCCAGACAGACCGTCCTGCTTTGCTTCTTGATTACTTGAGAGCCAAGAAACTTCATAAGTAACATACAAATAGGTTTCGCATATATGTTCAAAAGGTTAACCAGTTTAGGTTTGTTGTGCATGCTTGCTATTGCAAGTTATGCACAGCACCTAAATGAAATCCTCTCAGATTTAGCAGCTCCTGCCAAGCAATCAGTCTTGGTGGTTTCGCATCGTGGCGATTGGCGTAATGCTCCAGAAAACTCACTTCAGGCATTTCAGAACTGCATAGACATGGGAGTAGACATGGTTGAACTGGACTTGAAGAAAACCAAGGATGGAGAACTTATCCTGATGCACGACAATACGCTGAACCGCACAACCAATGGTACAGGAAAACCAGAAAACTTTACGCTGGCTGAACTGAAAGAACTCAGGTTGAAGAACGGCGCAGGCTGCCTTACCCGTCATAAGATTCCTACACTTAGAGAAACCATGTTGCTCTGTAAGGGAAAAATTCTGGTGAATGTTGACAAGGGCTACGAATACTTTGAAGATGTTCAAAAGATTCTTGAAGAAACCGGTACGGCTAACCAATGTGTTGTCAAGGAAAAGATACCTTATCAAACGATTAAGGAACAGCATGGCGATATTCTAGACAAAGTAATTTTCATGCCTAAGGCAGACTTATGCAAGCCTGAGGCAGAAAGCATTATCGACAGTTACTTGCAGAATGAGAAACCTCTAGCGTTTGAGGTTAGATTTTCTCAAGTAAACGATAAGGTATTTGAACTGATTAAAAAGCTAAACGACAACGGCATCAAAGTATTTGTCAACGCCTTATGGCCTGCACAAAATGCTGAGCACGACGATGATAGGGCTGTTGAACTGAAACAACCTGATGAAAGTTGGGGATGGCTTATCCAACAGGGATTCAAACTGATTCAGACCGATCGCCCTGCCCTGCTTCTCGATTATTTGAGAGCAAAGAAACTTCATAAATAACTCAAGTTTCGCACGTGGTTTAAGAACGGGCTGAAGGCCCAAAAGCTCCTAGCCCAGGGCATCGCCCTGGGTATAATAGCAATCAGCAAGGCGCCCTGTAAGGGCAAAAGCTTTATGTATTGCCTGGAGTTTTAAAGCTTTTGCCCTTACAGGGCGACAGGTTTGCGCCCGTAATAACCCAGGGCGATGCCCTGGGCTAGGAGCTTCTGCCCTTTCAGGGCGTGTGGGGCAAAACTTGCGAAACTTCATAAATAACAACTAAGGATTATATGTTTAAGAAAATAATAGACTTCTATAAGGTTTCGGAACCGATTCTGGCTAAAGCCTCAACACCTGAGGAAAACGAAAGAAAACTGAAACGTCTGCAATGGGCTACTTTCCTTTCTGCTACCATAGGATATGGGACATATTATGTGTGTCGACTCAGCCTGAACGTAATCAAAAAACCGATTGTAGATAATGGCGTATTCTCTGAAACTGAGCTCGGTATCATCGGCTCTGTCTTGTTCTTCACTTACGCTATCGGTAAGTTTACCAACGGTTTCCTTGCTGACCGAAGCAACATCAAGCGACTGATGTCTACCGGTCTGCTCGTTACAGCCTTGGTGAATCTGGCTTTGGGCTTTACCAATTCCTTCATTCTCTTTGCAGTTTTGTGGGGATTGAGCGGATGGTTCCAGTCGATGGGAGCAGCCTCTTGCGTAGTAGGTCTTTCCCGCTGGTTTAACGATAAGAACCGAGGAACGTTCTACGGATTCTGGAGTGCGAGCCATAATATTGGTGAGGCGATGACCTTCATCTTTGTAGCTTCCATCGTGAGCGCCTTCGGATGGCAATATGGTTTTATCGGAGCTGCGATAGTAGGTTTGGCGGGCGTAGTCCTGCTCCTTACTTTCTTCCACGATACACCTGCCAGCAAGGGTGTTACTCTGCCGGGTATCAAGGTAGAGGAAAAGAAACAGGATACGGAATCTTACAACAAGGCACAGAGTGCGGTTTTGAAGAATCCGCTCATCTGGATTCTAGCCTTGAGTAGTGCTTTCATGTATATCAGCCGCTATGCTGTTAACAGCTGGGGTATCTTCTATCTTGAGAACGAGAAGGGATATACTACGATTGATGCCAGCTTCATCATCTCTATCAACTCTATCCTGGGTATTGTGGGAACCGTATCATCCGGATTGGTATCTGATAAGATTTTCAAGGGCAACCGTTATTTGCCAGCCGTTATCTTCGGCTTGCTGAATGCGTTGGCGCTCTGTCTGTTCCTGCTGATTCCGGGCCATCATCTCTGGGTTGATGCTACGGCGATGGTACTGTTCGGTTTGAGCATCGGCGTGTTGCTTTGCTTCCTCGGTGGTTTGATGGCGGTAGATATTGCGCCTAAGAATGCATCAGGTGCTGCTCTTGGCGTTGTCGGCGTAGCGAGTTATGTGGGTGCCGGCATCCAGGACATCATGAGCGGTCTGCTCATCGAGGGCAACAAGCATCTGGTAAATGGCGTAGAGACTTACTACTTTACCTATATCAATTATTTCTGGATTGGCGCAGCCCTGATGTCTGTCTTAATGACTTGCATCGTCTGGAAGGCGAAACCAAAGACAGTTTAAGAAATAAACGAAGCTATCATCAAAATACTCTTCACTCTTCACCTTTCGGCCGGAAACCCCTGTGTTTATCGGCATTCCGAGGGGTGAAGAGTTGTTTTTATCTCTTCACCCACTCTTCACCACTCTGTTTTGGCGGATTTGAAATCCGCCATCGAATGGGTAACTATTGCGGATTTGCAATCCGCTAAAAGGACCGATGCAAGATACGCAAACTCGCTTGAGGCGGATTGCAAATCCGCTTTAAAGTGGTCGAGCCTTTTTTGTCTGCGGATTGCAAATCCGCAGGAACGCCTAACGGACTCGCGTATCTCCATAACGCCTTGCGGTCTTGCGTATCTGTTTATGCGCATGAGTGGGTGAAGAGTGGTGAAGAGTAGGTGAAGAGTGCCCGAATACTCTTCACCCTTCGAAATGCCGATAAACACAGGGGATTCGGGGCTTTTGGTGAAGAGTGAAGAGTATTTGGCAGGATGCCTATACGAAAACAAAATAAAGGAGTTTTCGATAACTGTTCCAGTAAAACAGCCGACTAGCCACTCATGCGCTAGTCGGCTGTTTGCGTTTTGCCAGTTGGCTATTTATATTTTGCCAGTTGGCTATTTCCGATTCTCGCATCAATCATCGCAAGTACTTGCATCTATCATCGTAAGTACTTGCATCGACTATCGCAAGTACTTGCATCTGCCATCGTAAGCACTTGCATCTATCATCGTAAGTACCTGCATCAATCATCATAAATACTTGCATTAATACACGCTATTTTGCTCGAAATGGGGTAAATATACCACTTCGAGCAGAATAAACGCACGCTATTTTGCTCGAAACGGGGTAAAAATACCATTTCGAGCAGAATTTACTTGGCATTTACGAACCGATACTTCACTTTCGCCATCGGCTCATTATCGTTCAGACGCAAGATAATGCGGCAGATGTTATCCTTCCATTGCGTCTTCATGATGCCATCCGTCATCTGCACCTTTTCTACAGAT
>OQVN01000581.1_pt1 | contig 13753 bp, 8 predicted proteins | sample 1691621 | NCBI WGS metagenome assembly OQVN01 (sample SAMN03418278, study PRJEB22391) | human gut metagenome | biome: human-gut; feature: organic feature; material: feces | host: Homo sapiens | place: Tanzania | collected 2013-01 | reverse complement strand
ACGGCGCAGCAGCGGAGCGGTATTTTTGCACACCTTCACGTTCACAAACTGTCCGGGGACAGCCTGCGCCGCGATTTCCGGTGCATAAACTTCAATTAATTTTGTCGAACTATTTAATACTCGCTGGCCAAGCACCTTGGTCTGCGCGATAGTCTTAGACATAATCAGTCCTCCCAGGTAAGATCCTGCAAAGCAGTTACTCTGACAACGCTGCGGCGACGCATTGCGCTCATAACGTTCAGCAGCTCACGTGCAGTATCCATAGAAGTCAGGCAGGCAATTGCATGCTCTACGGTAGAACGACGGATCTTGAAGCCGTCACGTTCAGCGTCACGGCCATGGTTGGTGGTGTTGATCACCATGCCGATGCGGCCGCTCTTGATATCATCAATGAGGTTCGGATGACCTTCGCTGATCTTCGTAGCAACCTCAACGGTTACGCCATACTGCTGCAGATAGTCAGCAGTCCCATCAGTTGCAATAACGGTATAGCCAAGCTCCTCAAAGCCGCGGGCAATAGATACTGCCTCAGGCTTATCCATATCGGAAACAGTAATCAGGATAGCACCCTCCTGCGGTACGCGGATGCCGGAAGCGATGCAGGCCTTGTACAGAGCACGGCTGTATTGGTAATCGACAGCCATAACCTCACCGGTGGATTTCATTTCAGGTCCAAGGGTGATATCAACGTTGCTCATCTTGTTGAAGCTGAATACCGGAGCCTTTACAGCATAGTAGTCAGGGAAGAAGCGCAGGCCGGGAGTGAAGCCCTGCTCGCGGATGCTCATGCCCATTGCGCATCTGGTAGCAACGTCTACCATGGAGATGCCGGTGATCTTGCTCAGGAACGGTACGGTTCTGGAGGAACGCGGGTTAACCTCGATTACATATACATGCTCGTCACGAACGATGTACTGAATGTTGATCATGCCCTTAACCTCGAGGCCCAGAGCCATCTTGTTGGTGTATTCAATAATGGTGCGGATAACACCCTCGCTCAGAGTGCGCGGCGGATATACGGCGATGGAGTCACCACTGTGTACGCCTGCACGTTCAACGTGCTCCATGATGCCGGGAATCAATACTTCCTTGCCATCGCAGATAGCGTCAACCTCAACCTCGGTGCCCTGCAGATAGTGGTCAACCAGAACAGGATGCTCTTGAGAAGCCTTAACTGCATAGGTCATGTAGTTGCGCAGCTCGTCATCGTTATAAACGATTTCCATAGCACGGCCGCCCAGCACGTAGGAAGGACGAACCATGGTCGGATAGCCGACAGCATGAGCTGCAGCCAGCGCACCCTCGGTATCGAATACGGTGTGGCCTTGCGGACGCGGAATGTCGCAGCTTGTCAGCAGCTCGTCGAAGCGTTCGCGGTCCTCAGCACGGTCGATGCTGTCAACGGAGGAGCCCAGAATCTGCACGCCTGCGCGGGAGAGCGGACCAGCCAGGTTGATAGCGGTCTGACCGCCAAATTGTACGATAACGCCTTCCGGTTTTTCTTTATCAATAACATTGAGCACGTCCTCAACAGTCAGCGGCTCAAAGTACAGCTTATCAGCAATATCGAAGTCGGTGGAAACGGTTTCCGGGTTGTTGTTGATGATGATGGTTTCATAGCCCATCTCCTTCAGTGCCCATACGCAGTGTACAGAGCAGTAGTCGAACTCTACGCCCTGACCGATACGGATAGGACCGGAGCCAAGTACAACAACTCTCTTCTTGTCGCTTACTTCAACCTCATCCTCGGTTTCGTAGCAGGAATAGTAGTACGGAGTTGCCGCCTCAAACTCAGCAGCGCAGGTATCAACCATTTTATAGGTCGGCAGAATGCCGTTAGCCTTACGCAGGTCGCGGATTTCGAACTCGGTCTTGCCTACGCGTTTAGCGATAACTGCATCGGCAAAGCCCATTTTCTTCGCTTTGCGCAGCAGGCTCGGAGTCAGCTCATGGGTTTCCAGAGCTCTTTCCATTTTGATGATGTTTTGGATTTTGGACAGGAACCACAGGTCAATCTTGGTGATGCTGTGAATCTCTTCGAGAGAAATGCCACGGCGGATAGCTTCAGCAACAACGAAGCAGCGCTCGTCATCGATCAGCTTAATGCGATCATGGATTTCTTCGTCGCTCAAAGCCTTGAGCTCAGGCATCTCCAGATGGTTGAGGCCGATTTCCAGGCAGCGTACAGCCTTCAGCATAGAAGCCTCGAAGCTGCGCTCAATCGCCATAACCTCACCGGTAGCCTTCATCTGAGTTCCCAGAGTGCGGTCAGCAGTTACGAATTTGTCGAACGGCCAGCGCGGGAATTTCAGTACGATATAGTCAATAGCAGGCTCGAAGCAAGCCTTGGTCTTTTTGGTAACAGCGTTTTCGATTTCGTCAAGGTTATAGCCCAGAGCGATTTTGCTGGTAACCTTCGCAATCGGATAGCCGGTAGCCTTAGAAGCCAGTGCGGAGGAACGGCTTACGCGCGGATTAACCTCGATTACATAGTAGTTCTCGGAGTACGGGTCGAGAGCCAGCTGTACGTTACAGCCGCCAACTACGCCCAGCTCGCGCACGATGTCGATAGAAGCCTGACGCAGCAGCTGTACCTCTTTGTCGCTCAGGGTTTGTGCCGGAGCCACAACGATGGAGTCACCGGTGTGTACGCCAACGGGGTCCAGGTTTTCCATGGAGCAGACGGTGATGCAGTTGTCAGCAGCGTCGCGGATAACCTCGAATTCGATTTCCTTCCAGCCGGCGATGCTGCGTTCAATCAGGCATTGGCCGATCGGGCTATAGCCCAGGCCCTTTTGCACGATATCAATCAGCTCTTCTTCGTTTTCAGCGATACCGCCGCCGGTGCCGCCCAGAGTATAAGCCGGACGAACGATCAGCGGATAGCCGATTTCCTTACCGAAATCGCAAGCAGCCTCGATGGTTTCCACGATGGTGCTTTCCGGAATCGGCTGGTTGATTTTTTCCATCGTCTCTTTAAACATTTCGCGGTCCTCGCCACGTTTGATAGCGCTGATCTGCGTGCCTAAAAGACGTACATTATTTTCGCTCAGGATGCCCTTTTCGTCCAGCTTCATAGCCATGTTCAGGCCAACCTGGCCGCCCAGGGTTGCCAGCAGGGAATCAGGACGCTCGCGTTTGATAACTTTTTCCAAAAATTCGATGTCGATAGGTTCAACGTATACGCGGTCAGCCACATGTACGTCGGTCATGATGGTCGCAGGGTTGCTGTTTACCAGAACAACCTCCAGACCTTCTTCCTTCAGCGCGCGGCAGGCTTGGGTGCCTGCATAGTCAAACTCCGCTGCCTGACCGATAATAATAGGGCCGGAGCCGATAACGAGAACCTTTTTAATATTATTAAGCTTCGGCATAATTAACGACCCTCCATCATATCAACAAAATGCTCAAACAAATAATCATGGTCACCAGGGCCAGGGCAGGCCTCCGGATGATATTGAACGGTAAAGGTAGGATGCTTGGTGTATTCCAAGCCTTCGATCGTACCGTCGTTCATAGAAATGTGGCTGATCTTGATGCCCTTGCCTTCCAGAGATTTTTCATCTACAGCATAACCGTGGTTTTGGGCGCTGATGTAGATGCGGCCATTTGCCAGATACTTAACCGGCTGGTTGATACCGCGATGACCGAATTTCATTTTATAGGTATCAGCGCCATTAGCCAGAGCCATGAGCTGATGGCCGAGGCAAATACCGAACATCGGCTTTTTGCCCATCAGTTTCTTAATGTTTTCAATAACCTCAGGCAGATCCTTCGGGTCGCCAGGGCCATTGGACAGGAAGATGCCGTCCGGATCGCAGCTCAGCACCTCTTCAGCGGTAGCGAAAGCCGGGAACACAGTCAGGCGGCAGCCAAAGCCGACCAGGGATCTCAGGATATTGCGTTTAATACCGAAGTCCATAACGGCAACGTGCAGCTTGCCCTCGCCCATCGTGTACACCTCAGGAGTGGTAACACGAGCAACCTGATCATGCATCTCCGGAGCAGCCAGCAGCTTTTGTACCTCTTCCTCAGGCATTTCTGCCGGAACGATAACGCCCTGCAGTACGCCGTGGTTACGAATCTTACGCGTAATCGCACGGGTGTCCACGCCTACGAGCGTCGGGATATCCTGCTCCTCAAGGAAGGCCTCCAGAGTCTGCTCATTGCGCCAGTTGCTCGGGCAATCGCAGAGCTCGCCGATAACAAAGCCCTGGAAGAAGCATTTTTTGCCTTGGGTGAACAGCGGGTTGCAGCCATAGTTGCCTACCAGCGGATAGGTCATAACTACGATCTGGCCGCAGAAGGACGGATCAGTCAGGGTTTCCTGATAGCCGCTCATGCCGGTGGTGAAAACAACCTCGCCTACAGCATTACGCTTGCCGCCATACAGAGTGCCTTCATAAACACTGCCGTCTTTTAATACTAATTTTCCTTTTCTCATTTTTTCGTGCATACTACACCATCCCTCATTACAAAATTACCGTGCAGCATAGTGGCAACAGCCTTGCCCTTGCAAGCCTTGCCTTCGTACGGGGTGAATTTGCCGCGGGTATAGAATTTGGAGCTGTCAACAGTCCATTCTTTATTCAGGTCCATAATCGTGATATCAGCAACGCTGCCCTCTTTCAGAGTGCCGCCGGCCAGCTTGAACAGCTTAGCAGGCTCACAGCTCATTTTGCTGATAATCGTCTTTAAGTCAAATACATTAGTGTGATATAAATCAGTCAGCATTACTGCCAGAGAGGTTTCCAGACCGCAGAAGCCGTTCGGAGCGTAGCGGAACTCAACGTCCTTTTCTTCCGGTGCATGCGGAGAGTGGTCAGTAACGATAGCATCAACAGTGCCGTCGAGAACAGCTGCACGCATAGCCTCAACATGGTCTGCGCTGCGCAGCGGCGGGTTAACGCGGGTTGCTGCATTATAATCTGCGCAAGCCTCATCGGTCAGCGTCAGGTGATGTACGGTTACCTCACTGGTAACATTTACGCCGCGTTTTTTAGCCTGACGGATGATGTCGATAGCGCCCTTGGAAGCAACGTGGCAGATGTGTACATGTGCGCCGGTGTATTCAGCGATGATGCAGTCACGGGCAACAGCGATATCCTCGCTGATTGCCGGAACGCCCGGAACGCCGATACGTGCAGAAACAGCACCCTCATGCATGTAGCCCTCAGCGTCCAGCTCAGGATCAATTGCGTGGCACAGCAGCGGCTTGTCAAAAGCACTTACATATTTAGCAGCCAGCACCATCAGACGGGAGCTCTTTACATAGTGGCCGTCATCAGAGAAGCCCATAGCGCCCTTTTCAGCCATATCGCCCATCTCTGCCAGCTCTTCGCCCTTCTCGCCCTTGCTGATTGCGCCGATAACCTCGACGTTAGCATAGCTTTCCTCGCGAGCGCGTTCTTTAATACCGCTGACTACGATGGAGGTGTCAATAACCGGCTTGGTGTTCGGCATGCAGGCAACGGTGGTTACACCGCCGGCAGCAGCAGCCTTCGTACCGCTGATAATGTCCTCCTTCGCCTCCAGACCAGGCTCACGCATATGCGTATGCACGTCAATCAGACCAGGAGTTACAACTAAGCCGGAAGCGTCGAACACTTCGTCAGCAGCTTCGGTGATTTCTGCACCCAAAGCTTTAATTTTGCCATCCTCAACGAGGATATCCATAACAGCATCTAAGTTTTGGCTGGGGTCTACAACCCTGCCGTTTTTAATCAACGTTTTCAATGTGTTTACCTCCTGTCAAAGTCAAGAATAAGAGTGCCATACGTACAGCTACGCCGTTTTGTACCTCAGTACGGATAGCAGCGTTATCGCAGTAGCCAACCTCCCAGGAGATTTCCAGGCCGCGGTTCATCGGGCCGGGATGCAGCACGGTTACGTCCGGCTTAGCCAGCTTCAGGCGGTTTTCGTTAATACCGAAGATGCGCGCATATTCACGCGGAGAGGGGAACAGGCCCTTTTGCTGACGCTCCAGCTGAATACGCAGGATATCGATTACATCTGCATCCTCAATAGCCTCTTCAACGCGCTTATGTACAGTTACGCCGAGAGAAGCGATGTCATGCGGCAGCAAGGTCATCGGACCTGCAACATGCACCTCTGCGCCCATCTTAGTCCAGGCAGCGATGTTGGTGCGTGCTACACGGCTGTATAAAATATCGCCGACGATAGCCATTTTCAGGCCCTTCAGGCTCTTGCCCTGCTCGCGAATAGTGAACATATCCAGGAGGCCTTGAGAAGGATGCGCATGTGCGCCGTCACCGGCATTGATGATGACAGGATCAGCAACCTTTGCTGCATAAGCAGCAGCGCCTTCGATAGGATGACGCATAACAATAGCGTCGCAAGCCATGGATTGTACAGTCAAAATAGTATCACGCAGGCATTCGCCCTTTACTACGCTAGAAGAAGAGGTCGTGATGTTTACTACATCAGCACCCAGATATTTGCCAGCCAGCTCGAAGGATGTGCGGGTACGGGTACTGGGCTCGTAGAACAGATTGATGATAGATTTACCACGCAGAGAGGGCACCTTTTTGATATCCCTCTTCATAATCTTCTTCATTTCCTCAGCAGTTTTTAAAACCAGCTCGATTTCCTCAACGCTGAGGCTCTCCAGATCCAGTATATCTCTGCCACCCAGAGATACATTTGATTTAGCCATTAGCCTTACCTCCTGTATATTAATATAATTGCAAATGATAATAATAAAAGCCCTCTCGTTCCCGGAGGGTACAAGAAGGCCTTGGTATGTCCAATTAGCTGAAAACCTTGTAGTCTCACGGGACGAATTTAAAGGTGCAAAATTGATTGTATATATTTTACACCCATGCGCCCGATACGTCAAATTTTTTTAGGAGATTTTTTTCGGGAAAATGGCGGGATTTTTTAGATTGTAGTATAATGAAGAAGAAAATTTTTTACGACAGCCTAAAAGTGCTTAGATGCGAGCAGCGGCGACGACCGCGTACTACAATTACGTGCAGGAGCCGCTGTGAAGCAGATGAGTGCTTAGAGGCTGTCGAGTGAGGTATTATATGCGAAACACAATAATTGATAACATGAGAGGCCTCTGCATGCTCGGCGTCATCGCCATCCACATCGGCAGCCTGGCGCTGGCGCCCAACAGCTTCACGCTTTATCTGCTTTTGGAAATTTTAAGCCGCTACAGCGTCCCCTCCTTTTTCTTCATCTCCGGCTACGGCCTGGCTTGCACCGATAAAGGTCTGCTGGCCGGCAGCGCACTGAATTATATCGACTTTATGAAGAAGCGTCTGCGCGGCGCAGGCCTGCCTTATGTAAGCTGGTCGCTGTTTTACATGCTCTACTTCTGGCTGATTCTGCCGCCCGGCTTCGTCAGCTGGGAGCCGCTGCATGTCGCCTTCGTCCTCTTCTTCGGCCTAGGCTGCTACCATCTGTACTTCATGGTCATCCTGCTGTGGTTCTACGGAACCTATCCGCTTTGGCGCAAGCTTCTGCGTATAATTATACACCACAATCATGCTTTTATGCTAGTGCTATTATTTATTTTTCAGCTGCTTTTCAACTGGTGGACGACGCATCCCGGTGTCAACAGCAGCACCTGGAGCGTTCTGGCGAAGAATTTCTTTGATTATCGCCTGAACTACCTGCCGCTGCATTATCTGCTCATCTTTATCGGCGGCGGTCTGGCGGCGGTGTATTGGGAGAAATTTCTCGCACTCCTGCATAAGTATGCGGCAGGTGTCATCGTACTGTACCTCGCCTCGATTGGCTGGGACGTGTACAGCTGCTACGACGCAGTAAAAAGCAAGGGCTACAGCCTGCTGGACCTCGCTAACACCTATCACCAGCTCAGTCCGCAGGGCCTTGTCTACACCATCGGCTCGATTCTGTTCTTCTGCCTCGCCCTCGACTGGCTTGAGAAAAAAAGTGAGGGGTGCACCCTCGCCGCTCTCATTTACAAGGCCATCAGCGTGCTCTCCGCCTACTCCATGCTCATCTACTTTGTGCATCCGCTACTGCTCGACTGGATTAGCAGCGCCGCTAATTACTTCGGCATCATCATGACCGTGAAAAAGGTGACGCTCGCCTACGTGCTGCTCGTCTGCGGCTCGCTGGCGCTCAGCCTGCTGCTCACGCGCCTGTTCGCCAAATGCAGCACAGCGAAGCTGCTCTTCACGGGCAAGAGGTAACGCTTTACATTTGCCTACGAAAAGCGTATACTATACACGTAATTTTCTAAGGAGGTTTTTCAGATGTTCAAAACACGTAAGGTTGTTATTGTCGGCGCAGGCCACGTTGGTTCTCACGTCGCTCTGTCTCTGATTCAGTCTGGCGAAGCCGACGATATTGTTCTCATTGATATACTTAAGGAAAAGGCTGCTGCGCAGGCGCTCGACCTCGACGATGCCGTAAGCGGCTCGCTCTGCGGCCGCGACGTGCGCATCCGCGCCGGTGAATATACCGAGCTCAACGACGCTGACATTCTCGTTATGGCCTTTGGCCGCAGCCGTCGTCCCGGCGAAACTCGTCTGGACATGTTCGACGATTCTATTAAAATGGCACAGGAGGTTATCAGCCACCTCAAAGCTGTGGACTTCAAGGGCATTATGATCAGCATCTCTAATCCTGCTGACATTATCTGCGAATATATCCGCCGTCAGATGGGCTGGGAGGCACACCGCTGCTTCTGCACCGGCACCAGCCTCGAAACCTACCGTCTGCTGCGCGTGCTGAGCCGCGAAACAGGCTATGCCCGCAAATCCATCCAGGCCTTCTGCATGGGCGAGCACGGCAACTCCAGCTTCGTAGTCTGGTCCCGCATCCGCATCGGCAGCAAATGCTTCATGCAGCTGCGCGCTGAACGCCCTAAGCTGGGCAAGCTCGACCTGGATGACCTACAGCTGCAGGTAAAGCGTGCCGGTGATATCGAGGTTGACGGCAAGGGCTGCACCGAGTTCGGCATTGCCAACGTAGCCTGCATGCTCATCAAAGCCATCTTCCACGACGAAAAGCTCATCTGGCCCTGCTCCACCGCGCTGAACGGCGAATACGGCCAAAAGGACGTTGCCGCAGGCGTACCCTGCATGATCGGCAAGAACGGCGTCGAAGAAATCATCGTCTGCAAGCTTACGGAAGAGGAGCAGGCAAAGTTCAACGCCTCCTGCGATATTCTGCGCGGCTTCCTCGACAGAGCAGCAACGCTGTAAGGCAGGCATAAACTAAAAACTGCATAAAAAAAGGGACTGCAGCAGCTCCACGCGAGCTTGCTCCAGTCCCTTTTTCTGTGAAATTTAAAGCTCCCGCTGCCTCTTGGCAGCGGGAGTCTTCAGCTTATGCTGATATTTTATTTTGCGTAATCAACAGCGCGGGTTTCACGGATAATAACCACCTTGATCTGGCCGGGATATTCCATCTCAGCTTCAATCTTTTTCGAGATATCGCGTGCCAGCAGTACGGCAGAAGCATCGTCAATCACATCAGGTTTAACCATAATGCGGATTTCGCGGCCAGCCTGTACAGCATAGCATTTTTCAACGCCATCGAAGGATTCAGAAATCTCCTCCAGACGAGTCAGGCGCTTCAGATAGCTTTCCAGCGTTTCGCGTCTAGCACCAGGGCGAGCAGCAGAAACTGCGTCCGCAGCGGATACCAGAACTGCCTCCACGCTCTTCGGCTCGCAGTCACCATGATGCGCCAGAACAGCGTTGATAACAAGCTCGGACTCGCGGAACTTCTTAGCGATTTCGCCGCCGATTTCCACGTGAGAGCCTTCCATCTCATGGTCAATTGCCTTGCCAATATCATGCAGCAAACCTGCACGCTTAGCAAGAACAACGTCTACGCCCAGCTCAGAAGCCATCACGCCTGCCAGGTTAGCAACCTCAACAGAGTGATTCAGCACATTCTGACCATAGCTGGTGCGATATTTCAGACGGCCCAAAAGCTTGATCAGCTCAGGATGCAGGCCATGCACGCCAACCGCAAAGGTTGCCTGCTCGCCAGCCTCCTTAATCTTTTGCTCAACCTCTTTTTGAGCCTTCTCGACCATTTCTTCAATACGGGACGGATGAATACGACCGTCGTTAATCAGCTTTTCCAAAGCAATGCGGGCAACCTCGCGGCGCACCGGATCAAAGCCGGAAATAATAACAGCCTCCGGAGTATCGTCAATAATCAGGTCAATGCCGGTCAGAGTTTCCAGAGTGCGGATATTGCGGCCCTCGCGACCGATAATACGGCCCTTCATCTCATCATTCGGCAGACCAACAACGGAAACGGTGGTCTCAGCAACATGGTCAGCAGCGCAGCGCTGAATTGCCAGAGAGATAATCTCGCGAGCCTTTCTGTCAGCATCATCCTTAGCCTGCTGCTCCAGCTCCTTGACCATCATTGCGGAATCATGCTTAACCTCATCCTCGAGAGATTGCAGCAGCTCCTGCTTTGCCTCATCACTAGTCAGGCCGGAGATACGCTCCAGCTCTACCTGACGTTTTTGCAGCAAGGCTTCAGCCTTATCCTGAGCAGCGTTCAGGCGCTGCTCCTTAGATGCCAGCTTCTCTTCCTTGCGTTCGAAGGACTCCATTTTTCGGTCCAGGTTTTCTTCCTTTTGCTGCAGACGGCGCTCCTGACGCTGCAGGTCACTACGTCTGTCTTTATTTTCACGTTCCATTTCCGAACGTAAACGATGGATTTCTTCTTTAGCCTCCATCATAATTTCCTTGCGCTTGGCATCGCCAGCCTGTTCTGCATCCTGTACGATGCGGATTGCCTGCTCTTCAGCAGTAGCAATCTTGCTTTCAGCAACGTTTTTGCGGACTAAATAGCCCACCGCGCCGCCAGCCAGACCAACGACAACAGCTGTACCGATAATTTCTAAAATAGTCCTCACCTCCTAGTTTTTAAATTTTTCCAAGATTTTTTTGCATACCAACAACAGGCGCCCTAGCGTCTGCTATAAATGTCCTTATTCCGTTGAATCCATAATTAATTAATCTATAAAAATTAACTTATTAGTTATTCTGAAACAGGGCAAAAATGAAAGCAACATGAAAGTCGCTGTCTCGTGAAAAATTGGTGACATTTACACGATTGGATAATTACATTATAGTAAAATTTAGACGTTCTGTCAAACTGCTTTTTCCACTATATCTAGTGTTTGAAAAGTGTAGTCATAGTATAATCCAAAAGAAAAAGCCCCGGGCCGCAACCCCGAGGCTTCTCTTTAGCGTGTCAGAATGTCTAACAGCATTATCCTTTAGTCAAAATCAGTATAGCGTATGCATAGCTGCTTGTCAATTATTAAGCAAAAATTCACACCTAGCTGCAGCTTTCCCTATGCAGCCTGTCGAGCAGCACACGCATGTAGCCCGAGCCAAAGCCATAAACCGCCCCGCCGCCGCATACAGCTTTTTGTCCAGCGCCTGCGCCCCGGCCAGCTTTTTTCTGTTGCGCTGCACGAACAGCTCCGCCGCGTTCGCAGCGTGCTCTGCCTCCAGCTCCGGCGTGAAGCGCTCCATAAGCTCCGCTATAAGCTCTGCACCAACGCCGCGCTTGCTCAGCTCGGCCTTCAGATGCTGCCTGCCATAGCAGCGCTTCGCCAGCCAGCCCTCGTACACTCGCGCCGCATAGCGCTCGTCGTCCACCAGCCCGTAATGCTGCAGCTTCTCCAGCGCCTGCTGGCTCTGCTCTTCATCTGCGCCCTTCTGCTGCAGACGCTCCAGCATTTTTTTCTCGCTGTAATCTCTATAGGAAAGCAGATTCAGCGCACAATCGTAAGCCTCCTGTGCGCTGCTAAACTGCTTTTTTTCCTTAGAGCTCGTCCTTGAAGATCGGCTCCACATCCTGCATCTGCTCCTCTGCTACATCCTTGTCAGCACCAGGCTTGGCAATCGTCACAGCACGGATTTTCGACTCAATCTCCTGAGCAATCTGCGGATTCTCGCGCAGGAAGTCCTTAACCTTCTCCTTGCCCTGACCTAAGCGGATATCGCCATAGGAATACCAGGCACCGCTCTTGTTGATGATATCCAAGTCTGCACCCAGGTCAACAAGGCAGCCCTCATGAGAAATGCCCTTGCCATACATAATATCGAACTCAGCCTGACGGAACGGCGGAGCAACCTTGTTCTTAACCACCTTCACGCGGGTACGGCTGCCGATAACATCGTTGCCGTTTTTCAGCGTATCGATACGGCGCACGTCCATACGTACAGTAGAGTAGAACTTCAGCGCACGGCCGCCGGTAGTGGTTTCAGGGTTGCCGAACATAACGCCGACCTTTTCACGAATCTGGTTGATGAAAATCGTTGCGCATTTAGATTTGGAAATCAGGCCGGTCAGCTTACGCAGAGCCTGGCTCATCAGACGTGCCTGCAGGCCGACATGGGAATCGCCCATCTCGCCCTCGATTTCTGCACGCGGAACGAGAGCAGCAACGGAGTCGATAACGATAATATCAATCGCACCGCTGCGTACCAGAGCATCAGCAATCTCCAGCGCCTGCTCGCCATTATCCGGCTGAGAAATCAGCAGATCGTCAATATCAACGCCCAGATGGCGCGCATATTCAGGATCCAGTGCGTGCTCCGCATCAATGAAGGCTGCATAGCCGCCCAGCTTCTGCGCCTCAGCAATCATATGCAGAGCCACAGTCGTCTTACCGGAAGATTCAGGTCCATAAATTTCAATCACACGTCCACGGGGAATACCGCCGACACCAAGAGCAATATCCAGAGATAATGCGCCGGTCGGGATAACTTCTATATTCATCTTGGCACTTGCTTCGCCCAGCATCATAATGCTGCCCTTGCCAAAATCCTTTTCAATCTGGTGCATCGCCATATCTAAGGCTTTCTTTTTATCTGCGTCCATCGAGCTGTCCTCCTAAATTCATAATTACTTTGCTGAATTAATTATACAAACAAAAGTTTAAAATGTCAAGGAAAGTTTTGCTTTATTGTTCGTCTCAGTCGGCAACATGCGCCGTCGCTGCGTTCAAAAGCTCCTGATGCTTCTTCTCCTCCAGCAGCTTGGTGATTTCCTCCTGCGTGAACTCGTAGGTGCTGTTGCAAAACTCGCAGTGCGCCTCTGTCACCTTATCCTGCGACAGCTCCTCCAGCGATTTTTTATCAAGACCGCCCAACGCTGCCAAGATGCGCTCACGGCTGCAGCGGCATTTGAACTGCACCGGCTCGCTCTCTTTGATGTCAACGTCAAGACCGCGACCAATAATCTGAATCATCTTCTCCGGCGTATAGCCGATTTCCAGCAGCTGCGTTACGTACGGCATCAGGTTGACATTGTTTTCCAGCTTCTCCAGCACCTCATCAGCGCAGCCGGGCATAGCCTGAATAAAGAAGCCGCCGGAGGCCGTAACCTCGCCCTCCTTGTCCACCAGCACGCCCAAAGCAACGCTCGTCGGCGTCTGCTCAGAAACGTACAAATACTTCGTCAGATCGCTGGCAATCTCGCCGTCCTGCAGCTCGCAATAGCCGGTGAACGGCTCGGCGTTCTGCAGATAGCGCGTTACGATGATGTTGCCCGCGCCAATGCCGCCGCCAACGTTCAGCTTGCCGTCCTTCAGCGGCAGGAACGCATCAGGGTTCTCCACATAGCCGCGCACGCTGCTGCCCTCAGCATCTGCCACAACCTCGCCCAGCGGACCGTCGCCCTTCAGGCGCAGCGTAATGCGCTCGTTATCCTTCATCGTCGCTGCCAAAAGCAGAGCGCCGTACATCGCACGTCCCAGCGCCGCGCT
>OQVN01000577.1_pt1 | contig 13811 bp, 17 predicted proteins | sample 1691621 | NCBI WGS metagenome assembly OQVN01 (sample SAMN03418278, study PRJEB22391) | human gut metagenome | biome: human-gut; feature: organic feature; material: feces | host: Homo sapiens | place: Tanzania | collected 2013-01 | reverse complement strand
GGAATCGAACGTCACGCTGTATGCGATCTGGGAGGAGAACTACACGCCTGTGGACCCCGATCCGGAACCCGATCCCCAGCCCGTGTACTACGATGTGTCGTTCAGCACCAACCAGGGGCAGGGGAACTACCCCGTCCAGCGCATACAGTCCGGCGGATTGGTCACCAAGCCCGCCGACCCGACCCGCGAGGGATACATCTTCCTCGGATGGAGGTCTCTGACGGACTCTAGTCTGTGGGATTTCTCCTCGGACAGGGTCGCGACCGATACCATACTCCAGGCCCAGTGGGCTGAGCACTTCACAATATCCGCAATAGATACCACGGTCACCGTGACCATATGCGGAATCTACTACGATATGGCGTTCGACATAGATTGGGGCGATATCAACGGTGCTGTTAGCGAGACGTTTGGGCCGTCCTATGGGCCAGTGTCGCATATGTACAAGGAAGAGAAGGATGGAATGGAGATCCCTCTGACATCCTACGGCTACATCACCGTCAGATCGCACGATTCGTCGGGTTATTACGAATCGAGGATGACCTACAGTGTCGCCGGAGAGCATTACAATCCCCGTGTGGACTACATCGTCACCTTCGACCCGGGGAACGGGGATTCCTATTTCGAGCAGATCGTCGATGCCGGGAAGGCCGCGACGGAGCCTGAGAAGCCCGTCTGGAACGGCCATACCTTCACGGGATGGTACTTCGAAGGCTCCAAATGGGACTTCTCTAGAACCGTCACGCGCGACATGAGGCTGATCGGGGGATGGGACAATGTCATCCCCGATCCGCCCGCTGAGATACACCCTAAAGCATCGTTCACCATCACCACAACATCGACGGGATGGCATCTGGACGCGTCCGCATCCGTGAATGCATCCTCGTACAGCTGGTTCCTTGACGGGAAGAGCATCGGAACTGGAGAGACGATCGACGTGGATTCCGATGGATTGTCCGTCGGAACGCACTCGATAAGGCTCCTCGTGGTGTCCTCCACGGGCAACACCGACTCCAGGACTCAGACCATCACCATTCAGTCGTCCGGAGGCGATACGCCTTCTCCGACACCTGAACAGGATGATGATAAGAGCTGGTTCGAGGAGAACTGGTGGATCGTCGCCGTCGTGGTAGTAGTCATCATAATCATATTGGTGGTGAGATTCTGGATCTGAAGCAGAGGCGTATCGTCGCCTTCTCCTTCGTCATGCTGATGCTGGCGGTGCCTTTCACCGCCATCCAGCTCCAGGACGAGGAGGATTCGGAGGCGAATCCGATCGTATCGGGCGGCATCCGCGTCGGAAAGTACGTCGCCACCCACTGGAAGGAGATCGCGAACTTCATCTCGGGGCTCTTGGTGGGATGGGAGATCTACGACATCACCCATCCCGATCCTTCGACGAGTATAGACGAGGACGAGCTTCGCAAGGAGGAGGCCAGACTACTGGCCAGGTCCCTCGCGGACGGCACCTCCGTCTACGCCAACGCCCTGAACAACTACCAGAACATATGGTCGCTCACATCCGAGCATTGGATAAGGCAGGCTGAGCTCGCATCGTCCTCCTATTGGACACCGAACTCGTCGTACAGCCCGTACGACGCGCTCACCCTGTCCGCCGCGTACTACAACAGCGCGGTCATGCTCGTGAACGCCACCAACCAGATCAACGAGCAGTTCTCCACCGTCGCCGACCACATCGGCGAATGGAACTCGTCCGACTACTCCAGGTACTACGGCGACGGGAAGATGAAGCTGACCTTCTCGATCGGTTCCTCATCTGTAAGCGCGGAATCCGCAAACGGATTCTCCGCGAGGATGGGGCAGATCGTCGGTCACGGGAACGACCGTATCGTGAAGGACGGCCGTACCGCCGTCTACTATGTCGGAGGCCCCGTGTACGCGTCCGCACCCGCCACCATGACGGGAGCGAACGGCATAACCTATCAGCTGAGCGAGGGATGGAACGACAATCTTCCGGATGTCGAGTCGTGGACGGGATACAACGTCTACCGTCTGACCCCCGGTGTGACCTACTTCGGGAACTTCATGTACGTGAAGGAGGCCGATGCGGCGCAGGTCGAGGGAGGTCTGATGGTCACCGCCGGAGGAGAGACGATGATCGTCTCTTGCGACGGCTCGTACCTGTACGACGGGATCTCGTCCTATCCCGCTATCGACAATGACGGATACGACCTGTTTAAGCTCTCCGTGGTACCTCAGAACGAGGAGGACAGGCAGGAATCCGACATAACCGCGATGATGGTCTACTACGCCGAGCTCGTGAAGCAGATCGATTCCGTGCTGTCCAAGGCCAATCAGGCCGCGCGCGTCGTCTGGCGGATCTACGACGATGCCGGCTCGGCATCCATGTATCTGACCACGCTGAACGTCCCCGACACCTACGAGAACGTGACGCTCACGGACGAGCAGAAGAGGCTTCTCGTGACGTTGTACATGGACCAGCTCTCCGATTGGTGGAGCATCTACGACGGCCAGATCAAGAAGGACAACTACTACCTGACTCAGGATTCGATGACCCTGTATTGCCGTGGGGACCTGACGATGAAGGGCACGTCCACGGACGGCTCGACCACATGCAAGGTGTACGAGAACGTGGCGTTCACGCCGATCTTCTACAAGAGCACGTCTCTGAGGACGGGTTCCCAGGAGACGGCATCCCAATGCTTCGTGCTCGTGTACGGGCAGTGCTCGTCGCTGTCGGGATTCAAGGCAGCATCGTACAAGGATTGCGAGCTCCTGTATCTGGACCCGGGTTCGACGATAGCGATATCCGAAATGTACCATGACGGGAAGCCCGTTTCGAAAGTCGATCTCAAGGCATCCCAGGTGGACTACATCAAGGCGGAGGAGATGGAGCACTTCTCGCCCGTGGAGCCGCATCCCGAGAATGACATGGCCGAGCTGCTTCGCCTGATCTTCCTGATTGTCGGAGGAGCGTGCATCGCATACGGACTCGGACGCGGGAATCCGGTCGTCGCCGTCATAGGATTGATTCTGATCGTATTCGGGCTGGTCGCATCGGAACCGCTGGCGAATCTGCTGGAGAGGCCGCCGATAGGCTGGACGTTCCAATGGCCGGAGACGGGATGAGATGATCGAGATCGCGTTGGAGGGATTGGGATCCCTGTGCGGATATCTCGGAACCGCATGGGTGGTCATCAATCTCGCATGGGGTCTGTTCAGGAACGATGCGGCCCGCGTGCTGATCTACGGCATCGGCACCTTCGCCGCCATAGTGGTGATGCTCAATGTCGGAGGAATACTGAACGAGACGACCTGGGGGATGTTCGGGGCTGCGGTATTCGGGCTCCACGTCCTCTATGCGGCAGCGGTTCACGAGGCCGCCTGGAAGGTCGCAGCCTACGGCATCCTCCTGACCACCTCGATCCTCTCGTTGATGGGGGTGTTCTGATGAAGGCTATCCGTACATCCGCCAAGTCGTATGCATCGGAATCGAAGAGGAGCATGTCGCAGTCCGAAAAAGCGAGAATGCAACCAAGAGATGATGCCGGTAGATTCGCATCGGAGGACTACAATCGCAGATCCGGAGTTCTGCTATTCAAAGGAAGGGTTCCCACTCAACAGGAGCTGACATTCAGAACAAAATCAAGCACCAATGCGGACCTCATAGTTGTAGACGAATCCAATTCCTTCTCCGGCAAAGGAGATGGAAGACGTAAGAATCTGACAATTGTCTGTACAAGGGTACGGGATCGCAACAAATATGCAGCAGTAGTAGGGTTGATTCCTTCCAAGAAGGGAGTTCGCTCCAAGTACAGTAACTCTCGTGATTCCGATAGAAGGAAAATCGTAGAGTCGATATCGGATCAGGATATCGATATAGTCGAGCGTCATCGCAGAATAGATTACAGAAACCTTCCTGATGCCGAATCAAAGAAGAAATTCTATCTCGGTACTCTGGAAGATGCCATCGTAGCAACCGTTGATATCGAACCGAATCGTCCTGTCGATGTACTCATAGATTCTCCACCCCTGAAGATCGACAAGGAGCTTTCGGATTTCGGAATATGGCTCACTTCTACCGATAGAGATGTTCATTGGTTCGAAACAAAACGTAGTGCTTCCGACAGATATCTCACAGTCCATGATTTTGAAACAGGTGTTGTTTCGGATCATATAGAGGATTTCAATGAATCAGAGCCATTGTTCGAAGTAATCAAACGGAGGGTCAGAAGTGTATGATGATGAATTCAGGCATCGTATGACCCCCGGTGGGGTGGGATATGCGCATATCCTCCCATCGATTCCGGGTCAGCCATACGGTCGTGGTGTGGTGCGTGGTAATTGTTCGCCTGACGTCTCGGGCGGCCGTCACTCATTCCCGTCTCCGGTACTATGGCAGCTCTCACGCCTCTCCTACGGCAATAGAAAGAATCACGTCGGTCGTATAAGCAATTTGCGCGGAGGCACTATGAAGAATAGGACTACCAGGGGTTGGCAGACAAAGCAGCGTCTGACCCTTCTTCCAGTTTTGGTCAAAATCGTATCTGCAATCATGGTTATAAACCATTCTCATGACCGGGGGCTGTTCTGATGGACGCCCTGTCCGTGTGTATAGGGATAGCCGTGATGGCTGTGGCAGTCGTTGTCGGATACAGGATGCGCGTGATCACCCATGCCGTATTCCCGCTCAGGGACCCCGTGTTCCTGACGATGATCATGATGGAGCTCCTATTGCCCCTCCTCGACTTCAGCGGGATGTTGCCTATCGGAGGCATACGCATGGAAGAGGATGTGCTGACGATAACCGACAGAGGCACTATGCTGATGCTGATCGTGCTCGGTGCCGACGCGGGATATCTGATGGGATACGTCATGTGCCGTCCGGGGGACACGCTGTATCTGGACATGCCCGACGACTCCCTCACTGTAACCGATGTAGGTCCGCTGGTCTACTACCATCACGACGGCAACCTGTACGTCATGCCCCAGACGATCGGGGGGATAATCGCATCCTTCCTGGGTGCGAGGCACCCGCTGGACATGCCGTTCTACGACATCTCGCGCCAGAGGATGTGCACCTACTCCAACGGCATACGGAGACCTGTCACGCTGAACGTCGTACCTGTTTCGCTCCATGAGACGGAGACGATCACCATCGGCGTGTTCAGGTTCGGAAGCAGGAAGATCCGCGACGAGAACCGCAACGTGATCGCCGAGGAGCCGAAGTATCTTTGGCATCCGGAGGTCACGTCACACAGGATCCGCTTCTCTCAGACCGTCACCGACGACCATCTCGCATTCTGGGTGAAGGACGAGATCTACAAGACCAGCATCGAAGAGGCGATCGATGCCGAGGAGAGGGCCGCCAGACTGGAGATACAGATGCAGTCCGCCCGGTACGATGCCGGTGCAGATCTGGTGTCCGGACTTGTGTCGTTGTCCACGGACGCGAGTGGCTCGCAGGAGGAGATCCTCCGGAGGATAGCAGAGGAGCGCAAGCGCAGGGGAGGTGAGTCCGATGCCGACGTACAGCATACCCGATGACGGCACCATGGAGGCGGCACTCTACGGATCCGCGCACATCGAGACCGTCCTGGCGAGGGAGAACGGAAGCAAGCTGCGTCATGTCTTCGACGAGAGGATAGAGGATGCGATGGCGTCCCTGGACCTGGAGCTGGCGGACATCGTGCTCTCAGAGGCCCCGTTCCTCATCGAATCCGACGAGCCGTTGGATCCGGAGCAGTGGCCTGCCGACATCCTGGAGACCGTGAACACCCTCAGATATCTGATGCGGCAGATCCTCGGCAGCAGGCTGGTCGGATCATGGGTGGACGATGCGGACCATCGCGGACGGCTGATCGGCCTGGGAGAACACTCGGCCCGTGCATCGGTCTCCGGATCTGCAGATGCGGATTACAAGATGGCCACACTCAGAGGTGGTCTGAGATGATTTCCGACATCTCAACAGGATCCTCTTCCAAGAACATCTATCTCAATGTGGTCATACGCATCAACGAGGATTATGCGGAACTCATCGAGCATCTGAAGGAGATGGATACCCGCGTGGCATACCTCAAGACTTTCGAGCTGTCTTTATCCACGGCTCTGCCCAAGCCTCTCTGGGAATCAGGAAAATACGTCTCACAGGCAAAACTGACCCCGATGCCTCCCGACCCATATACGCTGCTCGATTTCGAGACATTCCGTGCATGGATGACCGTGTACGAGCTTGTGATGAGGGATGAGGGACTGATCGGGACCAGACAGCAGGCCATTCTAGGATTGGACGAGGAATCCGAGGAGGTAAGACACGATGGGCGCTAAAGAGTTCCTGTTCGAATTGCTCCAGCCAGGGGAGACGATCATTGTAGCCGGACGCAGAGGACATGGGAAGACTGCCACAGTCATGTCGATGGCTCAACATGCCGTCGAAGGCGACTATGGCCACAAGGATGTGGAGATTATCACGAACATCGTATTCGGTCGTGTTCGTCGCGGAGGGAAGCCAGTAGAGGATTATCCCGACCATGTTCACCACGAGGACACCCTGGCCGGCACTATGCGTCGTGCCGGGGAGATCATCCGGGAATACGGCCCGGGAGGATGCACGATCCTGTGGCTTCTGGATGAGGCTCAGAACTACATGATGGCGGATGAGAACGGCAGGAAGGAGAATCTAGCGCTCACCAAGTATCTCGGAAACGCTAGGAAGTTCGATATCTGCAACGTTTTCATGACTCCCACCCTGAATAATCTGACTCCGAGGGTTCGCTGCTTCCCGACAGGAGAATCGAAGTCAGGCTATTGCTCGGCACAGATGATCAAAGACAAGGAGCTCGCGTTGAAGGTTGTTGGAGGCCGCACGGACCCGCGCAGCATAACCTTCGTAAAGACCAATTCGGACATGGAACCGGTTCCGATCTTCATCAAACCGACATCCTGGATGCGCGGCATCTATGGAGGGCTCCATGAAGGAGAGTACGGCTACGATACCAAATCCATGGCGACATTCAGCGTCGGTGAGAACGAGCACGGCATTCCTTTCAGCTTGGAGGAATTTCTGAAGATAACCTCTAAGGGGCTCTCCCATGAGCTTCCGGATAAGATCGACGAATACTTCGACAAGTGGGATGCCCAAGGATCCGATACTGAGGATGAGCTTCCCGGAGAGGACTATGGGAAAATCCGTATAGCGGACCAGTGCAGACGCATAGAGAGGGCAAGGAACATGGGCCTCACCTGGAGAGAGATCGCATCTGTCGAAGACGAGGCCATGACCACCGTGCAATCGCGTTTCTACAAGTTCACGGGCAGCTACCCTTCGTCAAAACGGGAATCAGCCAGAATGTCGACGAATGACGTAACTGATGGGAGTCTTGTGGGCGCGGATATATACAACCCTAAAAGAGGGGAGGGGTCCGAGGGCCCCGGCTCGTCAGCCGGAGGTGGTCTCCGATGTTCGGGAGAACGAAGTCGAAGGAGGTATCGAAGAACAGGAAGCAGACGAGACGCAAGTCCGAGACCGACAAGATCCGGGTCGGAAAAAGACGTCGCGGAAATGCACAAAAAGGTAGGGGTAAACGTGCACAGGAGGCGATCCGTGAACAGCCCCAACCTAGGAGGACGAGAAGACAGCCGAACGCAGGTCCGCCGCTGAAGATCGGCGACGGAAAGGCGAAGAAACTTATTACGGGCACGACCCCGGAGGAAGTCGTGAAGAACATCAGGAGGCAGAAGAGATGAGCAAGGCAGATGTGCAGAAGGCGAAGGAGCAGAGGAAGATCGACAAGCTGAAGAACAAGACCAAGGCGGAGCAGCTGAAGCTCAGGGCCAAGGAGGCGAGGATCGAGGCGCGTGCGAAGAACGGCGGAGTCGGCGGATCGTTCGCGTTCTTCGACAGGAGAGGGATCCCCCAGGACGACAGGAAGAAGAGGTGATTCCGATGACCGATGCCGACATACCTGTTGGACGTGACGGATACGTCCCGGAGAGCGAGCTGCTCAGGCGCTTCGATTCCGTGATGAAGAAGAGGCAGGCGGAATACGACATGAGGAGGATGGAGGCCGCCCTTTCCGGAAAGCGCATGCCCGACATCAATCTGGCCAAGCGCGACTACGACAGCACCTCCGATACCGTGATACCGCTGAGGTGCACCCCCGAACAGGTCGCCGCATGGTGGAACGATCCGACAAGCTGCGATGTGCAGGACATCGACACCGCCGGAGCTCCGAAGGTGAACATCCCGCAGGGGATGACTCCGGAGCAGAAGAGGGATCAGGGAAAGATCAAGGTCGTCGCCACGCCGTCTGAGGAGCAGAAGTTCCGCAGGGAGCTGGTCATGACATACTCCCCGGAGGACATCAGGAAGTTCGCCGCCAGCCGCCCGACGGTGGCGGTGAAGCCCACAGGGGTGGGGTACACGGGCCGCTACATCCCGTCCAGAGACAGGATAGAGCTGGACAGGAACGATGGGCTCAACGAGGGGACGATCGCACACGAGGGAGGACATCTGCTGAGGCGGACGGATCCAGACAGGACCAGCATCCTAACGAAGTCCAACAAAATATCCGGCATAGAGGAGTCGTGCACGGTCGCCGAGCAGATGGCGAGATCCGACAAGCCCGACTACACCGGGTACTACATGAGCGTCGCCGTCTACGACGAGAAGAAGCACGTCTGGCGCAAACCGACGCGTTCGCAGGCCCGCAGGATGGCCGAGGAGGACCATATGCTGTTCACCTGCGGCAGAGGCAAGGGTCTGAAAGGCGATGAGGCTCTGAAGTCTGTCGAACGGAACTGGGAGAAATCGCACATCTCCAGGATGTTCATAGACGGCGGGATGGCCGTGAACGTGATGGCCAGGACCTACGGCAACGTCAAGCCGGTATCGATGGCCAAGCCCAGATCAGGGAAAAAAAAGTCGGAATCAGAAATGGCAGCAGTGACTAACGCCACCGCGGGCATGCCCGGAATCGCCATGGCCAGCGCCAACAAGGGATCGGGTGCGAGACAGACGACACTTTTCAAAAGGAAAGGCGTGTGAGTCATCTTACTCGTCTAACAGCAAAGCATTTAGGGTAGAAGGCCAGCCGTTGGCCGCCTACCCTAAAGATATGACTGTGAGAAAACGATGCGTTTGTAAAATTTATATAGAACATCTGGTAGATGAATCAATAATATTCATTATTGTATAAATATATACAACTATTAAGGCGTTTGTTGAGATATTTTTAATATCAGCAAATATTCCATCAACTGTTAAGCGCGGAGACCGCAACCTTGCACTCAGTGTGAGAGAGTACGGGGTTCCGCGCGATTCTTCTCCAAATAGACATCCATATCCAAGAACGATACCGCGCATCTCAAATCGGATCTTATTTTGTACATCCCCTCCGACTTGTTCTGATTGTATGTCCGTTCCAATCTTTCGCGGCATTCTTCACGGTCAATCAATCCAATGTGTTGAAAGTACATCAGTGCTTCAGGTCTAGAGAATGATTTGACTTGAGAGTCAAGGAATGGATCGATACCATCACGACTGGCAACATCCTTGCACTTCTCCATCATCTTCTCGAGTTTGGCCTCTATCTTGCATATCATGTCATCTGTGAACTTGACAATATCGCTCCCCATTGTTTTGTAATCAATATTGAATCTGAGATAATAGTGGAACAACGGTACATACTTGTCACCACTGCATATTCTCTTTTGATCGATCCATTGCATGAATGCAGTCTTAGAGCTGTCCAGAAGTCCTTTATGGTCACATAAGACATCCAATACTACATCGAGGATGTCATATCCCGTGATTCCCTTCATCATGGAATTGATAGAATCGGCATTTCCGAACATCACAGCATTGTTTCCCATTTCATCCAAAGAATCCTCATTTATCAGTACAATCTTTCTGGACGTCGGATCCGTGCTCAAAACAATGTTCCTGATCATCGATTTGTATTTTCTGATTTCCTGAGGTGTCGCTACCGGCGTGATTTTCTCAAGATAATTGAATAGAACCTCAAGTGTTGGTATTTCAAGATTCATCACCTCGATGCGTTTACCATTGAATTCTATGGCTTTCGGATTCCAGACTGATTTTGGCAGGGATTCACTAACGGAAATAAGAATCAGGTGATTCTTAATCCGATCGATATCTGTCTGTTTCAATGATGAAACAAGATCGAATAATAATCCGTGAATCTCCTCATCACTGAGTGAGTATCCGATGAATATGATTGGATGATAACACATGAGATATGTCAATCTCGAAAGGATGATTTTCGAATTGTTATTGAGTTTGGAGTAATCCTCTGATGTGATAACGATAGAATCTGGAGCATCTATGGTGCCGTGAATCTTCAAAATCTCTCCATATCCATCCGAACCGGAAAAGTAGTAGTCGTCTGGATACACCAATGTTTCAAAATTTGTGAAAACCTCGTTTTCAAGGAAATCATCGTAGTTCGTAGTTATAACAGCTGGAACCTTATCCGTGATCATCCTGAACGATTCGAGTTCCTTCAGCTTAATTTCGTCATCGGTCAAACGATTGGTTTTTAACATGGAGCATATCAGGACTTTGAACGGGTCGCAAACCTCCATCATCACCCAATCATCATCAGGCATGTCAGAAAAATCATCGCGTGTCAACTGTTTTGAACTGATCTGATCCATCATCATAGAGGAAAGCTTTGAAGCCAGATGCGGGTAAATATTGACTCCAGGATAATCGGATTCCAAACTCTTCTTTATCCCATTTAGTTGGAAGCGATCTATTCCGATCTTGGCAGCAATCGATTCGAGGAGATGTGTCCATGTGCATGCATTCGTGTATCTGTTGGAAATGCCTGCTCCGACAAACAGTACTGGCATCCTCTTCTCATCAAGCATCTTCTCCAGCGGATATATCTTCTGATCGAAGATATCGAATGTCTTTCTCTTCCTCTGCGATGACATATAATATGAATCAAATAACAGGAATATGAATGTCTGTGTCATCATGATGCAGGTGTGCACGTATGACGGACATGACAAAAGAGATCAATCATCGAGGCAACCCCGTTTTTCCAATCAGGGAAGAAATCCGATGTCCGCATATAGATGATCTCTGAACTCAAGGCTGTCGTAATCCGTACAGATTATGCCGAGAATCTCACAGGTTCGGATTCATATTCTCGCCCCACACCCTTCCGTCTCAGGTGAGCCGTGATTCGGTTTCGTGTCCTCCGTCGGCTCCAGACCGTTCATGAGATCCTCCATCTCGGCGATCTTCCTGGCGATCGTTCTCCCTTTGTCAGTGAGATCGATGTACTTGGTGTTGTTCTCGAAGCGCCGCTGATCCTCGCTGATGAGGCCCAGATCTATGAGGTATGATATTTTCGAGGGCAATGAAGCTGTGTTCCATTTGCCATACAATACGGACTTCATGCAAGGTCCGTTCTTGTATAGGAAAGTGAGAATGGAGAACAAGTTGTTCTTTTCTAACTCCTTGAAATCCACCCTGACCTCCATGTCTTCAAATGTTATCAATGAACAATTAAAATAGTGGGGGCTTATGGTTATTGCAATTTACAAAAACCATTTATATTGTCCCTGACCTTATGGTTATTGCGAACTACAATAACCGTGATACCATGAAGCAGATTGCGATTGTCAAGGTGGCCCAAGGATCCAGAATCCCTCTCGGCAGGAAGGTATGCGAGAAGATGGGTCTGGTGAAAGGCGACTACGTGGCGATCTACGAGACCGACAGCGGCGAGATAGCCCTCGCTAAGCCGGAGATACAGATCGCCACTCAGGGGAACAGGTCCGAAGCGGAGGCACGAGCACTGGGCTCGCCGACGTGACAAGAATGGGGCGCAACCTTCAGAAACGGTCGCGCCCGCTCACAAAGAGTTGGTTCTACATGGAAAGGAACGGATTTAAAGACATCGGAGGACCTGTGCATGAGCCCGAGATCGCATGACATCATCGAATTCATCCAGAAGAATCCAGGATGCACGTCGAAGGACATCGCTGAAGCTTTCGGAACCGAGCTGGCGAACGTCAGCGGCAAGACGACGAGGCTCTACGTCCAGGGATATCTGGCAAGAGAGCCGGAGGACCTCCGTCAGGCTCCCCGCGGCATGTGCTACCGCCTGTGGGTGATCGCTTGATAGACGCCCTGTGGTGCGGAGTTCACAATCCCAAGGGGACCGAGCTGCACATGTTCCCCGTGGATGAGAGATGCTCCGCCTGCGGACGCCGCGTCCGCGGAAGGGACAAGATGGACTTCGTCATGAACGGCGCGCCTTCGGCACCGGAAGGATGCGTATGCAGAGGCTGCTGGGAGAAGTGGGTGGAGGCTCTGTCCCTATGATGATCATCAGCCTTGTGGCGACGGCCAATTTCCTGGACGTGCAGCGCATAGTGTCCGACATCGATTCCTACGGATGGGGCATATCCGCAGAGGTCGATCTGGACGGGACCCTGTACGTCGACGGCGTTCCGAGAAGCAAGGAGGACGAGGTCGCCGACTTCGTGATGAACCGCTCCAGATGGGTCATCAGCTCCATATCCGATTCAGCAGGAGCATGCATAGCATGAGCCTCGTAGATCCGCAAGTCATCCCCATGAAGACGGAGGCCGCGTGATGTCGGTTCCGACCGTCTTGGAGAACCGTTTATCATCCCTTCACGGTTCAGTCATCCAGAACGTGAAGGGAGGTGAGAAGAGAATGGCAAGCGAATGGGAGGAGCTTGAGAAGCTGTCCAAGGAGGAGCTGATCATAGAGCTCGTCAAGGAGCGCACCGCGCACCGTGAACTCGATAGGGCCTTGCGCGGATTGATCGAAGTAGACTATCCTGCGGATAGAAAGCTTCCGATCTTTGCCGACGATGAAGACGAATCCGTCAAGCAGACCACGGACGACTGGGCATACGAGATTGCGAAGTATGCCTTCGAATGTGCGAAGGACAAGGACGATTTCAGCTACTTCGATCTGGAAGCATACGGTTTGGATGAGGATCAGGCGGAAGAGGCGTATCGCAAGCTCCGCATGGATGGCATCATAACAAGCGACAAGCACGACCTGCAGGGGTGGTTCTGATGGTTCGTATCTTCAGACGGGAGCATGACTACGAGGCTGCCTCCGTGGAGATCGAAGCGGACAGGATATCCAAGCCGGAGAAGTTCCGCAGATCCTCGGACCACCATGCCGCCCAGGTAGATGCCGAAGGGGACGTCAGAATCGGTATCCGTGCTCAATACCCCAATGAAGGGAAGAAGGATCTCAGACCGGATGCAGGCACCGAGATACGCGGAGACAGATTCACAGTAGACGCACGCAAAATCATGAAGCAGAAGCCTCGCGGGAAGAGGAGTGTCGCTACTGCGAGCAAGTTCGTCCGTATCTTCAGGAGGTCCCGCTGATGCCTATCAATAACGTCGATGGAGCTTACGGGACAACACACAATGGGGTGACTGAGCATATCCTTTTAGAGAGTTCAGACCTAAAACGCGCTCAGTGCCCCTCCTTCTCACATTCCATCGCTTTGAAGATGCAGAATTCCACTGCATGCGATTGGTTCGCGAATTCATGCGAATCTATCTTCGACATCAGCCATTCGTATGCTTCGGGTTTTACAGTAACATTAAGGCGCATCTTGCGCGATCCATTGGGCATTCTGGGCATACAATGCCAATCTATGCCCAACAATTTAAATATAAATGAGGTTGTTTGGCAAACTACTGCATACATTGCAGCAGGTCTGAACAACCATGGAAGAATGCAATCAATCAGCGGAAGCTATGCCGGAGATCAGGACGATAAGGAAGTCTGTGGAGAT
>OQVN01000576.1_pt1 | contig 13858 bp, 19 predicted proteins | sample 1691621 | NCBI WGS metagenome assembly OQVN01 (sample SAMN03418278, study PRJEB22391) | human gut metagenome | biome: human-gut; feature: organic feature; material: feces | host: Homo sapiens | place: Tanzania | collected 2013-01 | reverse complement strand
CTATTGGCTCTTTTTATTTTATTTTTTTAATTTACACCATTATATGGACTTTATCCTGATTTTGCTATTTTGATACAATTTGCACCAAAGCAATAGAAATGGCTGCGGGCACTAACTTTCTATTTTGCAATCTTGAGCATCAAAGCAGCAGAAATTTCTATGATGTACAAATATTATGAAAAAAGCTGAACTTCCGCAACGGATGGAATGTCAAAATAAAAAATACCACTGGGGAAGGCAGCAAGTCTTCCGGGTGATATTCATTTAACTTTCCTCTTTACTTTTTATCATTTCGCAAATACATCAAAATTCCATGGATAACTCTGCCCAGGCATGCTCCTATCATCGCCCCGGCAATGGTGATTCCCAGTATTTCCACATAGCGAAATCTGTTTGCCGAAGATGCCCATACGCATGCTACGATGCCGCACAAAACGATCAATCCGATATAGATATCCTTTATACTCTTATTCTCCCTCGGACTCCCGGATGACATCGCATCATTTCCCACCAATTCATCAATGCTTATGTCGAATTGCTTTGATAAGAGAATCAATTGCTCTGGGTTCGGCGCAGTCTCTCCTAATTCCCAATTTGATATGGTCTGCCTTGTAACATTGATTTTTTCTGCCAGCTTCTCCTGCGAAAGCCCCTTCTTTTTTCTTAAGGTCTGAATATTGTTTCCTAACTGCATCCGTCACCTCTCCTTTCGCAGGAAGTATAGCACGCTATCGCCATGCAGCGCTATCAACATCTCCGGGAATTTGCGCAAAGGAACTTAACATTTCCGCAAACCTCAGAGTTTCTACTGATTTGCCGGTTTCTCCGGTATTCGGCATTGTCCACATGTTCCGAGGGTTCCTATGTACCATTTTCAGGATTGCTGCCACAAAATTGCTACTACCAAAAACATAATTGCAAAACCAAATTCAATCACTGTCGTGAACCTGATTCTTCTCTTCAAAACACATACTCCCGGATGTTTTGAATGAATATAGATGGGATAAGTGTTCCCTTCTGTCATCCTCCGCAGCAGGCGATAGGGTACTGTCAATGTGGTCTGCTCATGGTAAGCCATGCCGTTACAGACGTATTCAAACACCGGTGCATAGCTGGTAATCCCATAGCGTCCGGGGTAGCTGTTATATCCGCAATAGATAGCTTCTATCTTCTGATTGCAGCAAAATACAGCATAGATATCATTCGCACCCAGTAAAAACAGAAACAATCCAAACACGCTCATAATCAGCAACGCTTCGAGAGCTTCATTCCGTACAAATAAAATAACAAATGATGTGATGGCAAAACCAACAAATGTCAGGATGATGTCCAGACATATAAAAGGTACAACCTTATATCTCTTATTTTTAATAATGATAACGGTAGATACTCCAAACAATAATGTCAATATGTATACCAGAGCTTCCATTATCATATCCCTCTCCTCCGATCCAATAAGCAAAATTTATGAATTTTTCATTACCCAGGCAAATGCCTTCGCGGTCCGCAGCCCCGGATCTCTGAAATGATTCCCCGGATTCCATTCCAGCGTACTGCGGATCCCGCACTGTTGCAGCCATGCGTGTGCCTCCTGAATACAGTCACCCACAGTAGCCATGACAGGATTCTTCGTCTTTTCCTCTTTGTCCCCCAGGCTTAGATAAACTGCCCGGCTCTGATTCTCATGCTCCTTCATATAAGACAAAAAACCGGGAAACCATACCGAGGGCGATGCCGCCGCTATCCCTGCAAACCGGTCCGTCTGATAAGATGCCCACAGAGAAAACAGCCCTGCAAGAGAATATCCTCCAAGATAATAGGTTTTACTTTCATCCGAGCATAAACGCAAAATTTCTTCTAACAACGAGGCTGCGCCCCCGCCAAAATCCTCATTTCCGAACACCGCCGGTGATCTCCACGGAGACAGATCGAGGTTCCAGTCATCCACTTTCACCGCAATCATTTGAAAATCCAATGCTGTCAGTTTCCGGATCTGTGCCACTTCGCCCTCTATTTCCGGCAGATCATGATCTCCCACGGGCTGGATCAAAACAATAGGAGCCTCCGGATTCCCATACTTATATATAGTCATACCGTCCTCTTTCTCTATCAAATATCCTTTCTATCAAGTATCCATTCTATTTTATCAGTTTCAGAATCCTTTGCCTGTTATATCGCTGCATGATCACAAACATCGGATCAAACAAGCCGGGATTATCTGTTCCAATTTCATACACCCATTTTCTTAATGAGTTTTGAATAAATATGTTCCACGAACCATGGTTCCGTAGATTTCTCCAAAGCATCTTCCAGAGAGAACCACATCACTCCGCTGTTCTCATCGGCTTTTACGGATACCTGCTCTTCCGAATCTGCCTCCAGTAAATACGTGATATTCAGGTGCAAATGGCTGGACACATAGTTTCCTTTTTTCACATGTCCGTCCACTGTCAGAGATTCCAGAGAAAAAATCTCCTCTGATACTGGTCTCACATTGGAAATTCCCGCCTCCTCTTTCACTTCCCGGATGGCAACGGACAGCAGATCCGTCTCCCCATCCGCATGTCCTCCCAACCAGGACCAGGAATTATAAATATTATGATATACCATAAGCACCTTGCTTCTGTCCTTATTTACCACCCAGGCAGAAGCCGTAATATGCGCAACTGTATTTTCTCTGGAAAATGCGTTCTCATTGTTCCTGATCCATCCCAGAATCAAAGCTTTGTCCTTTTCTTCCTGTTCATTAAACGGGGGGTAATTTTCTATTTGTCTGATTAAATTTTCTTTCATCCTGTTTCCCCTTTCACTTAATAACAGCACCTATCCGAATAACGATTTTAATCCGGTCGTCATCAGACCGTAATTTCGACCTGGTTGCCTTCCATTGCAACAATACAGCTTTCGTAATAGCCATCTCCTGTAGTTCTGGGTCCGCTGGCAACTTCATATCCGTCTGCTTTTAATTCTGCAGTCAAAGCATCCACCTTTTCCCGGCTTCCTACGCCGAAGGCAATATGTGCATATCCGGTTCGGGCAGCTTCTTTCGGCAAGTTTACCATTTCCGGTCTCCGCATGATCTCAAGTCGGGCACCATCCTCGAAGGAAAGAAAATAGGAACGGAAATTCGTCCTTGGATTATGATACCCGTTGTTTGCTTTTGCACCCAGATACTTTATGAAAAAATTTCTGGCTCCTTCCAGATCTTCTACATAAAGTGCAATGTGTTCTATTTTCATCCTGTTGCCCTCATTCTATGTTCCTCTTTGCCTTTTTTATCTTATATAATTCTTCTGTCGCAAGCCTTGTCTTCGCCACAACATTTTCCCTATGCTTCGGAAAGTTTTTCAAATACCCGGTCAATTTCCTGCCAGTTTTTGCATCTCACAAATCTGTCATTGGGGAGCTCTGCCCGGCTGTTCCATGGACGGTCGAACACAGCTACTCTGCAATTATCAAAATGCAAAACATGCTCAAAAGCCGCCGGGGAATCCTCCACCGCAAAATCAAAGGTTATGTTGTAAAGTTCCGCCAATGTCATATTATATCTATAATCCTGTTTCGCCTTTTCGCGCCCGTATTTGTCTACGCAGAACAAGGGAACTCTTTCCAAATGATGTTCATCAAGCCATTGCCTCGATGGTTCGTAGGAATTGAATGGTCTTCCGGTAATGATAAAAACCTCGTGACCATGATCCATCCACTTATTAATCACCTCGGAAGCTCCCGGAGTCTCCTCGTAATTCAACAGATTTTCCGGCAAATGCCCCGCTTTCATTAATGCTTCATACTGCTCATCATTTAAATCAAATGATTTCTGGAGATTAAAAAACTGAACCTGTCGGTAAGGGACATCAATGCCGAACAATTCTTTTGCGATTTTTGTAAAATATTTTGCAGTTTCACATAGTACATCGTCAAAATCTATGTAGATTTTCATTATTTCTTTTCTCCTATACCTTCGCATTATTCTTCTAATAGATTTTTAAACACCATTGTGATTTCCAACTCTCCCCCATGGTTCCATTTAAACTTAACATCACTTCCTGCCTTTGGTTTTTCATTAATATCATCCGCCAATTTTGCAGGAATGAGTTTTTCCCAATAACGTACATTATATATATCATTTTCTACAGATTCAACCACACCTAAATGTTGCTCAAAAATCTGCATAAAACCCTCCTTAACTTTGAGTTCGTTTTCCTCCGCATCATTGAAAATATACTTCGATGTTTCCTTTGCAAGGATCTTAATCTTTCAATTCTGCCTCAATCTCTTCAATTGTAGGCAAGCTTCCCTTAAATTCTTCTGGTATCAACTTAGATAATTCATAGCTGGATATTCCCAAAGGTTAACTTGTTGATTCCAGTGCATACTGTGCCTCGACTTTATCCATATCTTTACAGATTAACAATCCTAAAGTTGGATTATCATTCTCTGTTTTCATTTGGTGATTAATCGCGACAACATACGTTCCAAGCTGTCCGGCATAAGATGAGTCAAATTTACCCGTCTTAATTTCTACAACTACATAGCAATGTCTTTGTGTATTGTAAAACAACATATCGATGAATTTCTCTACTTCCCCCACTGTGATACGGACTTCGCGCCCCATATAAGCGAATCCTGTTCCGAGTTCTATTAGAAAGTTGTTTACTTTATTAATTAATGCATCCTTTAATTCCTTTTCATCATATTGTTCCCGTAATGTCAAAAAATCAAAATTGTACGGATCCTTTGTAATTGCCTGCGCCAAATCACCTTGCACTGAAGGTAATGTATTTGCAAAATTTGTTATAGCTTTTCCTTGTCTTTCAAATAAATCCGTATCTAAAAAATTTATCAGGACATCACGAGACCAATTATTTTCTAGTGTTTTTCTCACATAAAACAATGCCTTATCCACATTGTTTTTACATTTGTCTATTATTGTTCTATTATGTCCCCAAGGAATTCTAAAAACGATAGTCGAATCGTCCACAGCTTGTGGACGATTTCCGGCACAAGAATATAATTCATAGAAATAACGCATATATTTTAAATTGGTTGGTGAAAATGACTTAACATCCGGTAATACCTTTTTTAAGTCATCACTAAGTATCTTATAAAATCCTGATCCATATCCGTATTGCTTGCTCATGGTTGAAATATCTTTTCCAAGTTTCCAATAAAAACGTAGCATTTCATCATTTATTTTTACCGCTGCACGAATTTGGCTCCTTTTAAATTCATTTGATATTTCTGTTATCCAATCTTTGTATGATTCACCATCGACAATAACCAATTTCTCCATTATTTCATTCCCCTCTATAAATTATTTTTTCCGTTTCACCACAACTTTTATCACCGCTCAAATCACCAATACCGCAAGAATAACCACACCATGCCCCAAAATACTGCTATGCTACGGAGTTGAGATCAACGCATACAAATTGTTTAGCACATATTCCATACTTGTTCTACTGCCCAATTTTGCATTTCCAGGTACATTTTTCCTCTAAGATCTTCATATTTAACCCATCTAAACACATGGTCCTGCTCCACGGGTTCTTTTACTTTTTTAACCAGTTTTCCTGAATAATAAACTTGAATGGGATGAAAGAATCCAATCGTAGGATGTTCATAATACGTTTCTGCAGAGCATACTCTTTCTTTTATTTCAACTTGATATCCCGCTTCTTCTATACATTCCCGAATAATACATTGGTTATCTGTTTCATCTCCGTCAATTCCACCACCTAGCAGGAAGAGCCCCTTAGGGGTTTCTACAACACCTATCTCTTCTCCCTTTATGGGAATGATATAGGCGCCTCTTCTATCCAGATAAGCTACATTTTCTTCTTTTCCAAAAATTCTATGCAAATTAGCCTCCTTAGGTTCTGAATTACCTCTTAATAACAAGCCACTCTCCGTCCTCAATGACATATTGAAATTCCATTAACTCATCATCCAGCATTACTTCTATCAGATCCTCGAAATCCTCAACTAAGTTGACTTTGGAAAGTTCCCTCTCATCTATCCAATGCATGGTTCCTTCCTCGGAACTGCGTAAGTCTCCCTCAAATTCCTCTGTTTCAAAGAGGAAAACGATATAGCGCCCTTCTTCCAGTGGGAATTGTTTAACTCCACATAGATGTGGATGGCTGATCGTTAATCCGGTTTCCTCCTGCATCTCTCTTATCACCGCATCCACGATGGATTCCCCCGGCTCGATATGACCTCCCGGAAGTGTATATCCCTTCCAGTCATTTTTTATTCTGTCCTGTAACAAATATCTGCCATTTTTATGTATTAAGCATAAAACGGTAAGTTCGACGCTTTCTGTTCTCATTTACTTTCTCCTGCAATGTTTTCGACAATTTGGGAATTTCAACTCTTCCTACAAAGAATTTCCACGCTGCCATACCATTACATAGTCTTTTTCCCCGGTAACTTCATCCAATCCTTCTCGTTGGATTTCAAAACCTTCTCTTTGATAAAAGTGAATTGCACGTGTATTCTTTTGGTAAACATTTAAGTATAATTTCGTCTTTTTTTCTTTTACAAAATTCAACAGGAGCTTACCTATACCCTGCGACTGCATTTCATCACGGACAAAAATGCCTTCCATATATTCATCATTTAACCCTATAAAGCCTTCTATCTGGCAGTCATTCTCATACACATAGACCTCTGCCTGTGGCAACATTTCTTTCACTAAATCAAGATTGTTTTTCCAATATTGACCCGGAATAAAATAATGTGCTTTTAAGTTGGTATCTAACCATATATCAACAACTCGTTCGATATCTGCTTTTTGTAATACTCTGATCATACTTCTTCAAACACCCTGTTCTACTACAATTTACAAAACCACCTCGAAGATCGTCCCTCCGGATGGATTGGACTTCACCGTAATACTGCCATCATGCACTCTTACAATTTCGCGGACCAGAGCAAGTCCCAGTCCTACTCCACCAAGCTCCCGGCTTCTGGATTTATCCACCCGGAAAAACGGTTCAAACACGCGCTCCTTAAGTTCCTCAGGGATTCCGGCTCCCGTATCCTCCACTGACAGATACACATGTTTTTCCTTCCGGTCTGCGGTTACTGTAACCTGTCCGCCCGAATGATTATATTTTATGGCATTCTCAACAAGATTGTATACCAGTCGGTAAATAAGGATATCACTTCCGACCATCGTTACATCCTTACATTTTCCGATCAGTCTTATATTTTTTCCCTCTGCGAGAGGTTCCAGATCCTCCAACACCTCATCCACCAGAGCATCTAAGACAATTTCATCATCCCGCCCTACCGTCTGAAGCTCACTCATGTCGAGAAGTGTCTTTACCATTTTGTTGAGTCTGTCGTTCTGTTCGGTAACCATCTTTATCATCTGTACCGTGTCTGCATCATTATCCGGATGACTGTTGGAATGATACAGATCAAGCTGTACCTGCATCAGGGCCAATGGAGTACGAAGCTCATGGGCTGCATTTGCAGTAAATTGTCTCTGTATCTCAAATGCATCCGAGAGGCGTTCCAGCATCCGGTTATACGAAACGCTAAGCTGGTTCAGTTCCTTCACCTGGTTTTCTTCTATCCGTGAATCTGCCAGATTTTGCGCCTGTACCTTTTCGATCTTGTCAGAAAACTCTCTGATCGGTCTGAGTGCATGCCCACTTATAAAATAGGTAACCACTCCACCCAGAAGAGCCAATACTGCTGAAATGATCAAGCTGTTTTTTCTATAATCCGCCTTATTATTATACACCTGGACAGAAAAGTCAGTAGCGAACTCATCCCACTTGTCCTCCGGAATGCTGATATATATTTCCTCCGCATCGTCCGGCTGATCATCTCCCCGTGTATCCACAGCCTCTTGCAGGGAATCCATATAATATACACCGTTTTTATAGACAAGCGTCGTCACGCATCCACATATCACCGCTATATATAATGTAATGATGCAGGTAAGTCTCCACTGCAGCGACATTTTTTTCATCTATCGGACTCCTCTCGTATTTTATACCCTTCTCCCACCTTGTTCAGAATCGGATCATATCCCAGCACGGTCTTAAGCTTTTTTCTAAGGGAAGACATGTGTACTCTGATCGCTCCGCTAAAGCTATCCACAGATGCATCCCAGACATGCTCCATCAATTCCTCCTGACTTACCGGTCTGCCCATGTTCAGAAGCAGATATTCCAGAATACCATTTTCTTTTCTTGTCAGGGATACCATTTCTCCTCTTGCATAAGCCTCACGCCTTACGGTATCGAACTTTATCTCACCGCTTTCCAGACATACATCCTTCTGCACAAACTTCCTTCTGGTCAGGCTTCTGATACGTGCCTCAAGCTCCTGCAAATGGAATGGTTTTTCCATATAATCATTCGCCCCTGCATCCAGTGCCTCAACCTTATCCGCTATCTGCCCTCTTGCAGATAATATAAGAACCTTCGTCTCCTCGTTTTCCTGCCTGAGTTCCTTCAGGATCTCCATTCCATCCATGCCGGGCAGATTCAGATCAAGAACGACCAGATCATAGTTCTCCGTCAGAATACATGAAAGAGCTTCTTCCCCATCATAGCAGGTATCCACCTCATATCCTGCATCATACAGACTTTTTGCAACTGTATCACATATTTCTTTTTCATCCTCAACAATGAATAATCTCAAAATTCCTTCCCCGCCTTAACAAAGATTTTACAACAATTATTGTATAATAGCGAAGTCAACTGGTCAATAAATACCACGATCGAAAGGAGTAACAATAACTTGAAGTGCAGAAAAATATCGCAGATCGTTCTGCTCGTCACCGGGATCACTATGATCGGCTACGGTGCAGTCAGAGGCGAAGCGGCTGTCGTGCTTGGTAAAGCAATAAAATTATGTCTGGAGTGTGTCGGAATTGGATAAGAGAAAAAAATCACTGTCAGGGCAGACAGCCGGGATGCGCGGATGGATACAGGCTGCTGCCACACTGCTTACTAATATTCACATCCCTAATTTTTTTAAGGGCAAAATATATCAGGGAAACGCTAAGACCGTATGTGTACCGGGATTAAACTGTTATTCCTGTCCTGCTGCCACGGGAGCATGCCCCATTGGCGCATTTCAGGCGGTGATCGGATCCTCCCGATTTAAATTTTCATATTATGTCACGGGGTTTTTCATTTTACTGGGTGTGACACTTGGAAGATTTATATGTGGTTTTTTGTGTCCGTTTGGATGGTTTCAGGATTTACTTCATAAAATCCCGGGGAAAAAATTCTCCACAGCCAGACTGAAGCCGCTAAGATATCTGAAATATATGATTCTTATCGTTTTCGTTATCCTTCTGCCGCTGCTCGTAACGAACTCTATAGGAATGGGCGACCCCTTCTTCTGTAAATATATTTGTCCACAGGGCGTTCTGGAGGGAGCTATCCCGCTTTCCCTGGGAAATGCAGCCATACGGTCCGCACTTGGAAAACTCTTTTCTTGGAAATGCTTTATTTTGATCACAGTTGTCGTGTTAAGTATTTTATTTTACAGGCCCTTCTGTAAATGGATCTGTCCTCTTGGTGCGATCTACTCGCTGTTTAATAAGGTCAGCCTTCTTAGTATTAAGGTAGAGGACAACAAATGTATCGGGTGTGGTCAATGTTCAAGGGTATGTAAAATGGATGTGGATGTGTGCAAGCATCCGGACCATCCGGAATGCATACGGTGCGGAGCCTGCATCAAGGCTTGTCCCAAGGATGCGATCCACTACCGGTTTATGGGAAAATAATCTTATTACGATTACTTAAAGGAGAATATAATCATGAAAACAAACAAAAAATTCCTTACTATTTTAACACTTTTAACACTCTGCATAGCATTATTGCTTACAGCCTGCGGCGCAACGGATGCTGCCGGCACGGACAAAACCAATGAGTCTCTGACGGAAACCGGCACAGTATCCACAGACAGCTCCAGCACTGCACTGGATGATCTGTATCAGCAGGAGAATCAGATTTTTGCAGATCATGAGGCTGTATGGAACAAGGTATTCGGCATGATGAGCAAAAGTGGTGCTGATCCCAGCAAAAATTATGCTGATTATCTGGCTGATACCGTTGAAGCAAACAAGGACTCCTTTACAGAGGATGAATTGAAAACACTTACGGATGATATTGAAACCATACGGAAAATCGAAGAACAGATAGCAGAACTGGGACAGGGAACTACCACAGCCGATAATACTGCTCCGGGAAACAATTCCGAAGCTGCCTCTCCCTTCCGGAATTTCTCCGGTCAGGATTTTGATGGTAATTCTGTCGATGAAAGCCTGTTTTCCGGCAATGCAGTAACCGTTGTCAATTTCTGGTTTACCGGCTGTAAGCCCTGTGTTGCTGAGTTGTCTAAGCTGAACGAATTAAACAATACGCTCAAAGCAATGGGCGGCGAAGTAATCGGCATCAATACCGAAACCTTCGACGGCAATGAAGCTGCCATAAAAGAAGCTGCATCCGTTCTTGAAAGCCAGGGTGCAAAATACCGCAATATTTCCATTGACTCTGCTTCCGATGCGGGTAAATATGCCTCTGATATTATGGCATTTCCTACAACCATACTTGTCGATAGGAATGGCAATATTGTAGGGGATCCGATCCTTGGGGGAATTGATAACCAGGATAACTATGACTCTCTGATGCAGCAGATTCAATCGGTAATTGATGCAGACAGTGCAAACCAATAATGCAAAACACCCCTAAGATTTCTTCATTCACCTGTTGACACCGACAATTCTTTTTGATATTATTTATCAAGAAATGAATATTCCATGAGGGAGTAGTTAGCACGAAGGTGTGATTTGTCAACATTCTGATTATATTTTTAGAGTATAATCTGGCAAATCTTAAATAATGAGACTCATGTATATCTATTAACGGTCTGTGTATAATACACACTGGCTGATAATCGATATGCATGAGTCTTTTTTATCTCTGTCGATACTTATCATCGCACAGCTTTCGGCTGACAACACTATAATGGATCACGCAAAGGAGAAAAACATGGAGAAACTTATTAACAATGCCCCGTTTGCCCTTGTTCTTGTATTCCTTGTAATCGGTTTTATACTGCTTATTAAGGGAGCGGACTTTTTCGTAGAAGGAAGCTCCAGTGTAGCGAAGAGACTGCATGTTCCGTCTATCATCATCGGACTTACCATCGTAGCAATGGGAACCTCTCTTCCGGAGACAGCGGTCAGTGTATCGGCTTCTATCACAGGCAACAATGAGCTTGCGGTCAGTAATGTCGTCGGTTCCAATATCTTTAATCTGATGGTTGTGATCGGCGTATGTGCAATGATCGCCACCGTAGAGGTTGCGCGGGAAACTATCCGGAGAGACATCCCTCTTTCCCTGATCTGCGCCGGTCTTTTACTGCTTTTGGGAACCATCGGACTTGGTGATCAGGCCAACATGACACTGGGACATTTCGATGGTGTGATATTCATAGGTTTTTTTGCCGGATATATTTTCTACATGATCAGAATTGCCTTAAAAGCAAATAAAGAAGGGAAAAAAGTAGAGGTCGAGGGCGGTTCCGATGAAGAGATCAAGCTGATCTCCGTGCCGCTTAGCATTATTTTCATTATCGGTGGTGCTGCTGCGATCGCCTTCGGTGGGGATCTCACTGTCGATGCTGCATCCAGAATCGCAAGCGACCTGGGAATGACACAGACACTGATCGGACTTACCATCGTTTCCATCGGTACATCCCTTCCGGAGCTTGTGACTTCCATCGTTGCAGCCAGAAAAAATGAAGTTGATATGGCACTGGGTAACGCCATCGGTTCCAACGTATTTAACATTCTGATGGTACTGGGTATCGCTTCCGCCATCAGTCCCATCAGCATCATTACGGAAAACATCATTGATCTGTGTGTACTGATCGCATTTACTGTGTGTGTATGGATCTTCGCAGGAAGCAAAAAGAAAATCGGAAGAGTCGAAGGCTTCTGTATGGTGGCTCTTTATGCAGTATATGCAATTTATATTATAATCAGATAAATGAGGGACGTACAAATGATATTGTTTTTTAAGGTATTTCTCACAGAATTCATCGCAGAGATGGGTGACAAGACACAGCTTATGCTGATCGCCCTTACTTCGAAATACAAATTAAGAGATATTATATTGGGAACCGCTGCCGCAATCCTGGTGCTGAACGGCCTGGCCGTTCTCGCCGGCGGGCTTGTCAGCGAATTCATTCCTGCCTGGCTCATCAAGATCATTGCCGCACTTGCATTTCTGTATTTTGCCGCATCCACACTTGCGGGTGATGATGACGAGGAAGAGGAAGGCAGCGGCAGATCCAGGATCCAGTTTGCGCCCCTTGCGGTGTTCTGTACCTTTTTCGTAGCAGAGCTTGGAGACAAGACACAGCTTACCGCCATCACCTTCGGCGCCAATGAAGGTATGAGTTCTGCACTGATCGTATGGATTGGCTGCTCTCTTGGTCTGTTCTTAGCAGACATTTTAGGAATGCTGGTGGGCTATCTGTTAAAGAGCAAGACACCGGAAGGGCTGCTCAATACTCTCGCATTCGCTATCTTCTCTGTATTTGGCGTCTTCACACTGTATCAGGGACTGAAGCTCATCAATACAGATATCCGTTCCATCCCGGTATTGCCGATACTGATCGTTGCAACGATTGTTTTTGCAGGTATCTGTGTGTATCTGTTCTTAAAAAGAGAAAAAAAGGAATGGGGAGCAAATTAAAAACGGCTCCCCATTCTGTCCCTATTCCTCGGTATTTCCCGCCTTGCTGTGCTTGTGTCTCTTGCGCACTTCTCTGGCGTGATCTCTGCGGGCGGCGATAGCTTCTGCCTCTTCCTTAGGGATCAGCTTCGTGGTCTTGACGATATATACGCCGCCGTCATATGCCTTGCGTACCCGGATCTTGCCCTTGAGGTAGCCGTGCTTCTCGCAAAAAGCCACGCAGTAATAATGCCTGCCGTTGGCGCTGAACCATTTGATCTTCTTGCGCAGATTACGATGGCAGAGATAACATTTGCTGGATACGACTTCCTTATCTGCGAAGGCTTCTGTCTTGTCCTTAAATTCTCTGGAAATATATTTTACATAGGTATCAAACTGCGCTTTAACCTCATCCCCACGGTCCTTCGGAGGACAGAAGGTATCGTAGGACAGATTCACCAGCACCTCCGGGTGCTCCTCCAGAATCCGGATCAGGATCTTTGCCGTATAGTAAGCATCACTGAAGGCCCGGTGGAAGGGAATATCCTTCTCGATATGCAGAAAATCTATGGCATATTCCAGATTTCTGCGGATCTTGCGCTCCTCATAGGCAATGGCGAACAGCTTCTGCACATCCAGATAAGGCAGCGGTCCGGGTGCTAATAGCGGCATCTCATAATATGCCATATTCCGCTGTAACTCCGTCAGATCCAGAGTTCCCCAGGTACAGAACAGATGCTCGTCCTGTCCGCACCAGTTCACGAAATCTCCCCCGACTTCCGGGAAAGGCCGTCCACGCTCCAGCTCCTGCATCTGAATATGGATCAGTTTGCTGGTGATCTTGTGCATCTCATGGTAGACCTGCGGCTTGATCAGTTCATTGAATTCACTGATCATGACACGTTCATTATTCAGTTTAATGGCACCGATCTCAATGATTTCAAAAGGAAGCTTCTCCACAGCATCCTCTTTGCCGGTGTTACTCTGATTCCATTCCAGATCCAGAACGATATATTCCATACGTTCCTCCATATTTTGTAACTATTAACAGGGGTTATAAATGTCTTACAGTCTTGGCAGTGCGATATCCAATACCTCTTCATGCCAGCAGTGGTCTCCCTCTCTGACATCGTGGATCG
>OQVN01000575.1_pt1 | contig 13863 bp, 18 predicted proteins | sample 1691621 | NCBI WGS metagenome assembly OQVN01 (sample SAMN03418278, study PRJEB22391) | human gut metagenome | biome: human-gut; feature: organic feature; material: feces | host: Homo sapiens | place: Tanzania | collected 2013-01 | reverse complement strand
TGATAGGTATTTCCGTGCGCCTTCCCACCGGAAATTTCCGGTGGGCGGTTTCGTTTTATGGCAGATTAAAAGCCGAAGCAGGCACGCACAGCGTCCGCGTAATCACCTCTGCAAACCAGATAGTGATTGCCGACATGGGAGTTGAGGAACTGCTCCACCGGCACATCGCAGTGAACCCGGATCTGCGTGCGGCAAAGATCATCCTCGTGCAGATCTTCGACGCTTGATCCTGCCGCAAACGCGCATTGTCGGCTGCTGCCACAATCTGCTGCATCCCGGAAAGCTGACGAAACGGCTTATGACGCAGCATGATTGCCTCGGAAAAAACTGCCGGCATTTTGAAAAATACGAGGACGCAGGGTACTCTTTTTTGAAGTCTCTGCTGTCAGTCATGCTTGTGATCCTCCCGAATTCCGATTTATTTCATTATCCGGTGGGCGGTTTGTGCTTGTGATGCATTGCTTTATTTCCGGTAACCGGCCCACATGGTGTCTGTGGCCTGACGGATGGCGCATGTCACATCTTCTACCAGTGCTGCGTCCCAGGCGGACGGCTCTGCGCGGAGGAAGGAGGTCTTATCCACACGGTTATCAAAAATACCGATCGGCACATGATAGGTATTTCCGTGCGCCTTCACAGTTACGGTGCCCTTCTGCTCGGACGTGTTTACAAGATACTCCATATCGTCGCAGCCGTATTCTCCCAGCATGACGGCCAGCGGCACGCCATGGTGCAGGTTCGAGCCGGGATCGTTGGGGTCGGCGCGGTCGGCATTTTTGCGGCGGGACTCCTCCGGTGTGACCCAGATGTAGAGGATTGCGGCGTTTTCCAGAATTTCCGGGCAGAACATCGGAAGCGAATACTGGTATCCGTCGGAGCCTGTCAGCGGCATCGACGCGCCGTCCGGTCCGCCGCGCGCGCACTCAATGATAATGGTCTTGCCGTCAAAGGAGTCGGGATAAGCGTCCTGTTTTTCTTTCAGCATGGCGGCCGCCTCGGCTTCCAGCTTTTCCGCCAGTTTTTTGCGGATTTCTTCCGGGAGCTTTCCGAGCCGCGGCGCAATGCCGACGATCTGACCGGCCCTGTCGTAACGATCAAAAAGCAGCTGCGCGCAGGAATCGGGCTTCTGCACGTTGCGGTTGAGCAGATCGTGATAGTCCTCGTTCAACAGGCAGCAGAGCGTGCCCCAGTCTCTTCCGTCAATGAAGGGCTCCTCGCCCGGATAGAAGAGTCTGGCCTGGCCCATAGCTTCGAGCTCATTGTCGATGCGGCGCATCATATGGACGTAGGGGAAATCATCGAGCTGGAGGTTTTCGCCGATGTGGAACTCCTTTTTGAGCCGTTCGGGCTCGATGTTCGCCATAAAGTTACGGACTTCGGATTTGCCGGACGCGGGAAGCGCCTGCAGCAAGACGACCTTGAATACGTTGTTTTCCATAGTTCATTCCTCCTGTGCCGCGTTATGCGGCTCTGTGTTCAATCGCTGCAAAATTGCAGCCACTTGGTTTTGTCGACGGTAATCTCGCGATGCTGCAGCACATACTGTGTGACGAGATCAGAGATTTCTGTCAAATTTTCCGACACAAGCGGACAGCTCTTGTAGCAGCCGTAGCCGCCGGCGCCGGAGGCGCGGTAATTGTTGAGGCAGAGCGTGAGCGTCTGATCATCAGGCAGCTCTCTGCCCTGGTAGACGATGGACCGCACGCGCCGGCCGACCGGCTGGTAAAGGTCTGCCGTGACGGTAAGCCCGGAAAAATAGTCGTAGTTGAAATGCTGGATGATTGGCCGCAGGAATGTGTCGCTGATGCAAAGGCTTCCGTCCGGCGCAAAATCAAAATAGGAAAGGCTCCGTTCCAGCGCGGCCGTCAGAACAGCTCTTGTGACGCGGATGGTCTGGAGCGTGTTGGGAAATGCGTAGGCCGAGACGATGGCACGGACGGTCACATCCTGCGGAAAATCAACCACACGATTGGAAAGGCTCGTGAGAGAAATGTCCGCGCCGGAAGCTTCCAATTGCACCTGATTGATGAGGTTTGCGAGCAGGGAGCCGTTTTTCGCCAGCGTCAGAGGATCTTCCGCCGGAATCGGCACATCGAGCCGGCCAACCGGTGTATCGAGCCAGCGGGCAGTCTCTGCCTCGGCACTCTGAAGTGCGTCTGCGGCAGCCGGAAGCGCGACCGATCCTGCCGGTATCAGCTGGGAGACGGCATGGACGCTTCCACGGTCGGCCGTTACGTCCATGCGGATAAACTTTGCGGCTTTTTCCGGCGGCTGGCAGGTATACGTCCCGCCGATCTGAAGATTTTCGGCCTGCATATGCTGGTGCGCTGCAAGCAGAATATCAAACCCAAGCTCCCGGCAGATACGGTAGCCTTGGTTCTCGCCGGTCTGTGAGAGAATTTCTCCTGTTTTGACGTCCGCTTCGAATCCGCCGTGGTAGATGCAGATGGTGAGGTCTGTTTTGTGCCGCAACTCGGAAAGTGCGGACCAGGCGGCGGCAAATGCGTCGGTCACAGTGATGCCGGCCATATTCTCTGCGCTTTCAAACTGTGTGACAAAGGGTGTAATCATACCGGTCAGGCCGACGCGAAGCCCATTTTCCATGGTAACAACGGCCGTTTTCTCCACGCCGCGGATACCCTCCACATTTGCGCACAGGCAGCGGGCGTTCAGAGCGGCAAGATAGCGCTCGATGGTCTGTTTCCCATAGTCGAAGTCATGGTTGCCGAGCGTTACAAAATCATACCCGCCGAGGTTTAAAAGCGCGGCCGGGAGCGTTGTGACATCGCGCGCTTCATGGCTCAGATAATAGGTGAGAGGACTGCCTTGCAGGGTGTCACCGCCGTCGATAACAAGGGTGTTGCCGTCTTTCCGGAACTGCGCCATGCAGTTGGCAAGGCCGGAGTCTGCCGGCAGGCCGGTGGCATAATCAATCGGCGAGAAGCAGCCGTGGATATCGCTGGTATAGTAGATTGTCAATTTCTTTTCCATAGCAATGGCCCTTGAGGATACGTTGGGGGCGCTCAGAGCGCCCCCAGTTTTTTTATTCGCCGTGCGCAAGCTTTCTGCGGATGCGCGTGGAGATGAGTTCGATGATCAGAACAAGCACCATCAGGCCCCAGACGAACGAGCCGACCATACCCCAGCGGCGGGAGTTGAGACACTGCACCAACGACGCGCCGATACCGCCCGCGCCGACGATGCCGAGCGTCGTGGCGTCTTTGAGGTTGATGTCAAAGCGGTATATCGTCGTGGAAATGAAGCTCGCGGTGAGCTGCGGGATTACGCCGTAGCGTATCTTCTGGAACGGCGTGCAGCCCATGGCGTCCAGACTTTCGAGAATATGCGTATCCAGATCTTCAATGGCCGTGATGTACATTTTGGAGATCATGCCGATCGAGCAGACCGACTGCGTGATAACGCCGCAGGCGGCGCCCGGGCCTGTCACACGGATCCACATCAGCGCCCAGACAATGGACGGGATGGTGCGGATCATCAGAATCAGAATGCGGACAATGTACGCAACCGCCTTCGGCATGATATTGAACGAGGCCAGAAACGCGAAGGGGATGGCCAGAATTGCGCCGAAAATAGTACCGAGCACAGCAATGGCAATGGTTTGCAGCAGCAGATACGGCACATCGGAATCGCCAGTGCCGAACATGAGGTCAAGGTCGGGATTGAACACGCCGTGGATGACGCCCTTGGCGACCTCCGTGCCCGTCGCGGTCAGCCCTGTATAGCTTATGTCAGCTGCCGACCAGCCCACCAGAAGCGCTATCACCAGCACGATGAAGGTGTACAGCAGCCACTTGCGCGGCCTGTTGGCGTACATTTCCGCCACGGTCAGCTTCCTGTCGAGCGCCTCCTCGATGGCTTCTATAGATTTTTTCTTTTTGTTCATTTCGACTCTCCTTTCAGCTCAGCTTCTTGCGAAGGTATTCGCTGAAGAAGTCGATGATGACAACGACCACGAACAGCGACAGCAGCACCGTGCCGAGGCTGTTGTAATCGCGCCAGCCGATGCGCTCGTTGATCGTGATACCAAGGCCGCCAGCGCCGACGTAACCGAGAATTGCCGATGCGCGCACGTTCATTTCAAAGCAGTACAGGCAGTGGCTTAAATAAACGGGCAGAATCTGCGGCACGCAGGCGGACCAGAATGCCTGGAACTTGTTCGCGCCGAGCGCTTCCATCGCCTCAAACGGCCCCATGTCGATGGTTTCAATCGACTCAAAGAGCATTTTGGCCACGATACCAAAGGTAAAGATGGCGATTGCGATGGTGCCGGAAAACGTGCCGAGCGAGAAGATCAGCGCGCACACGAGTGCGATGATCAGAGTCGGCAGTGTCCGGATAAGGCCAAGCAGGAATCGGATGAGCCAGACGACGGGAATGCTCTTGTTGATGTTGCTCGACGAGAGAATCGCAACCGGCAGCGCCAGCACGCAGCCGATGACCGTACCGAGAATCGACATTTTGATGGTATCGATCAGAGGAGAAACGACCTTCGGGAAGAACGACCAGTCCGGCTGAAGAATTTTCTCCAGAAGGTCCACCATCTTGCGGAATTTTGTGATGACGACGTGCAGATCGAAGCCTGTCATGCGAAGAGACAGCCAGATTGCAACGGCCAGGAAAAGGACGATTACCGGCGTGCGGCTTCTGCACCGCTGGACCGAATGTCCATTGGGAAGCGTTACGGTCTGGGGTTTGAAGATGCGGTCGTAGAGTGTAAGCTTCATCAGAGAAGACGTGTTGTTTTCCATGGCTTAGCCCTCTGCTCTGGCAGCCTTCGGCAGCTCGCCCTCGCCTTCGCCCATGGTGGGCGCCTTTGCGCCGTTGTAGACCTCGTCGATCTGTTCCTGGGTAATGGTGCTGGCCGGGCCGTCAAAAACGATTTCGCCCGCGCGGATGCCGATGACGCGGTCACAGTATTTGAGCGCGAGGTCCACGTGGTGGATGTTCAGCAGAATCGAAATTTTATATTCCTTGTTGATGCGCACGAAGTCCTGCATGACCTGCTTGGCCGTGATGGGGTCAAGGGAAGCGACAGGCTCGTCGGCGAGGATGATCTTCGGATTCTGGTTCAGCGTGCGGGCCAGGGCCACGCGCTGCTGCTGACCGCCGGAGAGCTGGTCACAGCGGGTATAGGCCTTATCCAAAATGCCTACCTTGTCCAGACTCTCTAATGCCCGCATTTTCTGCTTTTTTGTAAAAATGCCGAGCAGTACCCGGAAAAACGGCATGTCTGGGACATCGGCCGTCAGAACGTTCTTGATCGCCGTGCTGCGGGAAACCAGATTGAAGCTCTGGAAGATCATGCCGACCTTGCGGCGGTAGCGCCGGAGCTCTTTGCCGCGCAGAGAGTCCACCGTGACACCGTCAACGGTCAGCTCGCCCTTGGAGATATCGTGCATCCGGTTGATGCAGCGCAGAATCGTCGACTTGCCTGCGCCCGAAAGGCCGATGATGGCGACAAACTCGCCCTGCTCAATTTGCAGGTTAATGTTTTTCAGTGCCGTGAAGCCGTTCGGATAAGTCTTATACACATTTTTGAATTCAATCATGCTGCGACTCTTTTCTTTCTGAGGATTTGAATGGAGAATATCGGAGATGTGCTTTTTGCTGAGATATCTGTAAAACGAAAAGCGCCCCGTTGACGCGGGGCGCTTTATTCATTTGGACGTTATTTGGTTGATGACGGATTACTCGGCAACAGCCTGCAGAGCAGCGCGTGCGCCGTCGTAGTCAGCGTCGGTCGCCTTGGCGTAGCCGGTGTGGCTGTAGACGTCGAAGATAGCCTTGCCTTCATCGGTGCCGATGATGTTGATGAAGCAGTCCTGAAGGGCAGCGACGATTTCGGGGGTGTAGTACTGGCTCTCCTTGGAGATGGCGACGGTATCGTTGTAGATGCCCTCGGTGACGCCGATGACGTTCATCTCGTTCCAGATGGAGTCGGAGCGGCCCATGCCCTGCTTGCCGGTTTCGTCCTGCTGGTCGGTGGGCAGCGTCCAGGATGCTTCGTAGTCGTTACGGCCGTCGGCGTAGCAGACGATGATATCGACGGATTCCGCAGCAGCGTAGGAGAACGCGGTGCCGTAACCGGAGTCGATGGGCATGACGTTGGACAGATCAGAGATCTTCTTGCCGTCGTAGTTGGCCATCAGCCACATGGACGGATAGATGTAACCGGCAGAAGAGGAGGTCTTCTGGACAGCCCAGGTTGCCTTGTCGAGGTCTTCCCAGGTAAGCTTTTCGCCAGCATTGACCTTAGCAGCGAGTTCCTGACCATAAGCAGACGGAGTAGCGTAGATCAGAGAGCGGTAGTAGGTGACCTGCGGGCCATCCTTCTTGGTGGCGTTGGCTTCACCGTTCCAGTCGGCGGGGTTGGTGGAGTCGTTGGACAGGCCGTTACGGGTAGCGGTCAGGATCACGTCCACATCATCGGAGTACAGGGCGTAGGTGCCGCCGGGCAGCCAGCCAAGATCGATGGAGCCGGCAGACATGGCCTCGCCGGTGGCGTCGTAGCTGGTGCCGACCGTGATGTCGACTTCGTCGATGTCGTAGCCGAGCTTGGACATTTCAGCCTTCACGAGTTCGGGAAGGTTCTTCGTGCCAGTGATGATGACGTCGGCGTCCTTGGAGGGAACAAACTCAAGCGTCAGTTTGTCGAAATGCTGGTTTTCGGTGGTTTCTTCGGTCGTGGTTTCTTCAGCTGCGGGTTCCGTGGTTTCGGTGGTTTCCGTGGCCTCAGGGGTCGTGGTTTCCGTTGTGGCGGGTTCAGCGGGGGTCTCGGTCTTGGCTGCGCAGGCGCAGAAGCCGATTGCCATGACCGCCACGAGGAGCAGTGCAATGATCTTCTTCATTTTCTATATTCCTCCTGAAACATGTGTCCGCGGCAGTGCCGCGGAGGTGAGCTGAGACTGCGCACAGCGCAGCCCCGCAAGATACTGGTATTTCTACCAAGGCAAATATACCACATCCTGTGAGACAATACAAGAAGTCAAATACAAGAAATATGTCAAATTTTTTTAGATTCGGCTTAATAATCTGAAGCTGTCCACAGTATAAAGACAAATGTTCAAAACGGCGCGCAGCGCACCTTGCCGATGGAAACATAGCCGTTCAGAACCGCGTGGATATCGCTGCCGTCCGTCACGGCGTCTGCGTGCAAAACCTTTGCAACAGGCGACAGATAGCGCACACCGTTTTCCTCGCGGACGCATTCATAATAGTTTTCGTAATACGACTGCTTTTCCGGGAAACGCTCGTACAGAATGCCGCGGCAGTCGCAGAGCGGACAGGTGGGGAAGTTGACGTTCCAGATTTCGCCCCGGCCGAGCGGCTTCTCCAGAAGCTCGCCAAGAACGGAGCAGAGGTAGTGATCGGTAACGTCGAAGGATTTGCCGTCGCGCATGGAAAATGCAATGGCGGGAACGCCGTGCATGGCCGCCTCTGTCGCCGCGCCGATGGTTCCGGAGTAGGCGACGTCAAGACCCGCGTTCAGCCCGTCGTTGATGCCGGACAGGACAATATCCGGGCGGAAGGGGAGCAGTGCGTTCAGCGCAACCTTGACACAATCGGCGGGCGTGCCGTCTACGCTCCAGGCGGCCTCCACAAGAACCGGGAAATCATAGCGGTAGACCGCCATCTGGCTCTTTTCAGAGATAGTCAGGCGGACAGACATGCCGCTGCACTGGTGTTCCGGTGCAGCGACCCAGACCGTTCCAAATGAGGCAGCGGCGCGGGCCAGTTTTGCAATACCTTCCGACCGGATCCCATCGTCGTTCGCAATCAGAATTTTCAGCTTTTCTTTCATATGTGCAATACACTCCTTTGTGTGCCTATCTTATCACAGACAAAGAGCCGGAAACAAGCCGCAAATTCGACAAAAAGCCCCCATGAATTCAAAAATCTCTTCAATTCCCCAGAAGCCTCGCAGAGTTTTGCGCCCGCAGGCGAATATGCCCGCCATCGTTGATTTTCAGCCCTACATGGGCAAGGTCCGCAAGCCCGGAACGGGCTGCATCAGCCAGATCAACGACCACCTGTTTGAAGGGCGCTACTCCCCGACATGGATCGACGGCAAGAAGCACGCGCGGAATGTGTATGCGCATACGCGCGAGGAATGTGAGGAGAAGCTGAAGGTGCTGATCGCGGAGATGAAAGCAGAGCTGGCGGAGTTGAAACGGCAGAAAGGCGACAGGCATTGACCGAATAAACCGAACACAGCCGCCCGGTGTTGGGCGGCTGCGATTGTGTTTTGGGCGCAGGTTTGCTATAATGAAATTAACTGAAATTTGTGAGGATAAACATGACGATAGAGATCAAAGAAAAACTGACCGGCTCGATTCTTGATATTGGCGGCGGTGGCGAAGCCGTGATTGGACAGATTTACAAAGACAGAGTCACCGCAATCGATAACTGCAAGGAAGAATTGGAAGAAGCTCCAGACTGCTGTTCAAAGCAGCTTATGGACGCAACAGAATTATCGTTTCCGGATGATTCATTTGATAATGTGACTTTTTTCTATACGCTGATGTACATGACGGCTGAAGAACAGCAGAAATCCATTTGTGAGGCAGCACGTGTCCTCAGAGTAGGAAAACAGATGTATATCTGGGACTGTGACATTCGTTCTGCTTATCCGGAACCTTTTATGATCGATCTGGATATCAGGGGCGGCAACAACAAACTCCATACGACCTATGGGATCGTCAAGAAGGATACACAGTCTTCGGATTCTGTCGTCCGACTTTTGGAAAGCGCTGGCCTCAAAATTGAATCCTTACAGGCAAAAGACGGGCAGTTCCATATTCAGTGCAGAAAAGACTAAGAGGAGGTGATCTATGGCGCGGGCAAGGTATCAGGTGCTGGTCATTCCCTATTGCATCATGGACGGGCAGGCAAGATTCTGCGTATTCAGAAGAAATGATCTGGATATCTGGCAGTTCATCGCGGGCGGCGGAGAGGACGAAGACGCGTCTATCATCGAGTCCGCACGGCGGGAAGCCTTTGAAGAGGCAGGCATCCCTGTCACGTGCAGCTATTCGCCGCTCGACACCTGCTGCAGCATCCCGGCGGACTGCTTCCGGGATGCTGCAGCGCTGTGGGGCCAAGACTGCTTTGTCGTCCCCGAATACGCATTCGCAGTCAAGGTCGAAAATACGTCTCTGCAGCTGTCCCGCAAGCACACCGAATACGAATGGGCAGCGTACGCGCGCGCCCATGCAATGCTGCAATACGACAGCAACCGGACCGCCCTGTGGGAACTGAACCGATGCTTGGAGCTGGGAGTGCTAAACTAACAGCTGCTTGCAGATGCCATGTCAGCAAGGCCGGAGCGCAGGAGCACAAAACGGAGGACGTCTAAGCGTCCTCCGTCAATTTTTCTGCCTAAAACAGTTCAAAACGCACCGCTTCATAGTCTTTTACAAAGTACCGGATATTCGTTCGGCCCTTTTGGATGATGGTGTGCCCCTCGGCTTCCAACTTCACTTTCTGTGCTTCCGTGCCGCCGGGGTATTTGGGGTTCAGCTCGCCGTTTGCTTTCAGTGTGCGCCAGTACGGCGTTTCGTCGGTGGAACGCTGGAGGCTGGCTCAGGCGCAGATGGACACGAAGATCCCCGCTGTGATGGGGTCGGTAAAATCCGCCTGATTTTGCCGCGCGAAGAATTCGCGGAGCTCCCCTACCGTGATCAACTTTCCCTCGGGGACCTGCCGCATCACGCGGTCATAGTCGAGCGGCGGCGCAAAGTACATTCGGTTCCCGCCGTATTTCTCGATGCTCTTTTCGTCCGTGATGATCTGGATCTTCGGCATTCCCTTGCTGTCCTGCAGCATCGCGTTAAAATCTTTGCTCGCTTCATTTGCCATGCGAAACCACCTCCTTCCAGTTATTATAGCGTAGGATCGCAGGCCATGCAATGAGGCGGTTCTTTTTTTCAAGCGATTTCTGCCGTTTGATCGCGCAAAAGGCGGCTGTAATTGTTTTCTTGGTGACGGTTTGCTATAATGAAACAAATCAGGATCTACGGAGGTTCGGCATGAAAAGAGAACTTGGAATTGCACGATGTGGCCTGGCGTGCTGCCTTTGCTCGGAAAACGACCATTGCAGTGGCTGCAGCTCCAACGATTGTCCGGATAAAGATTGGTGCGAGAATCGAAAATGTTCCATTGAGAAACAGTATGCACACTGTTACGACTGTAAATCGACATGCAGAAAAGGATTGTTGTCTAAAATCAAGCCATATGGATTTACGGTATTTGTAAAAAGATACGGAGAGGCGGAGCTTTTGGACTGCCTTGCAAGGAACGAAAAAGCGGGTGTTATCTATCATCGCGAAGGGGTCAGCGGCGACTATGACGCCTTCGACGATGTGGAGCAGCTGATCCGCTTTATCAAGACAGGGAAGAGATGATTTTGGTTTTATCGAATCCGCGGCGCAAATCCTGCGCCGCGATCAGCAAAGAATCCTCACTTTCCGCAGTATACAGCAATCGCCCTGGATACGAATGCCGCTGTGCCTTCACCGCCGGTCTTGTCGATGTTCTCGCGAAAACGTTCGTCGGCGACATACATCTCGCCCAGTCCGGCCAGAATTTCCGGTGTGCAGGTGTAGAAATGGTCGGTGATGAACTGCTGCAGCTTGCGGATCGCGTTCTGCACCTCAGGCGTGGCAGGCGCAAGATTTTTCAACTTGCCCAACTCTGTAAACTGCGCCATCAGCCCGGCAAAATCACCGACAGAGCCATCTTTTTCGTGCTGCTGGTATTCCTGATACGCGGCTGTGCCGCCCCACTTTTCCTTGACCTCGGCGGCGAAGCGTGCCTGCTCGGTCTTGTCAAATGCATCAAATTTCATAGGTGTCACTCCTGTTTTCAAAGTCTCACGGGCGAGGGCGATGAGTTTTCCAAGCTGTTTTCGCCGCAATTCCAGCAGTTTGATCTGGTCTTCCAGCGCGGCAGATTGGTCAAAATTCGGATCATCTAAAATCCGCTTGATATCCTTCAGCGGAAATTCCAACTCTCGAAACAGCAGGATCGATTGCAGCCGTGCCAACGCTGTATCGTCATACAGCCGGTAACCCGCTTCGGTGAGCGCGGTGGGCAGCAACAGGCCAATCGCGTCGTAATGGTGCAGCGTCCGGACACTGACACCGGCAAGCCTGCTGACTTCGTGAATGGTCATCATGGTAATCCCTCCTCCGTGTGAGTTTAGCATACACTATGACGTAACGGGAGAGTCAAGAGGGAAATATGACATTTGCGAAAACATCTATGTGAGTACCGTTTGATGCAAAAACTGTGCAAATTCATCATAGGCCCGGCGAACCATCGCATCAGCAGCGCCACGACGTGCCCCTTTAACGTCTTCGGCAGCGCCTGGACGGAAAAAACGCCGCCGCACATGGCACATCCGCTTCTGCGGGAGCAGCTTACAGATTGAAAAAACGGAGGACGGTCAGCCGTCCTCCGTCAATTTTTCTACGCCTGCTGCGACCAAAGCATCTGAAGTTCCGCTTCATTCGTATCCTCGTCAATGCCTTCCGACTGCACAGTGAACTGCTCGCGCTGATAAAACGCAAGCGCCCGCTGATTTTTCTGGTAGACGCTCAGCGTCAAATACGGTTTGCGCGACTTCGCATACTCCAGCAGTGCTTTGCCAATGCCCTGGGAACGCGCAGCTTTTGCAACGAAAATCCCCTCAATGTGGTTCTCCGTCAGACCGATGAAGCCGTCGATTTGCCGGGGGGCCTCGTTCTCGTGAACGTAGAGCTCCGCCTGCGGGAGCATATCGCGCACCATCTCGAAATGCCCTGTCCAAAAGCTTGCCGGGATAAACACATGGGCGTCCAAATTGCCGTGCAGCCAGATCTGCATGACGGTGTCCAGATCCTGAGTTTCAAATTTTCGTACCATGATTCTCGATCTTCGTTACCCTGTTAACATACACGGCCCCGACAACACTGACAATAAGAAACAGCGCCAGCCCGATCCACAGCAAGGCGATTTTCTTGAAAATCTCGCTCGACGCAGTAATCAGCCAGCAGCCGGCCAGCGCAAACATCAGCCGTGACATGGCCTTGCAGAGCTTCTTTTTGTCGTAGTTTGCTTTTTCCTCGGCACTAGCTGTGTTATAACCGGCGATCAACCCGGTTCCCTTTCCGGCCGCAAACACAACGCCCAGCAGAACGAACAATCCGGTCATAGCAAGATAAATCGCAAACAGCATATAAGTACCCTCCCCTATCGTTGATTATTTTCTGTGAAATTTCTCTTTACAGCGCCTCAAAGTGATACCTCGGCTGACCGACGCTCTTTTTGCCGTACTCGATCGCGCTGACCGGACAGTAGCAGATGCACGCCATGCAGTGCGTGCAGGCTTTGCCCCAAACCGGCTTGCCGTCTTTGTAGTGTGACGTTGTTCATCGGACAGCGCTTCGCACACTGCCCGCAGCCGATGCAGGCGCCTGACGCGGTAAAGGCGTTCGCTTTGACGAAGAATTTGTAGAAAATCGGATTGACCGGGCCGCTCATGAAGCGGTCGTAGAGATTGTTCCGCGTCGGCGCGAACGACTGATTGCTCTGAATCGCCGCAATAGCTCGGTCGATGCTAGGCTCGGCTTGGGCGACGATTTGCCGCGCTTTGTCCGCCTGCGGCGCGGAGAACATCGCAATGTAGTTCTCCGGCATGACGATCTGCGCCGTGCCCATGCAGGAAATCGCCTTTTCCGCGCAGAGTTCGCGATTGTACTTGTCGGCGTTGCCGATCTCGCTGCCGCAGGTCATGACGAACCACGCCTGCTTCGCGCCGCGCAGTTCCGTTTTCCGAAGCCAGTCGCGTACGATACGCGGAATGCGCCAAGCGTAAGTTGGCGTGACGATAATAACTCGCTCGCCGGTTTCGACGGGCAAAGTGTCACCGGATTTGATGCGGTCGTTCAGATTCACAAGCGCATCGCCCAGCGCATCTGCGATTCGCTTGGCGACATATTTGCTGTTTCCAGTGCCGGAAAAGTACAAAATCATATCAAAATCCCCTCACAATGGTCAATTTCATGCTGAATGATCTGCGCTGCCCAGCCGGTGAACGTTTTAATGCGCGTCTGGAACTGCTCATTCTGCCACTGCACCTTGATGGTCTGATAACGCTTTGTTTTCCGCGTGCCGGTCAAGGACAGGCAGCCCTCCTCCGCGTCATAGGGCGCGGATTTTTTGACGATCACGGGATTGAACATGACCATGTATGTACCAATGTTGTCGAACGCGATGATGCGCTTGTTGACGCCAATCATATTCGCCGCCATGCCCACGCAGCCACCCTTGTGCGCGGCCAGCGTGTCCAATAAATCCTGCACGATTGCCAAATCGTCAGCCGTGGCAGGTTCTGACTTTTGAGATAAAAAGAATTCATCTTTGCAGATTTCACGGATCATGGGAAAACCTCCGCTGCGTATTTCTTATGTGGCTATTGTAGCAGAGAAATGGGTAAGGCTCAACTGCATTTATGGTGGATTCGATGAAGACGCTTAATAAATGTTTGTGCATTTGGTACGAATAGCATAGAATTTTCGCGCGCGAAACAGCATGCTTCCTGTGTCTTATGAGATGCAGAATTTGGGCAGTATGAAACAAAGATAAGGATGACTTCAACAAGTGATCTGCGGAATAAAAATTGTTCGATTTTAATTCCACCTGATTTTTCCCGTTTGGGTCACGTTTGGGTCAGACGGAAAAGTTACAGAATTCTCCGTCGGAAAATGTTCTGAAAACGCAGAAAAATCTGGTTGAAATCAGAAGATTTCAACCAGATTTGGTCGGAGTGTCGGGATTCGAACCCGAGGCCTCTTGGTCCCG
>OQVN01000573.1_pt1 | contig 13881 bp, 6 predicted proteins | sample 1691621 | NCBI WGS metagenome assembly OQVN01 (sample SAMN03418278, study PRJEB22391) | human gut metagenome | biome: human-gut; feature: organic feature; material: feces | host: Homo sapiens | place: Tanzania | collected 2013-01 | reverse complement strand
GGATGCTTCTTCTACAGCTATCTATGGTGCCCGTGGTGCTAATGGTGTTATCATCATTACTACCAAGAGTGGTTCTGAGGGCAAGACTCAGGTAAACTTCAATGCTTCTTACGGTTGGAAGAAGAACGCCAAGGAAATCGAAGTTCTCAATCCTTACGAATTCGTTCTCTACCAGTACGAGACAGCAAGCGCCAGCAACAACCTCAGCAACCTGGGTGGTACCAACTATGGTAACTTTGCTGACTATGACATCTGGAAGTCAAGAACTGGTCACAACTTCCAGGATGAGGTATTCGGCCGCACAGGTACACAGGCTATCTACAATGCCAACGTAAGTGGTGGTAGCAAGGACTTCAAGTACAATGTAAGTTATGCTCACAACCAGGAGAACAGTATCATGGAGAAGTCTGGCTACAACAAGGACAACATCGGTGCCAAGTTGCAGGCTAAGCTCAACAAGTGGCTTACCTTTGACTTCAATGCACGTATGGCATATCAGAAGATTAAGGGTCTTAGCGGTGGTGCTGACACCAACGACAGCAATGCAGCCAACTCAACAGTGGCTCAGACCATCACCTTCGCTCCTATACAGGAGTTAGTATCTTCAGATGATGACGAGGAAAACTCAGCTTCTTCTCGTCGCTCACCAATGGAGCGTCTGGATGGTACATACAAATTGCAAACACGTTTCCAGCAGAACTACAATGCAGCTCTTACATGGAAACCCTTCAAGCACTGGACAGCCAAAACTGAGTTTGGTTATGGCTGGAAATACTATGACACAGACCAGGCATGGACTGCTTTGGCTGTAAACAACTCTAAGTTTGGTCACAATGGTCGCCCTCAGGCTCAGTTTGTTCGCGATACATACAAGTCTTGGCGTAACGCCAACACTTTGACTTATGACAACAACAAGCTCTTCGGTGGTCGTGATCACCTGAACGTATTGATTGGTCATGAGTGGAGTTCTGATATGCAGACTACACGTACCAGCACATCAGTAGACTTCCCTGTAGATTTCACAATCGATCAGATTCTTTCTTTCACCAATACTGCAGAAAGCACTCTGGGTAACGAGGCTGACATCAAGGCTAAGGAAAATATGCTTTCTTTCTTCGGTCGTATCAACTACACCTTGGCTGACAAGTATTTGATGACCTTCACTCTTCGTGAGGATGGTTCTTCTAAGTTTGGCAAGGGAAACCGCTGGGGCTTGTTCCCATCATTGGCTTTGGCTTGGCGTCTGTCTGACGAGAAATTCATGAAGGGCGCTGACAAGTGGCTCTCTAACTTGAAACTTCGTCTTTCTTTGGGTACAGCCGGTAACAACCGCATCCCTTCTGGTATGCTTTCTCCTACTTATGGCGTGGCTGATGCTGCTGGAAAGCACCCAGGTTTCAATGAGGTGAACACAGGTATGCTCGAGACTTATAAGGCTAACGGCAAGACCGTTCTCTACAATCCTGAACTGAAGTGGGAAACCACAACAACCCGTAACTTAGGTATCGACTACGGATTCCTCCGTGGCCGCATCTATGGAACTTTGGATTTCTATTGGAATACTACCAAGAACTTGTTGATGCTTCAGACCTTGCCTTCTGCAACAGGTTATGAGCGTCAGTATCAGAACGTAGGTACTACATCCAACAAGGGTATCGAGTGGGCGCTGAACGCTGCTATCGTAGACAGCAAGAAGTTCAACCTCAACTTCAACTTCAACATTTCTTACAACAAGAACAAGATTGACAAGTTGGAAGGTGGCGAGCACTTTGAGACATCAAGCTGGGGCGGTACAAAGGTAACCAAGGGTAATGGTGACTTCCTGCTCGAGGAAGGTGGCCGCTTAGGTGAGCTTTGGGGCTACAAACAGCAAGGTTTCTATACAGTATTCGACCCTGCAACAGGCACTGGCGACCTCATCTATGATGGTGCAAAGTGGCGCTTGGCTACAGAGGCTGACGGTCATGTAGGTGGCGACGTAAAGAACAACTCTTATAAGAAATTTGGTGGCACACTGTATCCTGGTGGTGCCAAGGTAGAATGTGACGAGGAAGGCGAAGCCCTTTTCCAGCGCTTGGGCAATACTGTTCCTGAGGTAACTGGTGGTTTCGGATTTGATGGTATGTGGAAGACCAACTTCGGTAACTTCGACTTCAACATCTTCTGCAACTACTCTTTGGGTAACAAAATCTACAATGCCACAGCACAGGGTGCTTCTTTCTATAGCGGAACTTCTGCAGGTTGGAACATCATCAATGATTACAACTCTAACAACCGTTTCACATGGGTTGATCCAGCAAATGGTCTGAACCTCGGTCGTCCTTCAAGTTCTACAGTAACAACCTATGGCGGTGTAGAAGGCTTGATGAGCCGTCTGAACGAGATCAACGCCAATGCTACCGTATGGAACCCTGCAGCCAACAGCAATATGGTGATTCTTGATACCTATTTAGAGGATGCTTCTTTCTTGCGTATCAACAACATCACCGTTGGTTACACATTACCAAAGAATTGGGTAAAAAAGGCTTGGCTTGAGAGCGTACGTGTATACTTCACAGCTTACAACGTATACTGCTTCACCAACTATAGTGGTTACGACCCAGAGGTGGACACATCTTCCAAGGGCAATCCTATGACTCCAGGTATCGACTACGCAGCTTATCCAAAGAGCCGTTCATTCGTAGCTGGTATTAACGTGACATTCTAACTTAGACAAAGGAGAAAACAAAATATGAAAAAGATATTAGGAATAGCAGCACTCTCTATGGGTGTCATGCTGACAAGTTGCTCCGACTTCCTTGACCAGAAAGCAGATTCGGCTTTGGACCAGGAGAATGTGTTCAACTCAAGCTATTTCACAGGTCTTGAAATCAACAAGATTTATGGTGATTTCGGACAGGATAATATGTATGCCAACCGTATGACCATCTCATACGGCGCCAACACAGACACCGAGTTAATTGATGGTTTGGGGTCTACCTCAACATCTTCTAACGAGCGTGGTTACATGAACTATAATGGTACTGCTGATGGCTGGGCTAATATTGGTACCTCATGGACCAACGTCTATGGCTGTATTGAGTATTGCAACAAAGCCATCGAGGGTATCCGAAGCAGTTCTATCGCTGAAGAAACTGATATGAAGCGCTATTTGGGCGAAGTACTGACACTTCGTGCCATGCTGTACCTCGACTTGGTTCGCCTTTGGGGTGATGTGCCTTACAAGACAGCTGCAACCAAGCCAGACTTAAGCGATGCCTACGAGGGAAAAACCGACCGCGATGTAATTCTCGATGGTCTGCTCGTAGATTTGGAAGAGGCCTCCAACCTGCTCCCATGGGCTGGCACAGGCAACTACACTACAGAACATGCTACCAAGGGTTATGCTGATGCTCTCTATGCACAGGTAGCCTTGACACGTGCAGGCTATGCCATCCGTGAAAGTGCGAAAGAAGGTTACGAGACTCTTCCAGAGTTCTCTGATCCTACTTATCCTACACAGCGTCCTGACGAAGCTACCCGTAAGACATATTACGAGAAGGCTTTGGCTAAATTGACTGAGATTATCAACAGTGGTAAACACAGCATGAACCCAAGTTTCAAGAACGAGTGGCAGCTTCTCTGTGCACGTCAGCTCGACCAGACTTACAGAGAGAACATCTTTGAGATTCCAATGTTGCTGAATGTTTCTGGTGAACTTGGTTATACCGTGGGTAAGCGTATCAAAGGTTCTACATCAGAATTTGGTAAGAAAGGAAACTCTTCTGGTAAGCTGAATACCACAGCCACCCTCCTCTACTCTTACGAGAAAGATGACACTCGTCGCAACGTAACCTGCTGCCCTGCACAGTATGGAGAATTATATGGTCATACCTTAGAAGGTTTTGGAGATGTGAAGCCAGACAAGCAGAGCATAAAGCCATTCAGTATCACCATTGGTAAATGGCGTCCTGAGTGGATGGGCGAAGAGTGGAAGACTGCTGCTAAGGCTTCAACTGATAAAGTTTGCACTGGTGTCAACGTAGTAAAAATGCGTTACTCACAGGTTCTTCTGATGTATGCAGAGGTCATGAACGAGTTGGCTGGTGCCAATGGCAACTATCAGGGCGATGCTGGCATGACAGCCCTTCAGGCTTTGGCTATGGTTCATAACCGTGGTGTGAAGGAAAGCAACAACGATACTTCTATCGACGGTGACTTCCTGCAGGCAGCTGCTAACCACAACAAGGAACAGTTCTTGAACGATATCGCTCAGGAGAATGCTTGGGAGTTGACTGGTGAGAATGCACGCAAGTGGGATCTCGTACGCTGGGGTATGCTGGCAAGCAAGATAGCAGAAGCTAAGGCTGAGTATGCTCAGAAATGTATGGAGTGGCCTGCCACCATCTACTTCAACTATACCGATGCCACACAGACTCGCATCGACGAGAGTTCTATTGCATGGTATGGTTTGGAGGATGGCAAGACTGCTGATGACTATACAGGCTCAGCTACAGGTTGCGGTTACAAAGACGAGGAAGCAAGAGACAAGTCTGACTCTGAGTATACCAAGAACTTGAAGACCATCAGTGCAGGTCTTGTAGGTACAACCATCGACGGAACTGTAGCTACACCAGACCATGGTGTGAAGAACCGTTATATCCTTCCTATCTACACCAAGACTATTGCTGACTCAAGAAACGCTTTGGCAAACTCTTATGGTTTCTAATCATTAACAAAAGACAACAATGAAAACAATAAAATATTCAGTTTGGGCCATCATGTTGCTCGCTGCAACATTGGTCTCTTGTACTGACAAGATGGACTGGGACATCGACCCAACCTTAGACCGTTGCTTTAGCGCAACTTCTCTGTCAGTAGATCCATCAGACACTGAGGCTGAAGTTACATTTGATGCCGGCATGATGAAGGCAAATGGTGCAGAGAAATTTGAGATTCAGATTACTACAGCAACCTTGGAAAACGACGAGGCATGGGACAACTCTGACGAGGTGCTTACCTTCGAGACTGAAGACAGTCCTTATACCATCACTGGTCTTATCGGCGATACAGAGTACTCTCTCCGTATGCGTGCACTTTCTTCTCAAAAGACTGCCAGCCACTGGGTACATTATGCTTCAAGCACAAAGACTACCTTCAAGACCAAGGCTGAACAGATTATGAATGCTGTAGCCAATGCTGATCGTGGCGAGGACTTCATCACCGTATCTTGGGATGCAAGCAAGACCGTTACCAAGTTGACGGTATCAGATGGTACAGAAGAGGAAGGTCAGGAGCCACGCACCATCGAGTTGGATGAAGAGGCAAAGGCTGCCGGCCGCTATACGATTACCGGCTTGACACCTTCTACCAACTACACCATTGCTATCTATTACAATGACACAAAGCGTGGTTCTGTCAACGCAAGCACTGCTGCATCTATGCCTGCCGGTGACGAGAAGGTAGAGTTGGATCCATCTATCTCTACTATCAACAACGACGTGATTGCTGACATTGTAAAGGCTGCACAGGAGAAGACTGGCAAGACCAATGTTGCTATTACCATCGGTTTGCAGGCTGGCAAGGAATATACAATGGTTTCTACATCTGAGGATGGTACTGACGCCAACGTGAAGATTCCTGAGGGTGCATCAGTTACATTCTTCGGTTTGGCTGGCGACGGCAAACCTGTATTAAATTGGAAGAAGTGCTTAGACATCGCTGGCTCTCACGCTTTCATCCGTTTCCAGAACGTAAGCATGAAGGATATCGGTTGCCAGTATCTCATCAACCAGGATAAGGATGCTGCAGTAGGTGAATTGTCATTCACAGATTGTACATTCTCTGGCTTCGAAAGTTCTGTATTCCGTACCAAGGGTGGTGTAGTAAGTGTTGACAAGATTACTGTTGACAACTGCGTGATGACCAACATGTCTACTGGTGGCGGTTATCCTGTATTCTATATCGGTACAGCCACTACAACTATTGGTCAGTTGGAGTTGAAGAATTCTACATTCGATACAACAAGCCACAACTTCATCCAGTTGAAGGCTGCTATCTCTGGCGGCGTGACTATCAGCGACTGTACCTTCTATAACAACGTTACTGGAAGTAAGTATTTCATGGATTCAAATAACCTTAAAACAGACTTGACTATCATCAGAACTGTTCTTGGTATGTCCATGGATACTGCAGCAAAAGGTGTCCGCACTACAGGTTCTATTGTTATCAACGAATCAATGCGTTCAAAGGATTGTGTTTACGCTTCTAACGACATCAAGGAGTTCACAGTGGGTAGCTTGACATCAGATGAGATCTTCACTGATCCTGCCAACCACAACTTCACAATGAAGATTGACGACCGTATCGGTGACCCACGCTGGTACAAAGCAGAATAAGCAAATAGCAAGCATCCACAAGATGCTTCGCTATAACAAACTATAAAGGAAGTGCAATGCTCACATCGGGCATTGCACTTTTTTATTATTTCACTTGGAAGTTATCAAGAAAAAATGTATCTTTGCAGCGAGGTATTAAAATAGTTAAGATATGGCAAGATACATCAACCCTTTCTCAGACTGGTCGTTCAAGAGAATCTTCGGTCAAGAATACAGCAAAGACTTGCTGATAGAATTCTTAAACCAACTTCTCTTAGGAGAACAACACATTACTAATGTCAAGTTTAAGGACAAGGAAATGTTGCCGGAAACAAAAGACCAAAGAGGAATCATATACGATGTTTTTTGTACAACTGACACTGGCGAGCACATTATCGTCGAGATGCAAAACAAAAGTCAGGCTTATTTCATAGACCGCTCTCTGTTTTATGCTTCTAAAACGATAGTTGACCAAGGCGTAAAAGGACAATGGGACTACCATCTTACTCCTGTTTACGTAATCTGCTTCATGAACTTCGATGTAGACGAAAATACACCTAAGAAGTTTAGAACAGACGTTGTGCTCGCAGACAAAGAAAGCGGAGAAGTTTATTCTAACAAAATCCGTTTCATCTACTTGGTGATGCCCCTTTTCAAAAAGAAAGAAGAGGAGTGTAATACGTTTTTAGATTGTTGGATTTATAATTTGAAGCATATGGAGACTTTAGAGAAAATGCCTTTCGAGGCTCAGCACAAAATATTCAAGAGACTGGCAGAAATAGCAGACTCAAAGACCCTGACAAAAGAAGAGCAGGAGAAATACGACAACAGCATGATGGTCATGTGGGACAATTATGCAGTATATAAGCATGCAGAGGAAAAAGGAATAATAAAAGGAGAAGCAAAAGGAAGAGCTGAAGGAAGAGTGGAAGGAAGAGCTGAAGGAAGAGCTGAAGGAAGAGCTGAAGGAGAAAAAGAAAAAGCCAAAGAAATCGCCCTCAAGCTTCTTACTTTAAATACACCAATTGACATCATTTTCCAATCCACAGGTTTATCTATAGAGGAAATCAAGAAATTAAAATCATAAGCGCATAGGAAGTGCAATGCTCACATCGGGCATTGCACTTTTTTATTTCATTACCACTCCCCTACTTCCAAAGAACAAGACTGTCTCGTAGATTCATCGAAGAGGAAGTGAACATAAAAGTATTCCTTATACGTAATCGTTTTCGTATAATTTTCTGAGGTTTACACCTTATTATATATAGAATAATTGTAATTTTGCAATATAATAAATATAAGCCTAATTTATGAACAAGACTTTTTTCAAAAACATGGTGCTTGCAGCACTTATGACATTACCCGTACTCGCAAAGGCACAGACTTTTGCGGGAATCACCGTTGAGCAAAATGCTCAGAACACTCCTGAGGGATGGACAGCAGTTGAGTTACCACAATTGCCAGCCATCACATCAGCAAATACATTTAACATCACTAACTACGGTGCCTCAACATCGGCAGCAGACAACACCAAGGCTATTCAGAGAGCCCTTGATGCTGTTCCTACTACTGGCGGTATGGTGGTAATACCTGCAGGTACGTGGATGTTTGGCAGCACAGACCAGATGACAAGTAAGACCGAGTTACTCAGCATCAAGTCTAAGACCGTACTCCACCTTTGCGCAGGTGCTACCCTGAAGCTCGTAGAATACGGCAAGGCTCCTAACAACAAGACAGTATTCATCGGTTGTAAGAACAAGGGCAAGAATGTTACCGATGTTGTTATCGAGGGTGAAGGCGAGACTTCTATCATCGACGGCCAGGGCGCACGCTGGTGGCTGGCAAAAGAGCAAAGCGAGACCTTCAACCCTGGTGCGATGATACGCTTCGAACAGGGTCAGCGTTTCTTGCTCCGCAACTTCAAAATTCAGAATACTCCAGGTGTGAACATCACCATCAGTAATAGCGGTAAGGCAAGTCATGCTACTATTCATGGCGTAACCATCAGCGAACCTGCTTCAGAAGCAGGAAAGGGCAAGGCATCTCATAACACGGATGGTGTCTCTATCTGGGGTCCATACGTCAACATCTACAACTGTAATATCAGCAATGGTGACGATAATGTAGTTTGCGACAATGACGCACAGTACATCCATGTATGGAACTGCGACTTCGGAACAGGCCATGGTGCTTCTATCGGTAGCTATACTAAGAACATCAAGCATGTATGGTTCGATAACATCACCATGAATGGTACCACAGCTGGTATCCGTATGAAGACTGGTATCAATAGTGATGGTACTCTCCGTGGCGGTGGTGAGGAAGACTGGAAGTTTACTAACTTCACTATGACCAAGGTTAAGAACCCACTCTCTATCGACTGCTTCTACGACAAAAACTACAATAGCGATCCTGCGGTAGACAAGGCTAACGCAAGAGCATTGGATAGCACTACCCCAACCTATAATGGTATTTATCTGCAGAATGTGAAGACAACAGATGTTTGCGATGGCAACGCTATCTTCTTTGTTGGTCGCCCTGAGAGCCACATCAAGAACGTGACACTCGACAACGTACAGATATCAGCCAAGAAGGGTATAGACATCCGCTTCGTAGATAATCTCGTGTTCAAGAATGGATCAAAGATTACAGTTAGCAGTGGTGCTATGTGGCTAAAGAAGTTTGACTCCACCTACGAGGATCAGTGCAACGCCACATCGACAGGTACTATAGAAACAGATCCTAATGGAGTTTATACTTTGAATAATAAAACTCTGACTGACAAGGTAGCAGGTACTTTCAATAATGGCTTCTCTATCTCTAACGAGAAAGGCAAGAAATATGATGTTGGCTCAGGAACTAACTATATCAAGTACAGTGCCAATCAATATACCATCATCATTCCTGATGGCATCAAGATTGTCAAGATGGATATAGAGGGCAATGACAATTATACAGATGCAGACGCATACATTGGTGAGATTAACGGCAAGAGCTACGATGCTACTACTTATATCTTCCCTAAGGACAAGAGCGTAAAGAAATATACTGTAGAGTTTGATTCTCCTGTAGAGCACACGTTGACCTTCACACCGAAAGTAAAACAATGCATCTTGGCATTTACTCTTTACACTGATGCCACAAGCTCTATAGCTGGTATCACGGTGGATAATAAGCTTATGGCAGACACCAACATCTATGACCTCAGCGGCCGTGTTGTAGCACAAAAAGGTTCCGAAGGTCTAAAGAAAGGTATCTATATCTTTAACAACAAGAAATTCGTTGTGAAGTAACCTACTCTCTGTACACTACAGGCTAATCACCTGTCAATATAGAATATGTGACGGTAAAAACATACCAATTTATTTTTTCACCGTCACTAAACACAAAAAGGCAATCTGTCAAACAGCAGATTGCCTTTTTTATATTTTTATAGGATTATACTATTATTTCTTTTCTGTAGTTTCAGCCTTAGTGGCAGCTTTCTTGGCAGGAGCCTTCTTAGCTGCAGCAGGAGCCTTAGTAGCTGCCTTCTTGGCAGGAGCCTTGGCTGCAGTAGCAGGCTTCTTGGCAGCAGGCTTCTTCTCGGCACGGAGTTTTTCTGCCTCTTTCTCTATCTTCTCGAGCTTAGCCTGCAGACGGACAATCTCCTTGTCCTTTACCTCGATTTCCTCATCCTGATTCTTGATGGTGGTGAGAAGGCCCTCCAGCTGATCGTTATCCACATCAGAAGGATACAAGTCGTTGACACGATTGAGGAAGTCGCCAAGAATATTCATATAGTTGGTGAAAGCATCGAAAGGATCGCTGTAGATACCACGGTCAAGACCTACATTGCTTGGTTTGGTGGTCATAAAGCGGAAGTTGTTGCTTGCCTGCAGGTAATCCCAGTCCTGATTGATACGTGGATCGTTGGCAATGCGGACACGGTCGGCAACACTATAAAGTTTGTTGAAAGCCTCACGCTGCATAGAGTTACCCAACCATGTGCTGACATCGCGCTCCTCGTCTACCCAACTCAGGGTATCAGGAACATTCAACTCGCCTACCGATTTCATCTTCTTGCAAATCTCGATAGGAGTAGAGAAGGTGATGCCCTTCTCCTTGGCGCAAGCTGGCAGAGCCTTCAGAAACTCCAGAATGTTGCTTGACAAGGGCTGGGCAATACCGAGAGCAGACAGCTCCATGAAGATATTGATTACCTGCTCCTCTTGAGGCAGGGCAGCAATCTGATTGATATAGTTGTCGGCGAAGAGAGGATAGCCGTCCCAGTTGCTGTTGTTGAAACGCAGAGAGACATCATCGCTCAGGCGCACATCACGCAGCAAGAGCTTGAGCTTTGGAGCCAGGGCGCAGTTGTAAACATAGTGAGGAGACTTCCATCCCAACACATGCTTGGCACCCTCGGTAAGCATACCGGCAAAGCCCATCTGTGATGCCTGCAAACCAATATCATCGCTATAGATGAGCGAAGAGTTGCGCAACACCTGTGGCTTCTTGCCAAAGTATTCCTCCATCTTGGCAGCCTGACGCTTCACCTCGGCAGCAAAGCTCTCCTCATTGACGAGAGAGGCCAAGCCATGAGAGTAAGGTTCGGCAAGGAACTCTACACAACCTGTCTTGTTGAGGTCCTGCAACTTCTCCAACACCTGTGGTGCATGAAGCTCCAACTGCTCCATACCCACACCAGAGATAGAGAAAGCCACCTTGAAATACTGTCCGTTGGCCTTGATCATATCCTCAAGCGCTGTGAGGGCTGGCATATAAGAACGCTCAGCAATGTCACTGATACTACGCTCGTTCTCATAGTCATCGTAGTAATAATGGTCGGTACCGATATCGAAGAAACGATACCTCTTCAGATGGATGATCTGATGTATTTCGAAATATAAACAAATTGTCTTCATAAAAAATTAAAATTTGAACGTTTAACTTCACTCTTCACTTCACACCTACTTCCACCCCAGTGTCTTGAGGTAAAGGTCCTTGATGCGTGCTCCCACCTTCTCCCAGGTTATCTGGTCGACCTCATTTTTGCCTTCCACAGACAGATAGTCGAAGAGACTCTCATTGTGGCAAATGCTATAGATGGCATCAGCCAGAGCATGAATGTCCCAGTAGTCTACCTTGATACAGTTGGTCAGGATTTCACCACAACCACTCTGCTTGGAGATAATCGTAGGCGTGCCACACTGCATGGCCTCCAAAGGAGAGATACCAAAAGGCTCGCTCACCGAAGGCATGACATAGACATCAGAGTCTTTCAGGCACTCATACACCTGCTTGCCACGCATGAATCCCGGGAAGTGGAAACGGTCGGCAATGCCACGCTCTGCAGCGAGATAAATCATCTGATTCATCATATCGCCGGAACCAGCCATACAGAAACGCACATTGCGAGTACGATGCAACACCATATTGGCAGCCTCGACAAAGTATTCCGGACCTTTCTGCATAGTGATACGTCCCAAGAATGTGATGACTTTGTCCTTAACCCCTTTCTTATCCTGGATTGCCAAGATTTCCGGGCTCAAAGGTTCCACAGCATTGTGTACAGTCGTCACCTTGGCCGGGTCTTGATGATATTTCTCAATAACGGTCTGACGTGTCAGATTACTTACTGTAATAATATGGTCAGCATGATCCATACCATTCTTTTCAATGGCATAAACATCCGGATTGACATTGCCACGGCTACGGTCATAATCAGTAGCGTGTACATGCACAACCAATGGTTTCCCTGTAACCTGTTTAGCATGGATGCCAGCAGGATAAGTCAACCAGTCGGGGGCATGGATAATATCACACGGAATGGTTCGAGCTATCACACCTGCCACTATCGAATAGTTATTAATCTCTTCCAACAGGTTGTTCGGATAACGTCCGGAAAACTCCATACATCCCAAATCGTCCGTCATACGGTATGAGAAATCGGCATAGATATGGTCGCGCAGGGCATAATATTGCTCCGGCGTCATTTTGTTGCCAAGGCGTTGCTTGACATAGTCATAGTCAACGTCACGCCAAACGATGGGTGTTTCGCTCAGTCCGATGATGTTCATGAAACTCTTGTCTTCGTCGCCCCAGGGCTTCGGAATACAAAAAGTGATTTGCATATCGGGTTGTTTGGCCAGTCCAGCAGTGATGCCATAGCTGGCTGTTCCGAGTCCGCCCAAGATATGAGGTGGGAATTCCCACCCAAACATTAATGCTTTCATATAGTATTATTGTTTTTATTCGGCGTTATACTTTTTCAATATATCTAAAATTCTCAATATCGAAGCGATATTCATCGCGAACGATATGGCACCACGTGCCATGAAAGGAGGATTTCCATCATAAGTTTCAGAGAGTGCCCCAATACAATGATTGCTCATCTCCTCTTCCATGCTAATCAGCATTCGTTCTGCAAAAGCCACCCCGGATTTGCCGAATACCCGTAAATAAGCTTCGAGATAGAATCCCAACAACCATGGCCAAGCTGTTCCTTGATGATATGCCAAATCCCTTTCCACTTGCGGACCTGTGCAATAAGGATGATAACCTTCACTCTTCGGTCGGTGTCAACAATTCTTTCGTCACGATGTCCAATACCGCACGTTTCTGCATACGGGTCAATGGAGAATATGGCAATGCAACAGCAAATATCATGTTCGGACGGACACTCCAATCCACAAATGAACCATTCACATAGTCGAAGAGATAATTAAATCCATTCACAAATGTGTTCGGGAATGAAATATCCAAAGCTTTTATCAGCTCTTCAATGCGTTTATCGGCAGTTCCACCGTTCATCTCTTTCAAGAAGCATAGGGCATTATACCACAAGGCATTGAATTCGACCATATAACCTGAACGAGGAACGACTGGTTTGCCGTTAACCATGGAGTTCATCCAGCTAATGGCTTTATCCTTACCTCCGTCAGCAAAAATCAATCCGCTGTCCATCACATGTAAATTCGGATGTTTTTGGTCAAGGATATATTGTATTGCCTCTTCCACGAATTCTTTATATAATTCGTTTGTCTTTTCGATGCCCATCTCTTTTGCATATTGCTGGATAGCCCAAATAGCCCACAGCAACACATCCGGTTCGCTGATTTCCTTTATCACGTTGTCTTCTGCGCCGTCTTCCATGAATGCGGAAAGAGCTGGCAAGCAGGTCGCCATGATTTTCTCAAAGCGGACTGGATCATCAATAGCGAGTGTACATCCAGGAGCTGAAACGAAAAGATCGCGCGCGCGCACTTTAAACCAAGGATAACCTGCCAACAGATATGCATCATCTGCTGTAGGACGGAAATAAAATTGCTGTGCTGAATTCTTCAGACAGTTAAAGAAATTAGTACGCGGCGTGCGGCATTGTGCTTCTGTCTCATAAAGCGACTTCAGGCGAGTAGTGGCTGTTTGGCAATCACCAGCACTGAAAATAACAGATTCGCCCTTCTTGATAGGCAACTCAAAATAGCCAGGCACGAACAAGTCTTCCTTATATGGATAACCACGTTCTTGTTCTTTCGGGTAT
>OQVN01000568.1_pt1 | contig 13929 bp, 6 predicted proteins | sample 1691621 | NCBI WGS metagenome assembly OQVN01 (sample SAMN03418278, study PRJEB22391) | human gut metagenome | biome: human-gut; feature: organic feature; material: feces | host: Homo sapiens | place: Tanzania | collected 2013-01 | reverse complement strand
CTGTACGTCCACCCTCACGGATAGCGAATGTAAGACCCTGCTCCATAGCTACTGGATGGATGAGCTCGATTGTCATCTCTACGTTATCACCAGGCATGCACATCTCTGTTCCTGCTGGAAGCTCGCAAACACCTGTTACGTCTGTTGTTCTGAAGTAGAACTGTGGACGATAGTTGTTGAAGAATGGAGTATGACGTCCACCCTCGTCCTTTGTAAGAACGTAAACCTGAGCTGTGAACTTACGGTGACATGTTACTGTACCTGGCTTAGCAAGAACCTGTCCACGAACGATCTGGTCACGGTTAACACCACGGAGAAGTGCTCCGATGTTATCACCAGCCTGAGCCTCGTCTAACTGCTTACGGAACATCTCGATTCCAGTAACAACAGTCTTCTGAACATCCTCTTTAACACCAAGGATCTCTAACTCGTCGTTGAGGTGAAGTGTACCACGCTCTACTCTACCAGTTGCAACAGTACCACGACCTGTGATTGTGAATACGTCCTCTACTGGCATAAGGAATGGCTTATCTGTATCACGCTCTGGATCTGGGATGTAAGAATCAACAGTATCCATAAGCTCCATGATCTTGTCTCCCCATGGTCCGTTTGGATCCTCAAGAGCCTTAAGAGCTGAGCCCTGGATGATTGGGCAATCATTGAATCCGTACTCCTCAAGCTGCTCTGTAACTTCCATCTCTACGAGCTCGATAAGCTCTGGGTCGTCAACCATATCACACTTGTTAAGGAATACGATGATGTAAGGAACACCTACCTGACGAGAAAGAAGGATGTGCTCCTTTGTCTGAGCCATAACACCATCAGTAGCAGCAACAACGAGAATAGCACCATCCATCTGAGCTGCACCAGTGATCATGTTCTTTACGTAGTCAGCATGTCCAGGACAGTCTACGTGTGCGTAATGTCTCTTATCTGTCTCATACTCAACGTGAGCTGTAGAAATTGTGATTCCACGCTCTCTCTCCTCTGGAGCCTTATCAATGTTAGCGAAATCTGTAGCTGTGTTACCAGCAACACGAGCTGCTAATACTGCTGTAATAGCTGCTGTTAAAGTTGTTTTACCATGATCTACGTGACCGATGGTACCAATATTACAATGTGGTTTTGTTCTTTCAAATTTAGCCTTTGCCATTTTGAAACGTCCTCCTTAAACTTTTATGCCCCATGGGCTATTTTTATAATCTACCGACTGCTTTGATTATACGAAATAATCAAAGTTTTTTCAAGTAAATTTTATGGCAAATCCCCCTTTTTCAAGGGGAAATGCCTTTATTTTTGATTTTTATACCATATATAGTATATATTTCATCATTTGTACTATAAATTGTTTGCTAATTTGCAATTATTTTGCGTGGTTAGCAAGAACCTTGTCCTGTACATTCTTTGGAACCGGCTCATATCTATCGAAGAACATTGAGTAGTTTCCACGTCCCTGTGTCTTAGAACGAAGGTCTGTAGAGTAACCGAACATCTCTGCAAGTGGTACATATGCATGTACAATCTTTCCACCGCCGAGATCATCCATACCCTCGATACGTCCACGACGAGAGTTAACGTCACCGATAACGTCTCCCATGTACTCCTCAGGCATTGTAACCTCTACCTTCATGATAGGCTCAAGTAATACAGGTGATGCCTTTGCCATAGCCTCTTTGAAACACATAGATCCGGCAATGTGGAATGCCATCTCTGATGAATCGACCTCATGGTAAGATCCATCGTATACTGTTGCATGGATACCAACTACTGGGAATCCACCAAGAGAACCGGCCTTTGTAGCCTCCTCGATACCTTCGCCGATTGATGGGATGTACTCCTTTGGAATAGCACCACCGACAACCTCTGAATCGAACTTGAAAAGCTCTTCTCCATTGGCATCCATTGGCTCGAAGCGTACCTTACAGTGTCCGTACTGTCCACGTCCACCTGACTGCTTAGCATATTTGTATTCCTGATCAACAGCCTTTGTAAATGTCTCCTTGTAAGCAACCTGAGGTGCACCAACGTTTGCCTCAACCTTGAACTCACGGAGAAGACGGTCAACGATGATCTCAAGGTGAAGCTCACCCATACCAGCGATGATTGTCTGACCTGTTTCCTGATCAGTATGAGCACGGAATGTAGGATCCTCCTCTGCAAGCTTTGCAAGAGCCTCACCTAACTTGCCCTGTCCAGCTTTTGTCTTAGGCTCGATAGCGAGCTCGATAACTGGCTCTGGGAACTCCATAGACTCAAGAATAACCGGATGCTGCTCATCACAGATTGTATCACCTGTTGTTGTGAACTTAAATCCAACAGCAGCAGCGATATCACCTGAGTAAACCTCATCCAACTCCTGTCTCTTATTAGCATGCATCTGAAGAATACGTCCGATACGCTCTTTCTTATCCTTTGTTGCATTTAATACATATGATCCTGCCTTACATTTTCCTGAGTAAACACGGAAGAATGCAAGCTTTCCTACGAATGGATCTGCCATGATCTTGAATGCAAGTGCTGAGAATGGCTCATCATCTGATGAATGTCTCTCAATCTCATTTCCCTCAAGATCTGTTCCCTTGATTGAAGGGATATCTGTAGGAGCTGGCATGTACTCAACGATAGCGTCAAGTAACTTCTGTACACCCTTGTTACGGTATGCAGAACCACAACATACAGGTACTGCTGTACACTCACATGTTGCTTTACGAAGAACCTTCTTCATATCCTCTACAGATGGCTCCTCACCCTCAAGATACTGCATCATGAGATCGTCATCTAACTCACAGATTTTCTCAATGAGCTCTGTACGGTACTCTGCAGCCTGATCAGCCATATCTCCAAGATCATCAGTAACTGTAATATCGTCACCCTTCTCATCATTGTAGATATATGCCTTCATCTCGAAAAGGTCGATGATTCCTTTGAAATCGTCCTCTTTACCGATTGGTAACTGAAGTACGATAGCATTTTTTCCTAATCTTGTACGAATCTGGTCAACAGCTCCGTAGAAGTTTGCACCTAAGATATCCATCTTATTGATGAATGCCATACGAGGTACATTGTATGTGTCAGCCTGACGCCAAACGTTCTCTGACTGAGGCTCAACACCACCCTTTGCACAGAACACACCAACTGCGCCATCAAGTACACGGAGTGAACGCTCAACTTCTACTGTGAAGTCAACGTGGCCCGGTGTATCGATGATGTTGATACGATGCTCAAGTGCGCCTGGCTTTGGTTTAGTGAACTCTTCAAGTGTCCAGTGACATGTTGTAGCGGCAGAAGTAATTGTAATACCTCTTTCCTGCTCCTGCTCCATCCAGTCCATGGTAGCAGTACCTTCATGAGTATCACCGATTTTATAGTTAATACCAGTATAATAAAGAATACGCTCTGTCAGTGTTGTTTTACCAGCATCAATATGAGCCATGATTCCAATATTTCTGGTTCTCTCAAGTGGATATTCTCTTCCAGCCAAGGTTTTTTCCTCCTATATTTAATGTCCTATGCACAACCGGACTCTGTTACAGATCCGGCTTGCAGCATGAACCAAAAGCAAAGCTGTATGCTTCTTACAGAAACTAGAATCTGTAATGTGCGAATGCCTTGTTTGCCTCTGCCATCTTGTGCATATCTTCTTTTCTCTTAACAGATGCGCCTGTGTTGTTAGCTGCATCCATGATCTCGTTAGCTAATCTCTCAGCCTGAGTTTTCTCTCCTCTGGCACGTGAGAATGCTGTTAACCAACGAAGGCCTAAAGCCTGACGACGATCAGGGCGAACCTCGATTGGTACCTGATATGTGGCACCACCGATACGTCTTGCTTTTACTTCGAGAGCTGGCATTACATTGTTCATAGCCTCTTCGAATACTTCAAGAGCTGGTCTTCCTGTCTTCTCTTCTACTGTAGCAAATGCTCCGTATACAATCTTCTGAGCTACGCCTTTCTTACCGTCTAACATAATGCTGTTAACAAGCTTTGTAACTACTTTGCTGTTGTACATTGGATCTGCTAATACGTCTCTTTTCTGAGTATGTCCTTTACGTGGCACGTTACTTCCCTCCTTAATCATGATATTTGTGGATTAATTCATCGGTACTCACATGTGTCTCTCTAATGTGTTCGTGCGGAATTGTATTCATAAAGTGAAATCCTGCATCTGCAGGTCTAATCCCAACACTAACCTACTTTAGTTCTGTTTGTGATACACAATGTTGCTAAATTATTTAGCAGCTTTTGGTCTCTTTGCGCCGTACTTAGAGCGAGCCTGTTTTCTGTTTGCAACACCTGCAGTATCTAATGTACCACGGATGATATGGTAACGTGTACCTGGTAAATCCTTAACACGGCCACCACGAATCAGAACAACGCTATGCTCCTGTAAGTTGTGTCCCTCACCAGGAATGTATGAAGTTACTTCGATTCCGTTTGAAAGACGAACTCTGGCGATCTTTCTAAGAGCTGAGTTAGGCTTCTTAGGAGTAGCTGTCTTAACAGCTGTACATACACCACGCTTCTGTGGAGAAGAAGTGTTGATTGGCTTCTTCTGAAGAGAGTTAAAGCTTCTCTGAAGAGCTGGTGCTGTAGACTTCTTTACAGATGTCTGACGTCCTTTTCTTACTAACTGGTTAAATGTTGGCATTATTTTCACCTCCTGTTTTATTTTAAGCAGTGCAATCTTATGCACGCTAAAATATTATACAAATCCCTGTCTGTTTTGTCAAGCCCAATTTTGTTTTCAATATAATACAAGAAAGAAGCCCGGTTTCCCGGACTTCTTTGTTTTTGGTTTGTAACAGCTTCTGTAGCTTAAGTACAAACATCAGTAATTATTCTACATCAACTGATTCAGCATCTGTATCAATGCTTCCGACTGCCTCTTCCTCTGCGAAATCCGCAAAATCATCATCATCAAAATCAAGTGTATCATCATCGTTTACATCGCTGTCAAGCTTGATGTTACGATAAATCTTCATACCAGTTCCGGCTGGGATGAGCTTACCGATAATTACGTTCTCCTTCATACCGATAAGTGGATCAACCTTGCCCTTGATTGCTGCCTCAGTAAGAACCTTTGTGGTCTCCTGGAATGAAGCTGCTGACAGGAATGAGTTGGTTGCAAGAGATGCCTTTGTGATTCCAAGTAATACCTGTGAACCAACTGCAAGCTCCTTGCCCTCTTCCTCAAGCTTCTCGTTGAGCTCTAAGAAGTCAAGGGAATCAACCATGCTGCCCGGAAGTAAATCTGAATCTCCCGGCTCCTCTACGCGGATCTTCTGTAAGCACTGACGAACGATAACCTCGACATGCTTGTCGTTGATCTCAACACCCTGTAAACGGTAAACACGCTGTACCTCGCGGAGCATGTAATCCTGAACCGCACGAACACCCTTGATCTTGAGGATATCGTGTGGATTTACAGAACCCTCTGTCAGCTCGTCGCCGGCCTCAAGCTCCTGTCCGTCTACAACCTTGATACGTGATCCGTAAGGAATGAGGTAAGCCTTTGTCTCGCCTGTCTCGTTGTTTGTAACGATAACCTCACGCTTCTTCTTTGTATCCTTGATTGTGGCAATACCGCCGAACTCTGTGATAATAGCGAGTCCCTTAGGCTTACGTGCCTCAAAAATCTCCTCTACTCGAGGAAGACCCTGTGTGATATCTCCACCGGCAACACCACCTGTATGGAAGGTTCTCATGGTAAGCTGTGTACCAGGCTCACCGATTGACTGTGCTGCGATGATACCGATTGCTTCACCGACCTGTACTGCCTGGCCTGTTGCAAGGTTTGAGCCGTAACACTTAGCACATACTCCCATGTGTGAACGGCATGTAAGCACTGTACGGATCTTAACCTGTGTGATTGGATTTCCGTTCTCGTCAACACCCTCTGACATAACCTTTGCTGCACGCTTTGGTGTAATCATGTGGTTAGCCTTAACGATTACATTGCCATCCTTATCGCAGATTGTGTTGCAAGAGAAACGACCTGTAATTCTCTCCTGAAGACTCTCGATTTCCTCTCGACCCTCCATGAATGCCTTTACAACCATTCCCGGAATCTCACGTCCTGTGCCTGCACAGCAGTCTGACTCACGAACGATCATATGCTGCGAAACATCTACGAGACGTCTTGTAAGGTATCCTGAATCGGCTGTACGAAGCGCTGTATCTGAAAGTCCCTTACGAGCTCCATGTGCTGACATGAAGTACTCGAGTACGTCAAGACCCTCACGGAAGCATGACTTGATAGGAAGCTCGATTGTACGACCTGTTGTATCAGCCATGAGTCCTCGCATACCTGCAAGCTGCTTGATCTGCTTATCAGATCCACGGGCTCCGGAATCTGCCATCATGAAGATGTTGTTGTACTTATCAAGACCTGTAAGAAGAGCCTTTGTAAGGGCATCATCTGTATCCTTCCATGTCTCGATAACCTCTTTGTAACGCTCCTCATCAGTGATAAGTCCACGCTTGTACTGTCTTGTAATCTTATCTACAGTGTCCTGTGCATCAGCGATCATCTGTGGCTTCTGTGGTGGCACTGTCATATCTGAAATTGAAACTGTCATGGCAGCCTGGGTTGAATACTTGTATCCCATAGCCTTGACATTGTCAAGAACCTCTGCTGTTGTTGTAGCTCCGTGTGTGTTGATAACCTTCTCAAGGATCTGCTTGATCTGTTTCTTACCAACATGGAACTCAACCTCAAACTTGAGTGCATTCTCTGCATTTGATCTGTCTACAAAACCAAGATCCTGAGGAATATTCTCATTGAATATCAAAAGTCCTACTGTTGTCTCTGTAAAGCCTGAAACCTCTGTGCCGTCAGCAAGCTTTACTGTACGGTGTACAAAGATATTCTGGTGAAGTGTAATCTCCTTGTTCTCGTATGCGAGCATTGCAAGGTTAACGCTTCCATAGTAACGGCCGAGAAGATCTATCGGTCTGCAAAGCACACGACGATTTCCGTCTGTGACATCCTCAAACCAGATGAGGTCATATAAGCCAAGCTCAGCCTTTCCTGTCTTGTCGTCAGGAGTTGTAAGCTTTCTAAGCTCCTCAATATCATTGTATACAGTGTCTGATGACACCTGTGCAACCATCTTCGGATCATCCTTGTAATCAGCGAGCTTTCTCATTGTGAGGTAGTAAACTCCAAGGATCATATCCTGTGAAGGAACGGCTACAAGTCCACCATCGGAAGGCTTAAGCAGGTTGTTAGGTGACAGAAGCATGAATCTGCACTCAGCCTGTGCCTCAGCAGTCAGTGGAAGATGTACAGCCATCTGGTCTCCATCGAAGTCGGCGTTGAACGCTGTACATACGAGTGGATGAAGCTTGATTGCCTTACCCTCTACAAGGATTGGCTCGAAGGCCTGGATTCCAAGTCTGTGGAGTGTAGGAGCTCGGTTAAGCATAACCGGATGCTCTTTGATGACGTCCTCAAGGACATCCCATACCTCCGGCTGAAGTCTCTCAACCATCTTCTTTGCACTCTTTATGTTGTGTGCGGTTCCGTTAGCGGCAAGCTCCTTCATAACGAATGGCTTGAAAAGCTCGATAGCCATCTCCTTCGGAAGACCACACTGATAAATCTTAAGCTTTGGCTCTACGCAGATAACCGAACGGCCTGAGTAGTCAACTCGCTTTCCGAGAAGGTTCTGACGGAAACGTCCTCCCTTTCCCTTGAGCATGTCTGACAGAGACTTAAGCGCTCTGTTTCCAGGACCTGTAACAGGACGTCCACGACGGCCGTTGTCGATAAGTGCATCGACAGCCTCCTGAAGCATACGTTTCTCGTTACGAACGATGATATCCGGTGCTCCAAGATCAAGAAGTCTTCTAAGACGGTTGTTACGGTTGATGATTCGTCTGTAAAGGTCGTTAAGATCACTTGTTGCGAAACGTCCTCCATCGAGCTGAACCATTGGACGAAGATCCGGTGGAATAACAGGGATAACTGTCATAATCATCCACTCAGGCTTGTTGCCTGACTCACGGAAAGCCTCTACAACCTCAAGTCTCTTGATGATACGTGCACGCTTCTGGCCTGTAGCATTCTCAAGCTCTGCCTTAAGCTCTGCCGAATCCTTCTCAAGATCGATTGCTGCTAAAAGCTCATGGATAGACTCAGCACCCATTCCTACACGGAATGCTGAGCGACCATAAGTATCACATGCCTCCTGGTACTCTGACTCATTGAGAATCTGCTTGTATGCAAGCTTTGTCTCGCCCGGGTCAAGTACAATATATGAAGCAAAGTACAGTACTCTCTCAAGTACACGTGGAGATAAGTCAAGGATGAGTCCCATACGTGATGGGATACCCTTGAAATACCAGATATGAGATACAGGAGCAGCAAGCTCGATGTGTCCCATACGCTCTCTACGAACGCTTGACTTTGTGATTTCTACGCCACATCGGTCGCAGACAACACCCTTATAACGTATCTTCTTGTATTTACCACAATGACACTCCCAGTCCTTCGTTGGTCCGAAAATCTTCTCGCAGAAAAGACCGTCTTTTTCAGGCTTTAATGTTCTATAGTTAATAGTCTCAGGCTTTTTTACCTCGCCATGTGACCACTCTCTGATCTTTTCAGGAGATGCTAATCCAATCTGAATCGCATCAAACTGCATTGCCTGATTATTTTCTATATTATTTGTTTCTGGCATTTTGGCACTCCCTTCTAATTATTCTTCGTCATCAAGAACTTCATCAGCAAAAATATCGTCATCCGCTGTCTCAGGAGACTCTTCCTCTTCTATGTCAACAAGCTCTTCGTTGTCATCAAATTCTTTCTTTGAGAAACCATGCTCTGCGAAGGACTCACTGTCCTCAAATGCATAGTCCTTATCGTTTCCGATAATTGAGTTGATATCTGTATTACCGTACTCACTTGTCTCGATAAGCTCAACCTCTTCTCTGTTCTCATCAAGTACCTTGACATCCAGACCAAGTGCCTGAAGCTCTTTGAGAAGTACCTTGAATGACTCTGGAATACCAGGCTCAGGGATATTCTCACCCTTGATGATAGCCTCGTAGGTCTTGACACGGCCAACAACATCATCGGACTTCATTGTAAGGATCTCCTGGAGTGTATATGCAGCACCATATGCCTCAAGAGCCCAAACCTCCATCTCTCCGAAACGCTGTCCACCGAACTGTGCCTTACCACCGAGTGGCTGCTGTGTTACTAATGAGTAAGGACCTGTTGAACGTGCATGGATCTTATCGTCAACAAGGTGATGCAGCTTAAGGTAATGCATGTGTCCGATAGTTGTCTTGCCATCGAAGCACTCACCTGTTCTACCATCACGAAGCTGTACCTTTCCATCCTTGGAAATCGGAACGCCCTTCCATAAGCTTCTGTGAGCTCTGTTTGTTGAAAGGTATTCCATAACGTCCTCACGGAGTGTATCAACATATTTATCATAGAAGATTTCAGCATCTGCGCTCCAGTATGGATGCTCAGCCTGTAAATCCTTTTCAAGCTCTTCCTTATCGAATGGAAGATTTACGTAATCATTTGCAAGCTCAAGTGTATCCTCGATATCTACCTCGTTTGCTCCGTCAAATACAGGAGTTGAGATATTGAAGCCAAGTGCCTTTGCAGCGAGACTCAGGTGAATCTCAAGGACCTGACCGATGTTCATTCGTGAAGGAACACCGAGTGGGTTAAGTACGATATCCAGTGGACGTCCGTTTGGAAGGAATGGCATATCCTCAACAGGAAGCACACGGGAAACGACACCCTTGTTACCGTGACGTCCGGCCATCTTATCACCGACAGAAATCTTTCTCTTCTGCGCAATGTAGATACGGACTGACTGATTTACACCCGGAGAAAGCTCATCGCCGTTCTCTCTTGTAAATACCTTGGCATCAACAATGATACCGTAAGCACCGTGAGGTACCTTAAGTGATGTATCACGAACCTCTCTTGCCTTCTCACCGAAGATGGCACGAAGAAGTCTCTCCTCTGCTGTAAGCTCTGTCTCACCCTTTGGTGTAACCTTTCCTACAAGGATATCACCGGCACGAACCTCTGCACCTACACGGATGATACCTCTCTCATCAAGGTCCTTGAGTGCGTCATCGCCGACACCAGGGACATCACGTGTAATCTCCTCAGGTCCGAGCTTTGTATCACGTGACTCTACCTCATATTCCTCGATATGAACTGATGTATACACATCATACTCTACGAGACGCTCTGAAAGAAGAACGGCATCCTCGTAGTTGTAACCTTCCCATGTCATGAATCCGATAAGCGGGTTCTTTCCAAGAGCAAGCTCTCCCTGACTTGTTGAAGGGCCGTCTGCGATAACATCGCCTGCCTTAACCTTGTCGCCCTTAAATACGATAGGTCTCTGATTGTAGCAGTTTGACTGGTTTGAACGAGAGAACTTTGTAAGGATATACTCTCTCTTATTTCCGTCAGTCTCTTTTATGATAATGCGGTTTGACTCTGAAGATAATACTTCTCCGTCTGCCTTTGCAACTACGCAGACACCTGAGTCAACTGCAGCCTTTGTCTCAATACCTGTACCAACTACAGGAGCCTCTGTTGTAAGAAGCGGAACTGCCTGACGCTGCATGTTCGATCCCATGAGGGCACGTGTAGGGTCATCGTTCTGTAAGAACGGAATCAGCGCTGTAGCTACTGAGAATACCATCTTTGGAGATACATCCATATAATCAAATGCTGACTTATCGTACTCCTGAGTTTCCTCTCTGTAACGACCTGAAACTGAGTTACGTACGAAATGTCCGTCAGCATCAAGTTTCTCATTAGCCTGTGCTACGTGGTAGTTGTCCTCCTCATCGGCTGTCATGTATACAACCTCTTCTGTGACTACCGGGTTCTTAGGATCAGTCTTGTCAATCTTACGGTATGGAGCCTCTACGAAGCCATACTCATTGATTCTTGCATAGCATGCAAGTGAGTTGATAAGACCGATGTTTGGTCCCTCAGGAGTCTCTACAGGACACATACGGCCGTAATGAGTGTAATGTACATCTCGAACCTCGAATCCGGCACGGTCTCTTGAAAGACCACCAGGTCCAAGTGCTGATAAACGTCTCTTGTGAGTAAGCTCTCCAAGAGGGTTGTTCTGATCCATGAACTGTGAAAGCTGTGAAGAACCGAAGAATTCTTTAACAGCGGCAGTTACAGGCTTTATATTGATAAGTGACTGAGGTGAAATTCCCTCTAAGTCCTGTGTAGTCATTCTTTCACGAACAACACGCTCCAGTCTTGAGAGACCGATACGGTACTGGTTCTGTAACAGCTCTCCAACCGCACGGATACGTCTGTTTCCAAGATGATCGATATCGTCATCTGTTCCTGCGCCCCACTCCAAGTGCATATTGTAGTTGATAGTTGCGAAGATATCCTCTTTAGTAATATGCTTTGGAATAAGGTCAGATATATCTCTCTTTATAGCCTCGATTCTATCCTCAAGAGAATCATACTCCTCGAGAATCTGAGCAAGTACCGGGTAGTAAACAAGCTCAGTAACACCGATAGACTTAGGATCCTCAAGCTCAGGAATCCAGCTTCTGATGTCAACCATCATAGAAGAAAGAATCTTGACATTTCTTGTCTCTGTCTGAATCCATACAGCAGGAACGGCAGCGTTCTGGATCTGTGTAGCAAGCGCACGGTCAACAACAGTACCTGCCTCAGCGATAACCTCACCTGTAGAAGGATCCACTACGTCCTCAGCTAAAACCTGTCCACTGATACGGTTCTTTAAAGCAAGCTTCTTATTGAACTTATAACGTCCTACCTTGGCAAGGTCATATCTTCTAGGATCGAAGAACATTGCTGTGATAAGGCTCTCTGCACTCTCAACTGAAAGCGGCTCGCCCGGACGAATCTTCTTATATAACTCTAATAAACCAGCCTCATAGCTTCCCTGTGGCTCGCGCTCTGTGATTGCAGGGTCCTTGCTGAATGATGCCTGGATCTTTGGCTCATCTCCGAACATATCGAGAATAGCCTGGTTTGTACCTACTCCAAGTGCACGTAAAAGTACTGTGATAGGTACCTTACGTGTTCTATCTACTCTTACATAAAAAACGTCGTTAGAGTCTGTCTCATACTCAAGCCATGCACCACGGTTTGGAATAACAGTACAAGAATACAGGGTCTTTCCGAGCTTATCATGAGCAATTCCGTAATAAATACCAGGAGAACGAACTAACTGACTGACAATAACTCGCTCTGCACCGTTGATTACGAATGTACCGGTCTCTGTCATTAAAGGCAGATCACCCATGAAAATTTCATGCTCATTAATCTCATCTGTCTCTTTGTTGTGAAGTCTGACTTTAACCTTTAAAGGAGCTGCGTATGTTGCATCTCTTTCCTTGCACTCAGGAATTGTATACTTTACATCATCTTCGCATAATGTAAAATCTACAAAATCAAGACTAAGCTTTCCGCTGTAATCTGTGATTGGAGAGATATCCGCAAAAGCTTCCTTGAGACCTTCGTCTAAGAACCACTGATAAGAATCCTTCTGGACCTCAATCAGATTTGGCATCTGCAGAACCTCTTTTTGTCTTGAGTAACTCATACGCATGCTTTTTCCGGATGTGACCGGACGTATTCTGTTTTTCTCCATTGACGTTTCACCTCTCGTTTTTATTTTAATCTAGCAAATATCTAGATAATGATTCAAAAACCACCCCAGTTACTATATCTTGTGGTTTTTCTCTTGTGCACATATTTGCGAATGCATTTTAGTGTAATTTACCTATTGACAAATTTGCATCATTTAAAAAAATGCATAAAAATGCCACTGCACCACAATAGTGCAACGTATACTATACAACAAATTTGACGCGAATGCAAGTATTTTTTTATTTTTTTGTAAAATACCCAAAGTATTTGCGCAATAAAAGCAAAAAGAGCCAAGGCGCAAATAAAATTTGCCCTCGACTCTTTTTATGGTTTTAATTAACTCGTAACCTATCAGACTACTTAAGTGTAACCTTAGCACCCTCTGCCTCAAGTTTAGCCTTAGCATCCTCTGCTGAAGCCTTGTCAAGCTGCTCTTTGATAACCTTTGGTGCGCCATCAACAGCGTCCTTAGCCTCTTTAAGTCCAAGACCTGTGATCTCACGAACAACCTTGATAACCTTAACCTTGTTTGGTCCAACCTCTGTAAGCTCTACGTCGAACTCAGTCTTCTCCTCAGCTGCTGCTCCGTCAGCTCCTGCTGCTGCAACTACAACACCTGCTGCTGCAGAAACACCGAACTCTTCTTCACAAGCTTTTACTAAATCATTTAACTCTAATACGCTTAACTCTTTGATAGCATCAATAAACTCTGCTGTTGTTAACTTTGCCATTATAATTTCCTCCATTTAAAAATTTAATTATGATAATAAGGTTCAAATATAATATTTGAATTATTCTGCTGCTGGAGCTTCCTCTGCAGCATCCTCTGCTGGTGCTGCCTCTACGGCTGCATCTGCAGCGCCACCCTGCTCTGCGATCTGATTGAGTACACGAGCAAGATTTGTGATAGGTGACTGAATGCTTCCAAGTAATTTTCCAAGAAGCTCTTCTCTGCTAGGTACAGCGGCGATTGCCTTCATACCCTCAGCATCATAAAATGTTCCCTCAACTACACCTGCTTTAATCTCTAAAGCCGGAGCTGTTTTAGCGAACTTGGCTAAGATTCTAGCTGGTGCTGTTGCATCCTCTGCTGATACAGCGAATGCGCTTGGTCCTTCAAGGACATCCTTTAATCCCTCGAACTCTGTTCCCTGGATTGCACGGTTTACTAAAGTATTCTTGTATACCTTGTAAGTTACACCGGCTTCTCTTAACTGTTTACGTAACTGAGTATCCTCTGCTACTGTGAGTCCTAAGTAATCAACGACTACTACTGACTGTGCACCAT
>OQVN01000567.1_pt1 | contig 13940 bp, 21 predicted proteins | sample 1691621 | NCBI WGS metagenome assembly OQVN01 (sample SAMN03418278, study PRJEB22391) | human gut metagenome | biome: human-gut; feature: organic feature; material: feces | host: Homo sapiens | place: Tanzania | collected 2013-01 | reverse complement strand
CTCAGTCGGTAGAGCACTTGACTTTTAATCAAGTTGTCGGGGGTTCGAATCCCCCGTGTCTCATTCTTAGAAATGCAGTAAAATCAATAGTTTCAGAGTTTAGAAAGCACCCCAGTGAATGGAGTGCTTTTCATTTTGTCTAATATCTGACTAACATTATGCACGTTTTATCAGCAGATTCTCCAGGGCTTCGGCTGCTGCCACGTCCTTTTTCTTCAGTGCATGAGCGTAGATGTTCATGGTGGTGCTGGTCTGTGCATGGCCAAGTCGGCTTGACACGGTCTTGACGTCCACATTCTGACTGATCAGCAGCGTGGCAGAGGTATGCCGGAGATCATGCAGGCGGATGTCTGGCAGCTTATCCTCATGTGTCTCATTGTAACTGTGGATAAGTTTCTTAAATGTGGCGGAGGGTGTAGACGGGTACATCTGCGCTCCGTTCCACTGAATGAAAATATGATTCGCTCCAGTCCATAAGGAGCCGATTGTATAACAGCAGCTGTCATATTCTGCACGGTACTCCCGGAGCAGTTCCAGGATATGGTCTGGAATGCTTATAGTGCGTACTGATGACTTGGTCTTGGTGGATTTGGTCACCGCCTTGCCCTTGACTATGCTGGTACTCTTTGTGATGCTCATGGTCTTTGCTTCAAAGTCTATGTCGGACCAGAGCAGGGCAATGGACTCTCCCCGGCGCAGACCGCAGAAGATTGCAATCTGGTAAAAGATGTTATACTGCAGCTTGATCTCTCCGGCTTCGGTACCGTCTGACAGAAACTGCAGAAAGGCAGCAGTCTCTTCCTCGGTAAAATACTGAATGTCCGATATGTCCCGGTGCTGCTTCGGTGGCTTCACTCTCTCACATGGGTTTGAGAGTATGACATTCCACTGGACAGCCGTGGACAGGATGGAAGAGATCAGAGCGTGAACACGCTTGATCGTGGTGGGAGAATAACCACCGTCCTTCCCGTCTAACCGGTGCTCACTCATTTCCTTGTAGAGCTTATTCATATGTACCGGCTGGATCTTGGAGAGCTTCAGGTGTCCAATTGCCGGGAAGATATGAGTATCCAGTAATATCTGATAGATTGATGTTGTGGTCTCATCCAGCTGCAGTGTGGCATAGTCCTGCATCCAACGTTCTGAGAACTCCAGGAAGGTGATCTTCTCACCCTGCAGGAACATACCGGACTTTACCTTGCGCTCAAAGTCTATGACGAATGCGTCCAGGTCCTTCTGGTTCTGCTTCTCCGTCTTGTCCGGATCCGGGACCCATGTGGTAGTTTCGAGGATCTGCTTATCGTGAATGTCCCGGCCATTGCTCACCGTGATCTGGTATCCTCTTCCTCTTTTTCGAATACTTGCCATATTTTACCATCCTTTCGTAAAAAAGGGCATAAAAATGCCCGGAATCTATTGAGATTACCGGGGAAAGATGATAAAATACACTTGTTCAAGGTGCATTTTATCGGGTATTCCGGTAAAATCGGATCAGCTCTGGTGCTCCAACACTGGGGCTGATTTTTTATGTAATTCCATAAACGTAAAAGACCCTGTATTTCTACAGGGTCTAAATGAATACGGTTCGCCAGTTGACTGGGAACAATGTCTTCTATACGGCCGGTAAACGGCTTTGTTTTTACGTATTCATTCTACCTGTATCATATGTGTTTGTCAATAAAAATATGCTTAAAAATTTGTGTACTTTTTGGTAATTTCCTTGTCCAAAACATCAAGTTTTTCATTGGACAACTTAATATTACTTAGTATGTCATAATCGGTTTTGGGGTCGTATATTCTTATTTTACTAATAGTGGTAATCTGATTAACAAGAGCAATGCTACCCTGTTTCATTTTGAGGACTTCTTTTCTCATACGGTTCAAAAAATCAAGTTCTTCGGTGCATTTTTCCAAGCGATCGGAATATTCCAGCTTTTTTTCTTCGGAAAAATCATTTGCCAAGTCACCAATGAGCTTTTGGAGAAGACTCACCTCGGAAGTCAGGTGCTTTTCGGTCGCCGTAATTTTGGAACTAAGGCTTGTAAAAAGTTCATTCCCAAGGAATACACTCCCAGAATGCAGAGTATTTATATCAACTCCGGGTTTTACAGAGGTCAAAGGAACGACTGTAACGACAGGTGAGGATTTGGCATTCTCTTTTTCTGCAACAACAGCGTAGTGCAAGCCGCCCTCTTCACTGCCAACATTGAAGCCTAGATGAACTTTAATGATTTCGCCATGTCTATAGCGGCGTAAGGACATCGGCGAAAACTGAGGCTCATATTGCAAGAAATTAACCCAGTCTGAAATCCAGTATGATAGCTTATCGGCTTTACCTTGAAGCTTTGGATCGTCGGAATTGATTAGCATATCCAAATAAGTAGTCAAATCGGAAATAGAGTTGCTTTTATGAAAAATCAATTCTTCTTTTGTCTTTTTACGACTCATAAGTTTCCCTCCTGAAATACAAAAAGAGCCTTGAAATACAATCCAAGGCTCTTTTGCGACCGGACACCAGTCATTCGCTAATTAGTGAAATTATATCATATGCGCAAGTCTTGTCAAGTTATTTCTAAAATTTATATTTTTTGAAAAATTGCACCGGTGCAACAGCGTCAGAGTTTCTCGAATACCATAGTAGCCTGAATTCGGTCTCCACCGCCGAAGCCGGTGCTATTAGCGGAAGCAGTGGTAATGGTGTGCAGGCGGTATCCCTTTGCAGCCTGAGCGTTGATCACATCCTCTAGCTCCTTTAAGTTCTTGGAAGCAGTTCCGATAAGTTTCTCCTTAAGTGTCACTTGTAATACTACATACTGACTCATAGTGATTCCCCTTTCTTTTGTGTGCGTAAATGTTATTTGAAAATTGCACCGGTGCAACTACCGAGAAATGCTCGGTAGCTCAATCCGTGTCAGATTGTCACGGGTTCAACTGGGGTACAGGGTGTACCCTAGTTACAGATTTAATCATCAAAATAGTAATCATGAGAATCGAAAACTTTATCAACAACGTATTTAATAAAAAAATCTATATCACTTATAAGTGCATCGTATTCCTTTTTTGTTAATCTAATTTTTTTCCCATGTATAGATCCTGAGACAATTTGCAAAAGATAATAATCATCACGTTGTATTAATGAGTATCCATTTTGCAGCAATATAGACTGAATATCTTTGTTTCCTTTTGACTGATAGTATTCTATTCTTTCACGGTCGGTTTCACTCATAAAAGTTATATTTATGGGGTCGAATAAATATTCTACAGGTATATTCAATGCATTTGCTATTTTCTGAAGCTGTTCTATTTTAGGCTTACGTTTTCCAAGTTCATATTGTTGTATGGTACCTGGAGCAAGTCCACATTTCTCCGCTAATTGCTTTTGAGTAAGTCCACATTGTTTTCGATATCTTTGTAATTCATTTAGTGCCATGCGCTAATCCTCCAGTAATTAGAATATAGCACACATAATTTTACAACGCAATCAAAAGATTGTAAAAAACACTTGACACACACAAATGATTGCAATATGATAATAGCACAATCATTTGTGTGTGTCAATGAGAAAGGAGAATGCAGAAATGAAAATGAGATTAGACACAAAAAAGATCTATCTTGCTATGGCAGAAAAAGGACTTACCGCCACGGAGATAGCCTTACAGGGAAATGTAACCCAGCAGGCTGTATCTAATGCCCTTAACGGCAAACGTGTGGGAAAGATCAAAGTAGTACCGGCGATCTGTAAGGCCCTGGATCTGGAAGCGAAAGACATTATCATTATCGAGGACTAAGGAGGACAAGGCAATATGAGCAAAGCAGAGAAAGCAAAAATCATTCTGGCAGAGCTGAACAAAGAGTACAGCATTCCGTCATACATGGAAGAGGATGTTCTCAAAGGCATTGTTGCTGGATTGACCAGAGTTGAAAAGAAGGAGAGCCGGACATGAGTGTGCAGATCGAGGAGCAGGAAACACACGTTAGTTTTCTGCGGGAAGATTCACGGGCGGTAATTTATACGTCAGATACTACCATGATGACGAGATTAAACAAGCTTGTGGAAACAGCAGGAACAGAATGGAAGAAGGAAAGAGAAACGCACTTACAGCGAACTGGGGAATTGATCGGAGTATTTTATTCCTGTCCGGTAGAGTTTATTTCATTCCGGAGCAAGAGAGTGAAGCGGACCTATTCGGATGAACAGAAACAAAAGATTGCGGAAAGACTATTGCAGAGTCGAGTTTAAGTTTTGTATTTATACAAGCTAGTATAAATACAGCAATAGAAACCGCTGTGGGGTATAAATTATCAACCCTAAAATACTGGAAACGTTTTCATATTGTAGGAAAGGAGAAATTTTAGAATGGCAACAGAAAAAGCAATTCCCCGGATGGGAACCTTGAAAGAGGCAGCAGCACTGGCCGGGATTCCGTATAGCGCAATCCGTAAGATGTGCATCACCGGGAAGGTGGTTCATGTCCGGGTAGGAACCAAGTACCTTGTAAACCTGGACAAGCTGGCAGAGTATCTGGAGACCGGGGACGGAAAGGAGTAGGCATGGACATAGGTGGAAGCATTACGCAGAAGCTCCTGTATGTCCAGCAGAATCTGAAAGCACCGAAGGGGCAATATAACAAGTTCGGTGATTATCATTACCGGAGCTGTGAGGATATTCAGGAAGCACTGAAGCCATTGCTGGCAGAAGTAAAAGCAATCCTGCTGCTGACCGATGAGATACAGCAGATCGGAGATAGGTTTTACATAAAGGCTGCTGCCGTGTTCCAGGATACAGAGAGCGATCAGAAGATCGTGAATATAGCTTATGCCAGGGAATGTGAGAGCCGGCCGAAGATGGACGCAGCGCAGATCACAGGATCCTGCAGCAGCTATGCCAGGAAGTATGCGCTGAACGGTTTGTTCTGCATCGATGATGCTAAGGATCCGGATACCTTGAACAATGGAGCTGATCCGTCTGGATCCAGAGGCAGAAGTCCTCAGAACAACACGGGAGGCAGCAGGACAGGACCGACACTGGTACAGCAACAGCATATTAACACGATCCGGAAGGAAATCCAGAGGACCGGAGCCAAGGAAGCAGCGGTGTGCTACCAGTACAAGATACGGAATCTGCAGGAAATGACAATACAGCAGTTCCAGGCAGCAATGAAGATCTTCCGGCAGATGCCTGACAAGATGACAGAAGAGAATTACCAGATGACACTGGAGGGCATAGACCAGTATGAGAACGAAATGCCGTTCCGGTAGTACAGTCGTATACAATCGAATACGAAAGATACCATCGTATACAGTCGTAAGAATGAATGGAGGAAGATAGAAAGCATGGCCAACAAGAGAATGTTTAGTCTGGATGTGATAGACACGGACAAGTTCATGGATATGCCATTATCAGCACAAGCTCTGTATTTTCATTTAGGACTCAGGGCAGATGATGACGGTTTTGTGGCTTCACCCAGAAAGATCATGAAAATTGTAGATTGCAAGCAGGATGATCTGAAAGTATTAATTGCAAAGGGGTTTGTAATTCCGTTTGAAACTGGAATTATAGTAATCAGGCACTGGAAAGTACATAACCGCATACAGTCTGACAGATACAAACCGACGAAATATGTTTCCGAACGGAGCAGATTAGAGGTTGTAAACAATGTGTACAAGTTGGATACAGAAAGTGTCCAAGATGTACTCGGAATGGAAACACAGGTTAGGTTAGGTAAGGATAGTATAGATAAGATTAGTATAAATACTATTAGCTCGGAGCCAGAAGCTGCTCCAAGCCCACAGAGCGGAATCTGTATTCCATTGAATGACAAAAGTGTCTATGATGTCCCTCTGGATAAGATCGATATCTGGAAAACTACGTACCCTGCAGTTGATGTAGAGCAGGAACTCCGGAAGATGGTGGCATGGTCCCACAGCAATCCCACGAAGCGGAAGACCAGACGGGGTGTTGACCGGTTTATAAATAGCTGGCTGGCCAGAGAGCAGGACCGGGGAGGCAGCAGGACTACAAAACAGCAGGAATCTACGCAGACGGATGAAGAGTTCTATGCACCTTATCGGGAAATGTATGCGAACATGAAGACCACCACGGACGGACCGTTCCAGTAAGGAGGTAGCAGATGGAGAAAGAACAAAGTTGCACCGGTGCAACAAAACTAACCGGGGAAGAGTTAGCCCGGTACCGGTTGAGGAAACAGGGAGGAATGGAGTGGAACTCACGGAGCATGACACCGGAGGAATTGAGCGAAAGACGGATCTATATGCGGAAAACGCTTGTGAGGTTCCCCAGGTGGGAGAACATGACAAATGCACAGTATGAAGATATCCGGGTATATAGACAGGGCAATCACCTGATGCTGGAGGATGCCAACGGATATGAGTATCTGCTGCCGGCAGCAGGAGTGACCGCAGAGGAATCCGAGTTCCGGAAGATCCGGGCAATGATGCCGTTTGAATTCCTGGATGTGATGGCAAAGGATTTCCAGTGGAGCAGATACCGGGGAGATGTCACAGTGGCAAAGGAAATGGTAAACAGATACATACTGCACTATGAGAAGCTGCGTAATAAGGGAATGGGCTTATACATCTATTCCGGCACTAAGGGAAGTGGAAAGACGATGCTGGCCTGCTGCCTCCTGAATGAAATAACAAAGCGTTATAAAGGTGTGGTGAAGTTCGTGAATATTCTTGATTTCCTGGAGATGACGAAGAAAGGGTTTTCCGGAGATGATGAGGATGTGAACAATATCCGCCATGCAGGGCTTCTGGTTGTGGATGATATCGGGGTGCAGATGTCCAAGGAGTGGATAGACACCGTTCTGTATAGTCTGGTGAATGACAGGTATGTGAACAGGCTTCCGACCATTTATACCAGTAACATCCCGGTGAACCGCCTGAAGATGGATGACCGGATCGCGGACAGGATCGAGAGTACTACATACTCGGTTCAGCTCCCGGAGGAATCGATCCGGAAGGCAATGAGAGAGCAGCAGAAACAGAAACTGCTGCAGGAAATAGAAAGCGCCCCGGACAGTGCTGGCACACCGTCACAGGGCAATAGAACCCAACAACCCTAGTAAAGTCCGGATTCCTCTGTATTATAGCAGAGTACCGGCAGGAAGGAAAGATATGAATTACGATTGGTTAGGCTATGATGTCATTGAAAAGAGCAAGTATCCGAATCTGCTTGCGGAAATTAAGGAGAGTGGCTACAGCATCTGCACTGTTTCTGATCACATGGGATGTAATCCACACGTATCAGAGGATGATCCCGGAACATGGAATAAACTTTTGGGACGGCAGGGCATAACGCTTGAAGAAAGCATAGGACTTGTTCGCCTGTTCAATGTGTCGTATGAGTATTTGTTTGCGCCTCATCTGGAGAAAGTAGGAGATGTCTCGATTGCGCATTTCCGGTGGTACAAACAGATACAGAGAAAGAAGGCAGAGAGTCAGCTCTATATGACACAACAGGAATTATACATACATTTGATTCCGGAGATTGCGAAGATAGTCGTAGACTGCAGAAAAAGGGATGATATACAGTATGCAGAGTGGAAAAGAGAAACACTTGCAAATACTCCGGATTGCGTGAAAAATTTCATGGAAAAAGTTATGGTTATACTGGATGATGTCAGAAACACGAAAGGAGCAGAATAGATGAGGAAGATCGAGAGCGGAAAAGATCTCAATAAGTTAGATAGTGTTGTTTATGAACTGGATCAGCTCAATGCCCTGATCGGATTTATGCAGGTTGCTTTTGCAGAAGGTCCTTCTGCTACAGATGAGGCAGAGGCGGCAGCAGCCCTGTGGCATATCTACTGCAGGCAAGGAGAACTGTTGAAACAGATAAAAGAACTGTATGGGGAGGCAAGATCATGAATGTATTTGAGAGATATGCACAGATAGGAAAAATAAAGACACTGACGGGAGAGCTTCCAGTATTGGAAGGTCCTCAGATGTCAGATGAGCGGTGGCAGGAGCTGGCCAGAGAGAATGCAGTGAGGAACTACACACGGGAGAACGGTAGGAAACCGAAGAGCGTGGAACAGGCGGTGGCATGGCAGCGGAATGTGATCAGATCAATAGAGGCAGCAGGATGAGTGTGGCAAAGATCAGCAAGGAGAGCCGGAGGATAATAGAAACCGTTATCTTCCGGTATCCTCGGAAGAAAATTGAATATGAAACGTATCTGCAGAAGGGAGGCAGCAGGCCTACCAAGTGGACAGCGGAAGCAGAAAAGGAACTGCAGGCGGTAGAAATTTCCTATCAGGCACTGAAGCCGGAAGAGCAGGAGATCATAGCTGCCAGATACTGGATAAAAGGGATAGGAAAGCCGGTTCCATATATCCGGATAGCTTCTGGATACAGCGAACGGCAGATGAAGCGCATTGTTGCAAAAATGGTTCTATTTGCAGGGAAGGAGTTGGGAGAACTGCAATAAGCATCCCGACATTTCCGACACCCTAAAAAAGGATGGTGACAAAGGTGACACCTTAAAAAGAGTATCCGGACAAATCGGACACCCTAAAAAGGACTGTGAGATAAGTGCGTATCTAAAGGGTGCATCCGCAGATTTCGCAGGCCCTAAAAAGGATACTAACATTTCTAACACCCTAAAAGGGAGAGGAGAGACAAAGTCTATGAGTGTGAAGATCAGAATATCATATCAGGAGCGGAAGGAACTGGACAGGATCCTGGAGTTACTGAAACCGGTTGTCAAGTCCTGCCGAACTTCTGGGCAGCAGGGGACCTATAAGAAAGCGTATATTGATACCCAAGAGAGCAAAACATAGAAGTAAGGAACTGAGAGAAATGATACCTTCATATTTTGGGGAGACATCGTTTCTCTCAGTTTTAATTATAATGATACAGGATCATACGGTAATTGAACTGATGATATGCAAAAACTTATATTTTAATCAAAAAAGAAAAAATAAATGCGTTTATGGAAAAATGATTTCAAATAACGCATTTACAACAACAAAAAAGTAGAAAAAATGAGAAAATCCTCTATTCATTTTTACTAAGCTGTGTTAAAATATAGAAAAGCACATACAGTATAACAAGTCTAAACATTGGCAATGAGTATATAAGGGTATTCGTTGGTGATGTTTTATTTTTACCCATGAAAGGAAAAGATATGTATAGTGTTATTGAAATTGCTAAATATGTAATCACATACTGCATGATTCAAGGAGCACCAATAAGTAACTTGCAACTACAGAAAATATTATATTATTTACAAGTGTATTATATGCGACAGGGTGAACCGTTGTTTCCGGAAGAAATATATGCTTGGCAGCATGGCCCGGTAGTACCAGAAGTATATTTTATGTTTTCTGGTTATGGGGCAGCTAAGATACAAAACATTTATGTAACAACGATTGAAGAGATAGATCTGAACCTGATTCAACCCATCATTGAAAAATTACGGAAAATAGATCCGTGGACGTTGGTAGATATGACTCATAGAAAAGGGCAACCGTGGGATCGAGTATACAATGATAGAATAGATCCTACAGGTCTAATAGAAAAAAGAGTACTGGCTATGGATGATACCGATTTAGGGGATTGATTATGCAGGCATACACAAGCAAGGTCCAAGAAATTAATAACGTCATAGAAGAACTCTTTCAAGTAAATAGCAAAGAAGACTGCGAAGAAATATGCAAAAAATTAGATAATATATATCTCACAAAAGACGGAAAAGTAGATGAATCATTCAGACATGAGTATTCAAGTATATCTGGGAAAATACGGGAATTGAATAGTGTTGAAGTAAAAGGAGAAAAGGTATTTCAGCTAGATTCATTGATATACAGCATAGATAATGTTTACGAATATGCGCTGGCAAAGAATAAACCGTATATAAAAAATTTGTTTAAGCTCAGAGACCATATAAGTTTAGAAGCAGGAAGAATACTGTTAGTACAGCAGATTCAATGGGAAATTAACAATAACAAGGAGTCTGTTAAGGAACAATTACAATACACACAGTCACTTGCTGAAAGCTTTGATGATCAGGTCAGAAGAGAAAAACAACTATTAGATAGTCTCAGAACGGCAGCAGATGAGAACAATTCGCAAATTGAAAAATCGAAAGAAACGTTAGATGAATTACAACAAACATCAGACGCAATGGTTGACAAAATAGAAGGTGTTCAAAAAGATTCTATTACTATTTTGGGAATTTTTGCATCAATTGTGTTTTCGTTTACAGCAGGGATGATATTTACGTCATCAGTATTGGAAAATATTGATAAGGCCAGCCCATACCGACTGATTGGCACGGTTTTGCTGATTGGTATGGTAATAACAAATTTGGTAACTTTATTATTGGCATATATAGATAGAATCAGAATGGTTAAAAATACAAAAATAACATTTCCTAAAAGCATAAAAATCATGAATGGTTTATATGCAGTAGCCTTTGTAGCAGATTTTGTGGTATGGTTGATTATCGAAAAAATGCATTGGGTATGTTGATAGAGTGAATAATATGTGATATTATGAATACAATCAAATACGGAAGTACCCCAAGTGATGAGCTTGGAAGCTAAGAAATTGGCGCGGGAATGGAATTCCTCATATTGAGGTTTTCTGTTCCTGCGTTTTGTTTTGTAAAGGAGAAAAAGGATGAGTAAAAAGAGAGAACTGATCAATGCGTTTATGGAGTTCAAAGAAAGATATAATAATATTCAGAATCGGGTATTACAGATCAGGAGTAGCCTTGAGTATACGGAGATAGGTAAGCAGCAGGCTATTGAACAGGTAGTGGATGCATTTGCTCCAACAGCTATTTCATACCATGATAAGGCGGTTGAAATAATTGACAAAGGACTGGAATATTTGCAGGAGCAGTGGAGGCAGAGCAGTTCTGGAAGATTAACAGATGGAAATTATCAATCAGGACTTGCAAATGTTGTAAAAATGCTGGAGGTTGGGGCCATTCGTGAAGAGGATGACATTAAGAACATCATTGATACTTATGCGGATGATTATAATGCACTGGCACTAATAAGAACCATGCTGCAGAAAAGCAAGGACGAACAGATCCAGGAGTTTACCGTGTTGATCCCGGCAGACAACAGAGAGGAAAACAAAAAGCTCCTAAGCCAGTTAAGAGGGAATGTTGATACATACATTAATGCTGATAATGTAAAAGCAACTTCCAAGTCCTGGAATGCATTCAATCAGGGAACAACAAGTGTGTCTGCGAGTATGGACAGCATGGCAGAATTCGTAGAAAACAGGCTGGATGATAATCTGAAGTTATTATAATCTAAAGTGCAACAATGCACAGACAGCATCCGGTAAGTGGCAGAGAACAGGCGCCCTAGATTATCCATAGATCATCTATGGTGTTTTTTCATACAAGGGATGGTGAATAGCATGAGTAACGAGGAACTTGTGAAGCGGATACAAGACGGAATAAATGTGCATGAAAATCTTGAATCGTTGTGGGAAAATAACAGCGGATATGTGGCAATCATAGCCCGGAAGTATGAAGTAGCAGAGGAACTGGAGGATCTTATCAACCAGGGCTTTATCGGTTTATACAAGGCTGCAGAGATGTACAAGCCGGACAAGGGAGCGAAGTTCCTTACTTATGCCACCTACTGGATCACTCAGAGCATACAACGGTATATACAGAACTGCGGGAAGCTGAGCCGGGTTCTGGGAATGTGCAGCCTGGACAAGCCGATCGGAGAGGAAGAGGATATGTCCATGTATGATCTGATCCCCAGCCCGGAGGATATGGAAGGGGATGCAATGGACCGGATGGAGCAGGATCAACTGAGAACAGTTATCTGGCCAATCGTGGACACTCTTCCGAAAGATCAGGCAACTGTGATCCGGGAAAGGTATCAGGAGAGACACACACTGGATGAGATCGGGAAAAAGCTGGGAACCAATAAGGAGAGAGTCCGACACATAGAAGCGGATGCTCTGCGATATATGAGAAGACCTAGGATCCGGAAGGTGTTGGAACCATACTGGGAAGAGGACAGGATATACAGCTATGCCCTGCAGGGGACGTCTGCTGCCACGTTTGAAAATACATGGACCAGCAGCACGGAACGGGTAGCAATGAAAATCATGAATGACTAATAAATGACTAACAATTTAGAAAATAATATGCCATAGCACAAAAGATAGAAAACACTTTCAGCCATAATTGACCGATTTTACACCATAGAAAAACCGTGATAAATGGGAAAATGAATCTGCCTAAGACTTTTAATCAAGTTGTCGGGGGTTCGAATCCCCCGTGTCTCATTGAGTAAGATCAATATACATACAGTATATTGATCTTTTTTAATGCCTATTACAAAAATAGAACCTATATCAGACTATTGTCTGACGAATCATGGTATGCTAAAATAATTCGTCGAGAACAATGAAATTACGAAAGAGACTGGATTTATCAATGGAAAACAAGATAAAAGAATTACGTTATGCAATTGTGCAGTCCGTTCCGGTGATGTTGGGATATCTTTTCCTGGGATTTGCCTTTGGATTAATGCTAAATGATGCCGGATATGGATTCTGGTGGGCCTTTTTTATCAGCCTGTTTGTATATGCGGGAAGCATGCAATTTGTCTTGGTTACGTTACTTACAGCCGGAGCAAGCCTGTGGTATACGCTGATCATGACACTGTTTGTCAATGGCAGACATATGTTTTACGGGCTTTCTTTTGTAGAGAAATTCAAAAAAATGGGTGCAACTTACCCGTACATGATCTTCTCACTTACAGATGAGACATTTTCTTTATTATGCGATCTGAAAGTTCCGGAGGGAATGCGTGAAGAACGAGTCAGCTTTTACATATCTCTGTTGGATCAGTGTTACTGGATTCTGGGAAGCTGTGTGGGAGCCTTGGCAGGAAGTGTGCTGCCGATCAATACGACGGGAATTGATTTTTCCATGACAGCTTTATTTACGGTCATCGTAGTCAATCAATGGATGGATACGAAAGAACATAAGCCTGCGATCATCGGAGGCGTAGTGGGAGTGCTATGCCTGATTCTGCTGGGGGCGGATGCCTTTTTACTGCCGGCGCTGACCATTATAGCGATTATTTTATTAGGAGTTAAGAAAAAATGTTACATTCCATCGGAATCATAGCAGTTGCAGCTATTGTTACTTTATTCATAAGGGCAATTCCCTTCGTATTGTTCGGAGGGAAGAGAGAAGTTCCGGCGACCGTGACCTACCTGGGAAAAGTGCTCCCGCCGGCGATCATGGTAATTCTCGTTGTATACTGTGTGAAGGGCATTGACCTGTTTACCGGCAATCATGGAATTCCGGAGTTGCTGTCTGTGGCAGTGGTTGCGGGACTTCATATCTGGAAGCGGAATACTTTGTTGAGTATAGCTGCCGGAACGATACTATATATGATATTAGTGCAAGTAGTATTCTAAATCAGTGTGAAAGGGCAATTTTTCGCCCTTTTCACACTATTTTTTTATAAAATTAAATGCTATAATGAGCGCAATAGGAATAATATGAGGGAGAAACGTAAGATAAAATGGAAAACGAAAACAAAGATGTAACCGAAGAAACAAAGAAGGAAAATAAAGAGGAAATAAAAGAAACGACAAAAGAAGCGACAACGGAAGAAACAAAAGAAGCGACAAAAGAAGAAACCAAACCGGAAGAAAAAGAAGAAGCCAAAAAAGAAACTAAAGAAGAGACCAACGACAAACCAAAAAAAAGTAAGAAAGGTCTCTGGATCGGCTTTGGAGTCTTAGCAGTACTCTTGATAGCTTACGGAGTTGGAGCTTTTTACTATCACTCCCATTTCCTGTATCAGACATCGGTAAATGATACGGATTGTAGTAATCTGACAGCAGCCGAGGTGGCAGTGATCATGGATAGCCAGTCCCAGCAGTACAGCCTGCAGATATTCGGAAGAGATGAG
>OQVN01000555.1_pt1 | contig 14141 bp, 9 predicted proteins | sample 1691621 | NCBI WGS metagenome assembly OQVN01 (sample SAMN03418278, study PRJEB22391) | human gut metagenome | biome: human-gut; feature: organic feature; material: feces | host: Homo sapiens | place: Tanzania | collected 2013-01 | reverse complement strand
AGACGCATGCCCCAGATTGAGCATGGCCTTATGCACGGCCAGTCTCTGCTGAGTGGCCTTCAGGTCGTATTTCTTCAGTATTTTCTTGAACTCGTCAATGCTTAGCGCTTTGTGAGCCTTTGAAATCATATCTCAAGATGTTTAGGTATAACTGGAATCAGGGGGAAGTACTGATATTCTATCGGCATCCGGATTACAAAATTATGAAAATTTCTTTATTTTCAAAACGCTACTTGGAGTTACACGGGAATTTATCTACTTTCGCCACGGGAATAATGTTTGTAGGGACGGTTGCCGTCATTTGAGATTATGTGACTGATGGAGAAGACAGCGGACATATTGTGGAAATCCTGTGCCAATGGAAACAACGAAAGCTTCAAGTCGTTGTTCGATACTTGGTATGAACCGCTCTGCCGCTATTCCTGCTTCTTTACCGGCGACAGCATGGATGCGGAAGAAGTCGTGCTGGATTTCTTCATGTACATATGGCATAACCGCGCCTCCATCGTGATAGAGAAATCATTCGAGGCGTACGCCAAGACCGCCGTCCATAACCGTAGTCTGAACAAGATCCGCTCACGCAAGCATCACGAGGAACTGGACAAGGCTTCGTCCGTGTCATTTGAGGAGACATACGAATTCGATACGGACACATTGATAGATATAGCCTGGGAGGCGGCCTCCTCTGCTCCGAAAAAATGTCGGGAGATATTCAACATGAGCCGGAAAGACGGCCTCACATATGCCCAGATTGCCTCCAGGACCGGTCTGGATGTCAAGACCGTAGAGGGCTATATGACCAGGGCATTGAAATATATGCGTATCGCGATAAAAAAAATTCATCTTTTTTTGATTTTTGTTTGAGGGTGTCCTATAGGTTCGATGTGTCTGTTAAGTAAAGACACATAATTATGAGGACAAACCTACCTTCAGAAATCATACAGCTGATTGCAGGACATTTGAGAGAAACCAATTCTCCGGAACAGGAAAAGAAGTTCGCGGAGTGGTTGGCAGTGTCCGGAAACGACGCTGAATACAATAAGTATCTGAAAATATGGAAAGAGATTGCGGAAGCCTCTGCCGACAGTTTTGATACTGAGCGTGCATGGTCGGAACTCAACAGGCGACTGGCAGAAGAACGCAGAAGAAACTTCTTCTCTTCCCGTATCGTACGGGTTTCAGCCGGAATTGCAGCAGCTGCCGCCGTAGCCTTCGTGTCCATATTCAGTTATAATATATATGAGTCCTCCGGCAGTAAGGCTGTGGAGTTTGCAAGCGTTTCGGGAAAGAGCCGTGTCAGCCTTCCTGACGGTAGCGACGTCACACTCGACACAGGAGCGTCTGTCTCATACGAAGAGTCATTCGGCAAGAAGACAAGAAACATCATAGCGGACGGCCGCGTGTTCTTCGATGTTTTCAAAAACAAGAAAAAGCCGTTCATCATAGAGACGGGAGGCTTGAAAATCAAGGTATTGGGAACCAAGTTCGATGTGGACTCACGACCGGATGAAGTGGTTGTCAGCCTGGTCGAGGGTTCAGTGTCATTGACGAGAATCGGAAAAGAGGAAGAAAGCATAATGAAACCCGGCGAGGTGGCTGTCTATGACAAGAAAAGCGGCGAAGTGCGTATCGACAAGGGAGACGTCCGCGGATCCATACTGTGGTGCTCTGAGCGCCTGTCATTCCAGGATGCCACGCTCGACAAGGTTTGCCATGACCTGTCGAAATGGTATGGGGTCAATGTCGTCCTGGCCGACAATCTGGTCGGAAAGGGCTGCATAAACTTCACCATAACCGATGAGTCTCTCGAGTCGGTGCTTTCCATCATCAGCGCTACGACAAGGGTGAATTACCGTTTCGAGAGCCCTAAATCTGCGATTGTCTATTAGAATAATCTATTGAATAAATCACATAATCTTATGCAAGCTAAAAAGTTGATATGCGCAGCAATATCCATTTTCCTGCTCATGTGCGGAACCGCGCTGGCTCAGGAGAAGATATCGCTGAATCTGAAAAGTGTCACGCTTCGCGAGGCACTTGCGGCGGTGGAAAAGAACAGTAATTACTCGTTCTTCTATGACGCCCAGAACATTGACACAAATGCGAAAGTTACTGTCAATGTGAAGAATGCGGACATAGAGCAGACGGTAAAGACTATCTTGGACGGGACAGGAATCACCTACACGATCAAAGGACGTCAGATTGCCCTTGTCTCACCCGTGAAAGCAAGCCCGAAAGTCGGGAAACATACTGTAACGGGAAAAGTGGTGGATGCGACAGGACTCGGAATCGTAGGCGTGGCAGTGATCAGCGGCAAAGCTAATCAGGGATGCCTCACCGACATTGACGGAAACTTCTCCATGACTGTCGATGGCGATGTCCGTGAACTGACATTTTCCTGTCTCGGATATGCCGAGAAGAAGATAGCGACGCCTCAGGATGCCACTCCGGTCAGAGTCGTGCTTGAAGAAGACATGCTTGCCATCGAGGAGACCGTCGTGGTCGGTTACGGCAGCCAGGCCAAGAGGCTGGTCAGCTCATCCATCACATCTGTGAAAATGGATCAGGTGGACCGTGGAGCTGAAATGGACCCTATCAAGGCGCTCCAGGGAAGAGCACCTGGCGTGAGTATCAACAGTGCGTCAGGAATCCCGGGTTCAAGTCCCAATGTCATAATCCGAGGAGTCAATTCCATTGCCGGAAGCTCAAGCCCGCTTTATGTGGTGGACGGCATTCCTGCAGAGTCCTATCCAAATATCAACGCCTCTGATATTGAAAGCATGGAGGTGCTGAAAGATGCCTCTGCCACAGCCATTTATGGTTCAAGGGCGAACTCAGGAGTCATTGTGATCACTACCAAGAGCGGCAAGTCCGGCAAACCGATAATCAGTGTGAACGGCACATACGGACTTTCCAACATTGCCAAGGACATCGAGATGGCGAACACAGCGGAATACATCAAGGTCATGCAGGAGGCTTTCGACAACTACAACCTCCAGAAGAAGGAACTGAAGACATTCGCCATTCCTGAAAACCTCGCCGATTTCGACTGGGTAGGTTCCATCTCCAGAAAAATCTCGCAGCGTTATACTGCATCAGCCAGCGTTCAGGCCGGCAACGACTGGACACAGGCATTCCTCTCATTCGGCGCCGAGGGACAGCAGGGATATCTCAACAAAACCAATTTCGGAAAATACACCCTCCGTTCCAAGGTGAACCAGAAGCTTACTGACTGGCTCAAGGTAAATCTCAACCTTTCCGGAGCATTCTCCCGCTACGACATGATCGAGGAGCAGGACGGCTCGCTCAAGGTGCTGAGAGCAGCCCGCGAGGAACAGCCGTGGTACACACCGTATTGCACGAGAGCCACCGATTCCAAGGGATTCCAGACCAGGGTCAATGCAGACAGCGGAGACTACAGGACAATGAGTACCGACGGTCTTGTCCGTCATAACCCTGTGATGGCCATCAATGAAGAAGACTACTGGACCAACAGGTTTCAGCTTCAGGGTACTTTCTCCATGGACCTGACACCGTTCAAGGGCTTCAAGTTCACCCCTTCCATCAGTGCATATTCCATCTATGACCATACTACCAAGAAGCTCACAGAACTCAATACCGAGCGTGGCTACAAGGATGGCTGGCATGCGCTTTCAGAGCAGAAGAACACCAGTCTGAGATATGTGTTCGATGCTGTGGCGTCATACGAGAACAAATGGAAAGGCCTCACCTATAACCTTATGGCGGGCTTCTCATTTGAAAATTACAGCGCATCCAATTTCGGCGCAGCTTCAGACAATTATGCGAACAATGCATTCCCTTCATCAAGTTTCAACCTCATAACGAGCGGAACCCAGATTTACAGCGGTAGCATCGGTTACAATGCCTATGCCCTCGAATCCTGGTTCGCCAGAGCAGCGTTCAACTGGAAGGACAGATATGTCCTCAATGCTTCATTCAGAACTGACGGCTCGTCACGTTTCCCGCAGGAGTCCAGATTCGGATTCTTCCCGGCAGCATCCCTCGCCTGGATCATTTCCAATGAAAAGTTCTTTCCTAAGACTGATGTGCTGGACGAGTTGCGTTTCCGCGTGTCAGCGGGACAGACCGGTTCCATGGACGGTATCAGCAACTGGGCTGCAATGGACCTCGTCAGCGCTGGCTCCTCATATAACGGAGTGTCAGGACTTGCGTTCTCCACACCTGCACAGGGCCTTAAATGGGAGGTTTCGACGAAGTACAATGTCGGAGTCAATGCAGAGCTGTTCAAGGGCAGGATGCATGTCGATTTCGATTATTTCCATGCTACTACTGACGACCTGCTCTATCAGAAGCCGGTAATCGTAACTTCAGGTTACACGACACTTACATCCAACATCGGAAGCATATCCAATGACGGATTCGAACTCACCATAGGCGGTACACCGCTGAAAATCGGAGACTTCCACCTCTATATGGACGCGAACATATCCTACAACAAGAACAAGCTTACGAAACTTCTTGACGGAAAGGATATTATCCCTATAAAGCAGGCAAATCTTTATGGTGGTACCAAGCATGCGCTCATCACCGGTCAGCCTGTATCTTCTTGGTATATGCTCAATTTTGAGGGTATCTACCAGCATGACGAGGATGTTCCTGCAAAACTCTATGCAAAAGGAGTAAGAGCCGGTGACTGCATCTATACCGATGTGAACGGTGACGGCGACATTGACTATAACGACGACAGGATGCGTGTCGGAAAGGCGACTCCTGATTTCTTCGGAGGAGCGAACCTGAACTTCGGCTGGAAAGGCCTCGAACTTTCAGTGTTCTGCCAATACAGCATCGGAGGCAAGGTGTTCGCCGCATGGAAGGGCTGCGGCCAGGAAGGTACCGAGCATCTCGGACTCAGTTCTGGAACCGTGACGGATGATGCCGGAAAGTCAGTGACCAGCTATTTCAATGTGAGCAAATATGCTGCTAATCATTATTGGCGCGAAGGCTCAGGAATCAATGACATGCCGCGTCCGGTTCTTTCAGGAGTCCACACGGGCTGGGATGTGGATTACAACATTCTCACATCTACCCGTTATCTTGAGGATGCGTCATATTTCAAGTTCAAGACGATAACTCTTTCTTATCATCTTCCGGGCAAGGTGCTGAAAGCCATCAGATCGAATTCTGCCAAAGTCTTCTTCTCCGTGGACAATGCATTGACATTCACGAAGTATGACGGATATGATCCTGAAGTTTCCATGTCGAGCGGTCCTGCGTCAGCCGGTTACGGAGTCGATTTCGGCTACCAGCCTTCACTCAGGTCCTACCTCTTCGGTATCCAGATCCAGTTCTAAAAGATGTAATCATTCCAAATTACTGACAGATATGAAAAACAAGATATTTATTTCAATGATTTTGTGCATGTCGGTTCTTGCGGCATCATGCTCGTGGCTGGACAATCCGAGTCCGAAAGGACAGATTCCTGCCAACAAGCTTACCGACAATGACCTCGCGCTGTTGACGAACGGTACTCTCCATCAATATGAAGCGTTCCTGAGCAACTTGTGGTTCGAAGGGGATTATTTGGCCGAAAACTTCAAAGGAGGTCCCGGATTTTCCTATGCTGATGTCCATGGCGAGACGCAGTCGGCTTCTGCACAGATTCCGTTGACCAGATGGCAGTATTGCTACCAGAAGCTCAACTATGCCAACCTGCTCATAAAATCAGCTCTCGCTGCGTCCAATCAGGATAATGAAGATGTAAAGACTGCGCTCGGAACAGGATACCTCTTCAGGGCAATGATCTACACCGGCCTTGTGCAGCGTTATGGCGGAGTGCCTATCATCAAGGTTTCCGGCAGCACAGAGATCGTTCCGCGCTCCAGCGAGGAAGACGTCTGGTCAATGATAGTCGAGGACTTGAAGGCTGCTGAAGGTCTCCTCGGTGAATTCAACAGCTTCGCCTATCCTTCCAAGGAATTCTGCAAGGCTTTCCGTGCAAAAATCATGCTCTGGATGGCACAGGACGCCGAAGCCATTGCCCTTGCCGACGATGTGATCAAGTCCGGCCGCTTCTCATTGAACTCGAACAGTACGGATTTTGCGTCAATGTTCATCAACGGCACTTCAAATAAGGAAATCATATTCGCCCCGATCAACATCCGCTCAACAGATTATATCCGTCTGTTTGAGAGAGTCAATGATACTGACGGCTCATACAACTACTCTCCGACAGACGAGTGCTGGGCCAGTCTGTACTGTGACGATGCCACAAGAACAGGAGATATCCGCAAGGCTGCTACATTCTCTGCAGAGGATCCCAAGCCGATCATCAAATTCCCTAACGGACAGGGCGGTCAGTTCGTAAAGAATCCGGATCCTTCTCAGTCTCCTCTTATGTGTATGAGATTGGCAGACGTATATCTCATAAAAGCCGAGGCGCAGTGGGCGAGCGGTGATTATCCGGGTGCCCGTGAAACCATCCTGACGCTTCTCGAAAAGAGATATGCATCAGTGAACTTGCCTGCCTCTCTCGGTAAAGATGACCTCGAGGCGCTTATCCTCGATGAGAACCGCAGGGAATTCTATTCGGAGGGACATCGCTGGTTCGATATAAAGAGAATCGGCCTGAGACATCATTCTGCTGATTTCGCGAAATGGATTGACACTCAGTATTCTGAGTGGAACGGACGTGATTTCCTCATGTATTGGCCTATCCCTCAGGATGAAAGAGACAAAGCCGGCGGAGCATATACCCAGAATCCCGGCTATTCAGGAGCAGAATAATAATTGTAAAACCTATATAATTAAAACATTATGAATAAGATTAAAACTCTTTGTCTGGTAGCAGGCGCACTCGTGTCAGTTCTTGCCTGCGAGAAGCAGAAGGTGGAAGTAAGCAGTCTTACTGCAAGTTTCGAAATTTCTGCAAACCCTTGTTATGCAGGAGATGAAATCCATTTTATCAGCAACAGTACAGGTGGAAAGAAACCATATACTTACGACTGGACTGTAGATGGTGAAATGCTTGAAAAGCATGATGAGGATGTGAAATACACATTCAAGACCAACGGAACATACACCGTGACTCTTTCATTGACAGATGACCTCGGCAACAAGGCAAGCAAGAGGAAACTCGTCGTGGTGGATCCGGCTCCTATTGCAAAGACCGGTGGCCTCGAAGTCCTCTGGGCCGGATATATGGAAGGCTATAACTCCATCACGACTCCTGCTGTCGCTGATGACGGAAGCGTATGGTGTGCAACCAGGGCAAACAAACTCTACAAGTTCGACAAGAACGGCGGCAAAGTGTTTGAGAAGCAGATGTTCAAGGCTGTCAATAAGGGCGAGACCTACGGTACTCCTTCAATCGATACTGACGGCACTGTCTTCATCGGTTGCGGTTCAAAGGACAAGGATGGTCATTTTATCGCCTACAATGCTGACGGTTCTGTAAAATGGTCATTCAGCGAGTGGTTCAGAGCAGATGGTACTACACCGGAACCAGCATATCAGGCAAGTATCGGAGGTATCGGTGAGAAGAACGTTTACTTCGGCTGTGTAGGTCAAAGCGGAATCGCCGTTTCTGCAGACAAGGCTACCGGAAAGCGCAATGGCTTTGCCCAGCCTGCAGGAGGTTGCCGTACCGGATTGCTCCTTACTAAAGACGGATATGTGAGCTGGTATGGTGGCGTTTACGGACTCTGGGGTGTTGCTCAGACAACTCTCGACAATGGCGGAAACAATAAGGTAAATGCTGCTTGGGGACATTGGTCCGACAAGAATGACCCTACTTTTGTCAAATCTGCGCCGATGGGAGGAATTGCTGCTCTCACGCTTAACGGAAAACCATGCATTGCAGGTGTCTGCACCGACCAGAAAGGAACGAGAGTCTATGTGGTAGAGGCTGCCAGCGGAACTGTGATTGCAAATCATTATGTGGAGGACAACCATGCTTCCCAGGATCAGGGTGGAGTTGCCGTGACTTCAGAAGGGTATGTTGTGGCTGCTCTTGCTTACACTACAGGCCAGGATGACGGAGGCATAGTCATCATTGACCCTAAAACTGCTGACGCAGAAGGAAAATGCAATGTCGTAGGACGTTTCAAGGTTCAGGAGAAAGTAGCAGGTTCACCTGCTGTGGATGCTGCCGGAAACATTCACTTCGGAACAGAGTCCGGTCAGTATTATGTCGTTGACAAGAACTGCAACCTGTTGCTGAAAGCGGACATTGCAGATGCTGTGATGGCGAAGGATGCCAAGACTTTCGAGGGCCTCCGCGTGGCGAAGATCTGGTCTTCAATAGTTATCGGTGACGACGGTATCGTTTACATATCATTCACTGACAATGACTCAAGAAAATTCGCGGGCGTAGTTGCGTTCCGCCCTTATGACAAGACTGACACCAAGTTCTGCAAAGGACCTGCTGCATCAGAATGGCCGATGTTCGGTCACGACAGACGTCATACGAACCGTCAAATCTAATTTTACTGCGATGAGAAACTTTTTTGCTTCATTTCTTGTAGCAGCGCTCGCGCTTGTCTCTTGCAGCAGCACCGAGTACATAGTAAAAGATGAGGATAAAGGGCAGATCAATCCCAAGACCACATCTCTGCTTGAACTCTGTGATGCTGTCCAGGAGAAGTGGGAGGAAGACCTCACGGTGAGCCGCATATATGTCGTGGCACATCGCGGCAACACCGTGGAGGCCTTCAAACAGGGAATTCCTGACAATTCCATTCCGAACATCCTTCACGCTATCGAGGCCGGAGCGGATATGGTGGAAATTGATGTCCGCACCACCAAGGACGGACAGCTTGTTCTTATGCACAATGAGACTGTCAATGAGACGACTACCGGAAGCGGTGCCGTTTCTTCGCTGACGCTGGAGCAGATCAAGTCCTTCGACATGGTCCGTAACGGCAAGGTCTATAAGGACGAGCAGAACAATGTCGCGAAGGTTCCTACCCTGCTGGAGGCGCTCAAGGTCACCAAGGACAAGGTTTATGTCAATCTCGACCTTTCCGGAAAGAACAATGTTCCGTCAAAGGTGCTTGAAGCCATTTATGAGGCCGGCGTGGAGGACCAGGTCATGCTTTTCGGTGGAGGAGACATTGCTGAATATCAGAAGCTTAATCCTCTGGTAGCGGTTCATCCGTACATCAAGAGCGTGGAGGCTACGTCTTCATACTCCGGTATGATCGGCGCGAAACTCTTCCAGTACGGAAATGCCGTATATCTGAACAACACCATTCCTGAGTTCGGAACTAAGATGCATGTGAAAGGCTATCTTTCATATTCCAATCTTCTTGATCAGTGGGATAATGCCCTGCGCAACGGGGACTACACTCCGCTTGACAAGTTCATTGCCTCAGGCTCTGATTTCGTCCAGACCGATGTCGCCGAGCTCGTCATCAACTATCTTGACCGCAAAGGATTGAGATAGTTAACAACAAAACACATAATTATGAAACACTTTGAAAAAATGATGGGGGGGGTAAGAGATATACACCTCCGATGATTGAAATCAGCACTATTTCGATGGAGGGTGCTTTTGCAATGTCCAAAGACAATGTGAAGGCAAATACCTTTCATCAGGGATATTTTATTGATGATGAATTCAATTGGTAAAACTAAGAAACCCGATGAAAAGATTTTTTACAATTTTGTCAATGGCAGCCGTAGCATTGGCTGCCTGCAATAAAGAGAACGAGGAACCGGGTCAGAAAATCGACCCGTCAGAGCTCGTTGAGGTGACATTTGAAGTTTCTGCAAAACCAACTCAGGCCGCAGAAGTCCAGAATGTATCGACGAAAACAGAAATCAAGGACGACGGCACCGTGCTCTGGTCTGTCGGCGACAAGGTTTCTGTGTTTTATGAGGTGAACGGTGAGACCGGAAGCTCTGAATCCGAGGCTCTTGTTGCTGAAAACATCAAGGCAGACGGCTCCGCTTCCATTACTGTGAAAGTCCCTGCCGCCTTCACATTGGAACAGTTCGAAGGCACCCGCAGCCTTTCTGCGGTTTATCCGTTCGATGCGACAGCCACTTACGCGGACGGCAAGATCAATGTCTCTGCTCCTAAGATTCAGGACGGAACCTTCGCTCACGCGAGTCTTTCCGTAGCGGAATGGACCGGCAGCAATTCTCTCGTATTTGAGAATCAATGCGGTCTGTTGCGTGTCGAAGCTGAAGATGCTGCTGTTTCCAAGATAACATTGAAAAGCGCTGATGCTGACGTCGTTACGCTCAATGTTTCCGGCGCGGGTACATATTACGCAGCCGTGGCGCCATCCACTCTCGAAGGCTTCTCAGTAGTGCTGACAGATGCGGAAGGTGAGGAACTTGCCAAGAAGGTCACTACGAAGTCTCTTGTCGTCGAAAAGGGTCATGTCCTTCCTCTCGGCAAGGTGGTCGGCTTCGATGACAGATTCTATGTTTCTGCCGAGGCGAAAGGCCGAAAGGACGGAAGCAACTGGGACAATGCCGCAGGACTCACAGGACTTAAAGCTCTTCTTGCCAAGGGTGCTGTGATGAATGTCTATATGTCAGCTGGAACATATTCAGTAGAGGAAGCTCTTGTTTCTGAAGCTGAAGGTGCAGATTTCAGCGTTTATGGCGGGTATTCTGCCGATGCGAAGGCTGCAAGTCTGTCAGGAAGAGACGCCAAGGTCAATGCAACTGTCTTTGACGGTGGCGGAAAATCCCAGATTTGGCTCACCAAAAAGGGAAATGTTCTGTTGGACGGACTGACCTTCCAGAATGGTTTCAGCGGTACTGATAATGGTGGTGCACTGAGTTTTTCCGGAACAAATGTCACCGGTAAGGTTGTTGGTTGCTCTTTTGTTGGCAATAAGGTGACGGACGGAACTAATAATACTAAAGGTTTGAGCGGTGGAGCAATCCACGTAGGCGAAGCCAATGTAACGGTGGAGAATTGTTCGTTTTCTAAAAACTACGGACGAAACGGCGGCTCATTGTATTCCGACAAAGCCAAAGCTCAACTTACTGTGAAAGGTTGTACTTTTACTGAAGATTACACGTATAACACTGGCGGCTCGATCAATAACAGCAACGGAACTCAGACCATTGAGGATTGTACATTTACACGTTGTTATAATTTGGGTGGAAATGGTGCACCTGGTTTGGGTGGGGCTATTCATGTCAATGGCACGTCAGCAGTTCAGACATTGAAGAATTGTGTGTTCAGCGCTTGTGAAGCCAGTCGCAACTATTCATATCAAACGACTAGATTGAGGTGTTGCGGAGGTGCGATTTCTGTTCAAAATGCGTATCTGGATGTCATAGGCTGTACTTTTGATAGCAATATGGGAGCTTCTGGTAGTGCTATGTTGCTCCAGAGCGGTGACGGCCTTGTTCGTGTAACTGATTGCGTGTTCAAGAACAACAAGGGTGCATCCCGAGGCCTTATCCAGATCAACGGAAAGGCAGTCCTGTTTATGAACAACTGTCAGTTTTTCGACAATGCCATGAGGACAAACGAGTGGGGCACAGTCATTCACGGCGCTAATCCGTCTGTTGTCTGCATGAACAACTGCTCGATTCACAACAATGTCAGCCAGCAGGCAGGAGGCACTTCCGTTTGTCTGAACAATGACGGATTCACGGTCGTAGTAAATACGACAGCAGTAGGAGAAAATGCCAAGTCACTATGCCGCTCAAACAATAATACTACAAGCCACTCGTTCAGTTTGTATGACAACTGCATTCTCGCGAACAAACATGCCAACGGACTGATATTCGCGAAGGAAGCGAACTCGTCTGTTAAATTGTATAATGACATTATCGGTTCTAAAGCTACCGATAATGATGGCTCTTGGTTAGTAAAGAACAATGTCGTAGTCGACGGCGAATTGTCATTCTGCAACGGCGCCTCTTTCGACAGTTCAAAGGGTTATTGGAAGTGGAACGGCCCGTCCGCATCATTCACGAAGACAACGGAGTCTGCAATTGTTGACCGAATTAAGGCACTTGACAGCAATAACGGCAACACCCGCCTGAACGGAGCCTTCGCTCCTAAGTTCGTAGAGTGGGTAAACAACCTCGGCGGCTTCAATAAAGACCAGCTCGGTACCACCCGCACCACCTCCGGCACCTGGCCAGGCAGCGTGGAGCTCAAATAAATCGACCACGTCGATCCCCTAAAAAAATCAGAGCCGGCACATCACCGACTCTGATTTTTTACCTCTTATTGCAGTTTTTATCATAAAATGATTATCATCTTATGATAAAATATTGGAAAAAATACTATATTTGCTGAAAATCAAATTATTATGAATCCGTTTATTACGACTGGATACGCTGGACCAGAATATTTTTGTGATAGAATTGAGGAGACCAAGGCGCTCACTGACTTGTTGATGAATGGGAACAATGTTGCATTGATGTCCCCAAGGAGATATGGGAAAACTGATCTTATACGGCATTGTTTCGGACAGAAGGAAATCAGTGAGAAGTATTGTACCTTTATCATTGATATCTATTCCACCAAGTCGCTTGCGGAAATGACCGAGAGGATGGGAAAATCTATCCTTGATACGCTCAAGCCTAAAGGAACGCAGGCTTGGTCTAAATTCGTGAACGCGCTTTCATCGCTCAAGGGAGGTATCAGCTACGATGCCGCCGGGGTGCCCTCGTGGACATTGCAGATCGGTGATTTGGGCAATCCGAAGACTACCCTTGATGAGATTTTCGCTTATCTGAGCAATGCAGAAAAGCCGTGTCTGGTCGCAATTGATGAGTTTCAGCAAATTACGAATTACGCGGACAAGAATGTCGAGGCGACATTGAGGACGTACATCCAATATTGCCCGAATGCAAAGTTTGTCTTTTCCGGCTCGCACCGTGAGATGATGGGCTCTATGTTCACTTCTTCTGCCAGGCCTTTTTATCAGAGTGCCACGATTATCAATCTTCCTCCGATCAGGGAAGAACTGTATGCCGAGTTCTGCAAAAAACATTTTGCCGCTGCCGGTAAATGTCTTGATGATGAAGTGGTTCCGGAACTTTACAAGAGGTTTGACGGGACGACATTCTATCTCCAGAAGGTGATGAACATCTTGTTTATGCGTACCAATAAGGGCGAGACTTGCGTGAAAGAACGTATTGCTGATGCTATAGACTATATTATAGATTTCAGTGCCGATACTTATGAGGATCTTCTATATCAGCTCCCGGAAAAGCAAAAACAGATAATCCAGGCAATAGCACTTGAGGGCAAGGCTAAGAAGATTACCTCCAGAGTATTTGTCCGGAAATATGCCTTGTCGTCTGCCAGTTCCGTAAATTCGGCAGTCAAAGGACTGCTCGAAAAAGGTTTGCTGAATTGTTCACGTGGCGTATATCAAGTCTATGACATGTTTTTTGCAACTTGGCTCACCGAACGCTATATGAAGTAAATTTTTATCATCTCTGCCCTATTTGTGTTTTATGTAAAATACACCTAATTTTGGCAATTAGGTGCTTCTATGGTTTTAATGGCGATTGTCGCTAATTGTAAAATATTTTAAATTAATAGATTATGAAAAAAGTAATTCTTATGTTCGTGGCTCTGGCTGTGGTTTGCGGCTGTGGAGCGGGAAAAAAATCCGATGTTGCCAAGACATTGATCGGCGACTGGGAAATCGTGGAGGCTGGCGGCCTCGCTACAGAGGGCGGCTTCGAAAAGGCTACCATTTCCTTCGATGAAAAAGAAGTTCATGGAAACACCAGCATCAACAATTTCTTCGGAGACTACACTGTCAAAGGTGATGCGATCAAATTCGGTGAGCTCGGCGTGACCAAGATGATGGGCCCTACACCAGAGGTGGAAGCTGCAGTGCTTGAGGGACTTGATGCTGCCGCTAAAGTTCAGGTTACAGATGAAGACAATGTCTCGATTCTCTCAAAGGAAGGAAACACAGTCCTGAAGCTCAAGAGGAAATTGATTCTTATAGAAGAGCAGGCCTGATGTTATAGAAAAAGCAGGCTTGATGCACCGCCTGCATGAACGCAATAAAAAACGGTTAGAGAACCTTTGTGGACCTCTGACCGTTTTTATCATATATGCCTTTATTACTGATACTGAGTATGGTTGACTCAAAATGCTAAGTTTGTCCGTAAACAGGTGTGGTTTTACGGATAAGTTGTTCGAAATCAACAAC
>OQVN01000550.1_pt1 | contig 14231 bp, 19 predicted proteins | sample 1691621 | NCBI WGS metagenome assembly OQVN01 (sample SAMN03418278, study PRJEB22391) | human gut metagenome | biome: human-gut; feature: organic feature; material: feces | host: Homo sapiens | place: Tanzania | collected 2013-01 | reverse complement strand
CGAATGGTTATAAGGTAGGGTGGAAAAACGATGTGCAGGGCAGGGAGAGAGCCTACGCTCTATGGAACTGGTACCGGTTGCCGGAATGGATCATTGATATTGCGGAACGGTTGCGTATGGTGCAGATAGAGAACCGCCCAGCGTTGGAAGTGATTGAGAGATTTAACTATAGCAATGTTTTTATGTACATTGACCCGCCGTACATTTTGGGTACCAGAGCAGGAAAGCAGTACAAACATGAGATGACCGATTCAGACCATGAAGAATTATTAAAAGTATTACTTCAGAGCAAAGCAAAAATCATGTTGTCCGGATATGAATCGGAGATGTATAACGATTACCTGACCGGTTGGGAGAAAAAGCAGTTTTCAAGCTGTGCAGAGCATGGAAAACCACGAACAGAAACAGTATGGATGAATTATAAAGAAAATTTGCAAATGACGCTTTTCCCGGAGGTGATGCCATGATTAATGGAGAACTGATTGTTGATAACTTCGCCGGCGGTGGCGGAGCATCCACAGGGATTGAATTGGCAACAGGGTACAGCGTTGACATTGCTATTAACCATGACCCGGAAGCCATTAAGATGCACAAGGCGAACCATCCGAACACTAAGCATTACTGCGAGGACGTGTGGCAGGTAGACCCGGTAAAAGCCTGTAATGGGCATCCGGTTGGACTTGCCTGGTTTTCACCGGACTGCAAGCATTTTAGCAAGGCGAAAGGCGGTAAGCCAAAGGATAAATTTATCCGTGGACTCGCGTGGGTTGCCTGCAGGTGGGCGGGACTTGTCCGACCCAGAGTAATTATGCTGGAGAACGTGGAAGAGTTTAAGACATGGGGGCCGCTGAACCGTGGGCATCATCCCATTAAGAGCAAGCAGGGAAAGACATTTGAACGGTTTGTCCAGCAGCTTACAGATTTAGGCTATGAGGTGCAGTTTAAGGAATTGGTTGCAGCCGATTACGGTGCGCCCACCATGCGAAAGAGATTTTTTATGATTGCGCGGTGTGACGGCAAGTCGATCATCTGGCCGGAGCCAACACATGGACCAGCTGACAGTGAGGCTGTTAAGGCTGGTCTCTTAAAACCGTATGTGGGTGCATACACGCAGTTAGACTTTTCCTTGCCGTGCCCCAGCATCTTTGACACCTCGGAAGAGATCAAAGAGAAATATGGAATCCGGGCGGTGCGACCGCTGGCACCGAAAACGATGGATCGGATTGCAAGGGGATTGAAAAAGTTTGTATTCGAGAATCCAGAGCCATTTATTATTCAGTGCAACCACGGCGGCGAGCGTAGACCGAACGATATCCGGGATCCGATGCCAACTATAACCGGAAAGCACGGTTACGGTGTGGTAGAACCCTACATGATTCCTATTGGATATGGGGAAAGAGACGGGCAAGCACCCAGAGTACATGATATAGAGAAACCATTGCCAACCATAGTTGGAAGTGGAAAACATTATCTGTGCGAGCCGTACATGGTACAGATTGGGCAGACTGGATTTACGGCAGACAGAAGCAAGGATGTGAGAGAACCGCTCACAACCATAGTAAGCAAGAATGAACATTGCTTGATAAGTCCTACTCTGATCCAGTACCATTCCGAGACGGCGCAGGGAGAAGTCCGCGGGCAGACCATAAAAGATCCAATCATGACCGTGGATGGATCGAACCGGTATGGACTGGTTACCTCATTTCTGCATAAGTATTATGACGGTGGCTACAAGGGAGCAGGAGAGAGCATGGAGAAGCCATTGCCGACAGTCACCTCATGGGACCATAACAGTGTGGTGACGGCAAACTTGATCCAGATGAATAATCACTGTGACGGCCGGGACGTGAGGGATCCAATACCTACAATTACAGCCGGCGACGGGCACTTCGGAGAGGTTAGAGCCTTTTTGATTAAATATTATGGGGATGCTACCGGTCAGGACATTGAGCAACCGCTTGATACGGTTACGACCAAAGACAGATTTGGGTTGGTGACAATTGAGGGCGTGGATTATCAGATTGTGGATATCGGGCTTCGGATGCTGGAGCCGCGGGAACTGTACGGATGCCAGGGATTTCCGGACGATTACATAATTGACCATGATTACACCGGAAAGACCTACCCGCGCAGCGAACAGGTCCGCCGATGTGGCAACGCTGTTTGTCCGCCTATACCTGCAGCATTGGTAAGAGCAAACCTGCCGGAATTATGCGTGGCAGAGCGTACACCGAACATGAGAATAGAAGCAGAGCAGACTGGGCAACTTCGGTTTGCGTAGTAAGTGAAATCAGGAACTAAAAAGTGAAATTGATATTTGAGTTGTTGCTTGGGAACTCAAAAGCAAGTTACCAGTTGGGAAAATTGAACTACCGAATTTTCCTTGGTAGTTCGGATTAAAGAAAGCGAGGATATTATCTATGATTAAACAGGAAATCAGAGAGATTAAGAAATTATTTACAGAAAGGAATTGTTCTATCACCCGGATCTGCGGATGCTACGTGGATGGGGAGAAGAATAAGAAAACCGAATTGAAGCAGGCATTTCTGGCACTGCCGGAGGAAGAGATGTTTAAGTACTTCGAGATCCTGCACAAGAGTCTGTCCGGTACCATCGGCAAGAATCTTCTGAATTTGGAATTTCCGCTGGAGAGTGAGAGTGAAGGCGGAACACAGGAGTTCCTGCTGCGCCTGCGGGACAGCAAATTAAGAGACGATGCACTGCTGGAGCAGTTCTACGACCGTATCATTGAATCTTATGAATATGTGGGCAATTATCTGATCCTGCTGATCCACGATGCCTACGATGTGCCGGGGCGCACTAAGGATGGTGCAGAGATGGAGGATGCTTCCGATGAGGTGTACGAGTACATACTGGCATGCATCTGCCCGGTAGATCTGTCCAAGACCGGTCTGAGTTATAACGCAGAAGAGAATACCTTTCAGAACCGTCTCCGTGACTGGGTGGTAGGGATGCCGGATACTGCTTTTCTGTTTCCCGCGTTTAATGACCGCAGCGCAGATATTCACAGCACACTGTATTACTCCAAGAATGCTGCTGATTTGAAAGATGATTTTATTGATAAGGTGTTGGGATGTTCGATCCCCCTGCCTGCGGACTGCCAAAAAGAAGCATTCCAGGCGTTGGTAGAAGAGGTACTGGGAGATAACTGCTCCGTGGAAGCTATTAAGAACATCCACGAAGAACTGACTGAGATTGTGCAGGAGCATAAGGAGGACCCTGATCCTGTGGTATTAGATAAAAACAAAGTTGAGACCATCTTTGCCAAAAGTGGTTTGGATGATGACAGCATGGAGGCATTTGACCAGTGCTACGACGATACCGTAGGACCGGACACGGAGTTGATGCTGGACAATATTTACAGCAGCCGCAGTTTTGAGGTAAAGACGCCGGATGTGACGGTAAAGGTAAATCCCGATCGTACAGATCTTGTGGAAACGAAGCTGATTGACGGAAGGCGGTGTTTGGTCATTGATCTGCAGGGATCCGCAGAGGTGAACGGTGTAACTGTGAAACCTATGTAACTTAAGATTTAGTGGAGGTAGAACATGAGTGATGAAGAATTTGAAAAATTAGAAGAAAGTGCAAATATTTTGGAACAGAACGCAAGCATTAAATGCAATTCAGATGTCCAAAAAGCACAGAATTTTTACAATGGCTATCAGCAAGGGTTAAGAGATTTATTGATATGTGTAAGTCAGACAGATTAAGACTTAGTGGAGGAATAAGAATGGAATTAGTAGAAGTGACACCTGAAAAAGAAGATAGAATTACGCAGAAAGTGTTGTACGATGTCACAGATAGAATTGCTACTTTATTTGTGGTATGTGATGATGACATGAATGCAGTTTATGGGTATCAATTCCTTGATAGAGATATTCAGGAATTAGACGATGATGATATCCATAGTTGGAAGGATGCGGAAAGAGTATTTTTAGAAATAATTGCTGATTTGCTTGGTGATGAAGAAAGATATTACAACGACCTCAAAAATATGTGCAAAGAGTTAATAAGCTAAACTGAAATAGAGGGTCAGCCGTTTGACCGTTCAAGATGACCTTATAAACTTCTGAGACGGTACCACGATACTTAGCCTTCTGCCGAAAAACGAAGGACGGTTTTGCTGTTTTTGCGATAAGAAAGCAGCATTTAAACTGAAATATTAAGATTTATGGAGGCATTTGTATGAGAAAAATACATGAATGTGCAGAAGATATAAAAAATATTTTAAATGATGCAGAACGAACCGAAGAGGTTGACGGAGATATGCTATGTAGTATTAATGAGTTGGTGGATGAAATTTTATCAATATATTGTTTAGAAAAACAACAAAGAAAAATGGCTATAGCTGGAGAAAATGAGATTCTTTCAGAAGAGGCTAAAAAAGCAGGATGGAAGTCTGGTGTTATGAACATCTAAACTGAAATTTAGTGAAGAAAGGAAGAATTATATGGCTAAAGCAGTATTAGTGATGGATATGCCGGAATCGTGTGTTGAATGTAATTTAAACTACATGATACCGCTTGGAAGTAGGTTAAGATGTCATGCGTTTGCGCTAGGAAAAGCAATTGATTCTAATACACGTGAAAAGCCGAACTGGTGTCCACTCAGGGAGCTGCCGGAACGAGAGACAGAGATGACCGATGAGGATGATCTCGGCAGAGATTATGTCAGAGGAACGATGGACGGTTGGAATGCTTGTCTGGATGCGATAGATCTCAGATAAAACAAAATGTCCTGCACCGGGACGAATCCACGAATACAGAACATTTGTTCTCTTCAAACAAATAATACCATGACTGACAATATCTGTCAATGGTCTGTTACATAAAAACAGCGGTACACCCACCGACCAAAGTAGATTGTACCGCTCTCACGCTTGGGAGTATTATACCACACCAGTGATCCCCAGGCAAGAAATTTGTGGAGGGTTACGGAATGGACATTAAGGAACAGGTTAAAAACAATATCATGCTGAAAATGCGTTACCATCTGGATAGCCAGGAGCTGGATTTACTCGGTGTAGTCCTCACCGATGAACTGACTAAGGTAGAGGTGGATGCGCCGGAGACAGAGCTTGCTACCGTGGATGACACTAATGAGTATATTATGGATCTCTTTATGCTCAAAAAGGCGCCAAAGCTGTCAGACAAGACTGTCAGGCAGTATACGGATGCGGTACGGCGGCTGACGGATTACTGTCAAAAGCCGCTTACCCGGATCACCAGTATGGATGTGGAGGGTTGGCTTAATAGCATTAAAAGCTGTAACAGCAACACATCTCTGAATAATCAGCGGAGGCACCTCAGTGCATTTTTTACATGGCTGCGTAAAAGCAAGATTGTGATGGAGAATCCCGTGGAAAGCGTTGAAATCTACCCGGAGGTTCAGAAGCCGGTAGATCACATGGAAGCGCAGGAGTATGAGGAACTTAAAACCGGATGTACCCGCAAGCGCGATCGTGCCATGATGGAACTGCTGCGGAGTACCGCTATCAGAGTAGGTGAAGCGGAGCGGCTCAACGTGAATGACATAGACTGGCGTGCCGGATCTGTGTCAGTGTATGGTCAAAAGACCCGTACCTATCGGACCGTGTACCTTGATGATATTGCACTTAAGTACCTCGGGGAATATATACAGGAGCGTGGCTGTGGTATTAACAGTCGGGATCCTTTGTTCGTGTCCGAGAGGTGTGCGCATGGGAAGTATAACCGCCTGTCGGATGCCGGAATCCGTAGTGCGCTTAAGAGCATCGCAAGCAGAGCGGAGGTTGAACGCCGGGTATATCCACACCTCTTTAGAAAGACCACGGCCACCAATATCTGTAAGCGTGGCGGTACTATATGGGATGCCGGACATTATCTGGGACACAAGGATAGGAGCACAGCGGGCCAACATTATGTTGCAGAGGATCAGGAGTGTATGCGATCTATTTTTAGGTTGAGAGTGGCTACGATATAATAAAAATTGAATGAAATATGTAAATGTGATATAATTTAAATATAAGGAGGATGCATATGTATAATATTGTTGATTCGTCAGTATTACAGCGGGTTTTTATGATGGCAGTGCGTGACGATTGTACTGGAACATGCTTTATAATAGAAAAAGACAAAAGATATTTAGTAACAGCAAAACATCTTTTTGAAAAAGCGAATTATCCTAAGCAAACAAAGGTTTATATTATGCAGGGAAATAAGTGGGTAAGTATAGATAATAAAGTATATTATCATACATCTGATACCATAGATATAGCGGTTATAGAGACGAATTACTTTGACAATATCGACTTTGAACCCGTATATTATACATATAAGGAATCTTTGTTTAGCCAAGATGTGTTTATGCTTGGTTTTCCATACGGTAATGAAAGTGGTTTTTATGAGGCAAACAGAAATTTTCCTATTCCATACATAAAGAAGGGGATACTTTCAGGTAAGCGTGGAGAAACGCTGATTATTGATTGGGATAATAATCATGGTTTTTCAGGTGGCCCAGTAGTTTATAGAAAGTATGAAAATGGTGATTTCTCAGAAAGAATGTATATTGCTGGAGTAACGTCAGGATATTTGCAACATGAAATTGAAGTGGTTGCCAATGACGCAGTGGGAAAAATAATAGGTAGTGCTAATGAAAATTCAGGAATGGGTGTAATGTATCCTATAGAGTATGCAATAGAGATTATTGAATCAATTAAATAACAGTAAAAATCAGAGAGCCAAGAGCCGATGCATGGAGAAATCCATGTGCCGGCTCTTTTTTATATTCCCAGGTTAGAAAACCACAATCTCCCTTTGATACAGTGTAGGTATGAAATTAAGCAAGACAGGAGGGAGCTAGGTGAACATAAAAAATTATAGCATGGATGCGGATGTACTCAGGGTATGCAGATATGTCGATGATGCCATTGCGGAGCGCCTGGCGGAATCCATCCTGCAGGGGACCAGTTACGATATGTTGGAAGCCCATTACGGGATCATGCCGATCAGCCGGAACTGTTTTTACAGGAGACGGCGGCAGGCACAGGAGATCCTCCGGCGAAAGAACGGGAGAATTGAGGAAGAACCGAATGGGCAGATGAAGATGGTGTTTCCCTTGTAATTTGGTACAAATAGTGAATCAAGCTACTTTATAATTATGATATGAGGAAAGGATCAGGTAATGAACTATAAGGAACAAAGGAATTACGAGAATATACAGAGAATGCTGTTTGATGGAACAGGACAATATGACATACCGGAAATAGAAGGGACAGAGTTCGATGCTGCGGAGTTTATCGGGTTCAATTATGCCCAGAATGCCAAGGAGCCGGAGAAGAAAGCAGTTCATTTCTTCCTGGATGACTACCAGTTCATTCGCTTGTGGACTGATCCTGACAGATACATAGCAAGGTTACAGAAGTTTCGGTATGTATTGACACCGGACTTTAGCCTATACACGGATTTCCCACGATCACTGCAGATATACAATCACTACCGGAAGCATTGGCTGGGAGCATACTGGCAGATGCACGGCATCAGGGTGATACCTACGATCTGCTGGAGCGATAGGGAATCATTTGACTGGTGCTTTGATGGAGAGCCTACACATAGCGTGGTAGCGATTTCTTCTGTTGGAACGCAGAATAGCAAGGAAAAGAAACACAGATTCCTGGATGGTTATTTCGAGATGGTGGATAGGCTGCAGCCAGCACAGATTATTTTCTATGGCAGCGTGCCGGAAGAGTGCCAGGGGAATATTGTGAGAGTGCAGGCATTCACGGACAAATGGAACAAGGCGGAGGTAGCGCAATGGTGATGAATTTACAGTTTTTCGGAGGTCGCGGCGGATCCAGCGGGATCGGCGGGGGAACTGTAGCATTTGACGTGAATATGGATGGAAGCGTATCTAAGTTTGTTGTGCGAAAAGGAAAAGTGTACCGAGAATCCGGAGATGCAGTGCAGATGTCTGCACAACAGATCATGGAGAATGCTAAATCACTGGGATATGATGTAAAGACATATAATGCAAGGCAGGAGGCGGCGCGGCAGAAAATGTATGCAGAGGATAGGAAAAAGACAAGCGAATTTTTGAATATAGCAGACGCACAGATGGGTGGCAATCGTGGAGACCAGCGTAGAGCTACTAGAGGAAGACGTGGATCAAGGAGAGGAATCTGATGGGTGGCAGAGGTGCCAGCAGTGGCATGAGTGAGAAGGGAAATCCATACGGGAGTCAGTATCATACATTATTGGAACATGAAAATATTAAGTTTGTAGCAAATCGTATCAAAAATTATGAACCTCTGCTGGAAACGATGTCCAAGGGAAGAACTTATGTCCAGGTGGGCGGCGAGGACATTGTTCGAGTTGCGTTTATGGATAAGGATAATAAGCGCTACAAGGTTATAGAGAAAGACAAGAAAAATAAAACGTGGCATATGCATCACGGATATTTTCATACTGAGGAATCTGAGAAGATGCATGAGCCACTGAGCAGACAGGATAAGGATTTTCTTGATAAAATCAGTAAAATATGGCATAATCGTAGTAGGTAAATATAGTTTAAGTCGGGTAGAACGCTCGAAATGAGAGGTCCGCGTTTAAATCGTCGGTATTTGCCTAAGGCCTTATGGCTCTATGATATGCATGGAGTTATAAGGTCTTTTTATTTTGTCAGAAAGGAGATGATCAGATGGCAAACCTGAGAGGGAAGATGAAAAAATTACAGACAGCGCTGGTAAAGCGTGGAATGATCATAAAGATAAACCAGCGTCAGTTCTACTCCGAGGATCAGAACCGGATGATCACATCCTACAGTGTCCTCACGCCAGTGGAATGCTTCTGCCAGGGGAAGGGAGAATGGAAGACAAAGGAGTACGAGATACTGAAGACCTGCTCAATGGTAGATGTGATATTCTGCCTGTTGGATATCTATAAGGCGGTGAGTGAATGAAGAATGAGCTCACGATGAAACAGAAAGCATTTGCAGATGAGTATGTAAAGAATGGTGGGAATGCAACACAGGCAGCAATAAGCGCAGGATATTCTGCAAAAACAGCATATTCGCAGGGACAAAGGTTGCTGAAAAAAGTTGATGTTGCGGATTATATAGGATCTCAGATGGAGCGCATCGAGAAGGAGCAACACCGGGATATCATGTCTCTGGCAGACATCCAGGAGCGCCGGAGTAAGATCGCAAAGGGAGAGGTTGTGGATGGACTGGGATTTGCCCCGGACTTTTCTGACCAGCTGAAAGCAATGGACGGACTGGAAAAAGCACTGGCGATTGCTGAGAAGCAGCGCATAGAGCGAGAGGAGAAGGAGAAACGCGAAAAGGCACCGCTGTGGACGATTCCGATCACTGACGCTACGTCTGATTTTGTAGAGATATACCGGACAGTGCATGAAGCCTTCGCAGGAGAGATAGATATTCATGAGATTATATCCAAAGGCGGCCGCGGATCTGTCAAGTCGAACTTCTGGGGCAATCTGGCATACGAAACGATCCGGCAGGATCCTCATGCACACGTGGTATATACCAGAAGGTACAAGATAGATCTGCGTGGGTCTGTTTATAACCAGTTTATGAAGACAGTCATCCGGTACAACGATCTGGACAACTGGGATTTCAAGCAGTCTCCGCTGTGCGCAGTGTATAAGCCTACGGGTCAGATGGTGATGTTCGTGGGTGCGGATAAGCCCATATCCTTAAAATCTTTCAATGTTCCGTTTGGTTATGTAAAGCTGCTGATCCATGAAGAGTGTGACGAGATGGCAGGTGTGGAGCAGATGGACAACATCGAGGATACCTTCCTCCGATCTGATACTCCGGCACTGGATATTAAAATATTCAACCCACCGAAGAGCAAGAATAATTTCATGAATCAGTATGTGGAAGAATGCAGGAATAAGCCGCAGACACGGATCTGTCACAGCTATTATTATAATGTGCCTGAGAAGTGGCTGGGAAAGCGATTCTTCGAGCGTGCGGAGTGGTTCAGAGTACATAAGCCGCGATACTATGATAACAACTACCTTGGTAAGGTAACAGGTACCGGAGGCGGTATCTTCGACAATGTGGAAGAACGGACCATAACGGATGCAGAAATTGAGAATATGCCGTTCTTCTATCACGGCCTTGACTTCGGATTTGAGCATCCGCAGACCTTTGAAAAAGCATACTATGATGCTGATGCAGATATCCTTTACTGCGTGGGAGAGGTCTTTGCAAAGAGATGCAAGAACAGCACGTTTGCCCGGAAGATTAAAGGCTATATCACAGAGGAAATCATATGTGATTCTGCACGTCCGGATGCAATAGCTGAGATGCAGAACTGGGGCTTCAATGCAATCGGAGCAAAGAAGCGCTGGGGATCCGGCAAGGGAAGGGATTATTGCTGGGAGTGGTTGCAGCAGACCACGAAGATTGTGGTTGATCCGGAACGATGTCCACACCTGGCACATGAGCTGACTACACTGGAACATGAGCAACTGGCAGACGGCAGCTTTTCGGATGCTTACCCTACTCTGGACGAAGACTGTGTCATGGCTCTAATCTACGGATTGAACCGAGTGATTATGGAGAGCCGCCGCAACAACGGACTGTATGATGATGAAATAGACGAAGCAGATGAGGAGGACGATGATGGAGAGTATGAAAATTAACGTGTTAGGAACTGAATATCGAATTGAAACACATAAAGTATCAGAGGACAGTTATCTGGAAGAAAAACAACTGAGCGGATATTGTGGAGAAGAAAGCAAGCTGATCGTAATTGCGGATATGTCAGAGGAAAAGTACTTCCGGGGAATGGACGAGAATGAGCAGGAAATATACCGGAAGAGAGTATTAAGACATGAAATCATGCATGCATTTTTGAATGAAAGCGGTCTGTCTGATTCTTCAAACAAGGCTGGTGCATGGGCAAAAAATGAGGAAATGGTTGATTGGCTTGCCATTCAGTGGCACAAGATAAATACAGTGTATGAACAACTCGGCATTTAAGGCGGTGACATATGAATATATTCGCAAGAGTAAAGGAGTTTTTTATGAACCTGTTTAGGACAAATGCAGAAAAAGAATTCAATGTAGACATTATAGCATCCCCTCAGATGGAAAATGCTCAGAGTGACTGGCAGGCCATTATAAAGGGGATACCATATTGGGCAAAGAAAAATACCAAAACAATCAACTTTGCGAAGTTTCTCTGCTACTATACGGCAAAGAAAACCTGCATGGATTTGAAAGTTACCGTGAGCGGAAGTGAGAGGGCGGAATATATTGACCAGTGTATCAAGGCCATGATTCAGAAATCTATCCGGGACAAGGTAGAAGATGCCTGCGGTGCCGGAGGAATCATTCTGAAGCCGAACGGTACATACAACGCAAGTGGAGCCATTGACTATGTGATGCCCGGCAGTTTTGCGGTGACGGAGAAAAACAGCAATGGTGATATTCTGGGAATCATCTTTATTGATAGGCTGATTAAAGGAGACATTTATTATACACGCCTTGAGTATCAGCATTTCACAGCGCCTTTTGCAGATGATTCGGAAAATACAGGAAGAACTTATGTGATTGAGAACAGAGCGTATAAGTCTAGAGGAGCTGACAGCCTTGGCAGCAGAATAGCGTTGAAGGATGTGCAGGAGTGGGACAGTATACCGGAGACATTAACGCTTTCCAATGTGGAAAAGCCGCTGTTTGGCTATTTCAAGATGCCGTACAACAATACGATTGACTATACATCCCCGGAGGGAGTGGCAATATTTTCAAACTGCATCCAGGAACTGCATGATCTTGATGTGGCATGGAGCCGTAAGGGCGACGAAGTAGACGATTCCCAACACATTACATTTATCGATGAAATTGCATTGAAGAAGAGAAACAAGGATAACCCTAAGGTTGAAGAGACACTGGAACTTCCGAGATTTGTCCAGGGGATTAAACATGGTGTGGATGCGAAGTCTACGATTGATGAACATGTTCCCTCTCTTCTGACAGATCAGAGAATCACCGACATTAACTCTATTTTATCGATGATCTCTACGAAAGCCGGATTCTCGCAGGGGCAGTTCATTCTTGACCGTAAGACAGGTATGGTGACTGCCACTCAGGTCGAGAGTGATGACAGTGAGACAGTAGAGACGATCAACGACATCCGCACTGCTCTGAAAACGGCAATTAAAGATCTGATCTATGCGCTGGATAAGTACTGTGATGTATTCTTCAATATGCCGAGTGGATATGTGAATGCGCTGGATGAAGATGTAGCCGATGAGGATGTATTTTACTTTAAGGACCTGCTGGCATCCTTCGAGCAGGACAGAACCAGGGCATATCAGCTGATGGTGCAGGGGGTATACAGTAAGCGCAGGTACCTCAAAGAGTATGAGGGATTCAATGATGCGGAAATCGATGAGATGTTGGCAGAGGTTGAGCAGGAAAAGAGCGCAGAGCAAAAGAGCCAGGGATTATTTGACGAGGAGTAGTTGTGTATGAAGTATGGCAAAACTATAGGGTGTGTGGATATAAGGCTGGACACCGGCAGGATAGACCGGAATATGCAGAATGCCCAGAAGCAGCTTAATGAGCAGATAGAGGCAGACTGTGCGCTTTTTGTTCCACATTCACAAGGAGGATTGCTTGGGAGTGTAAATTATCCGGAAGGACTGGCAGGAGGTGTAATATCCTATAACACACCGTATGCACATTACCAATACACAGGAGAACTTTATCTGACGTCTGACGGGAGATCTTTTGCAGAAAAATATGAAAAGAAGGTACCGACCGGACAGCCTCTGCATTATCACACACCAGGAACAGGGGATCACTGGTTCGAGAGGGCAAAAGAGGTTCACGGCGCTGCGTGGGTGGAGCTTGTGAAGAGAGAGGTAGGAAAAGGCTGATGCTGACACCGGATTATTTTTACGGAAAATCGGATAAACTGGTGGAGATGTACCAGGATTTAGAAGACTGGATATTACATGATATTGCTATGAGACTGCTGAAGAATGGAGAGATATCCGGCACGGCAGACCGTGAACTGTGGAGACTGGAACAGCTTGGTCTGCAAAAAGCGGAGATCGTGAAGAGAATCTCCCGGCTGACCGGCAAGAGTCAGGATGAAGTGCGCAGGCTGTTACGTGACAGCGTTATGACTTCCTTTTCCGAAGATGCCAACATATTGGGAAATGTGATACCGCCTTTACAGAACAATGATGTGATCAATGCTATGAACGCAGAAATGATGAAGACCTTCGGGGAACTGGATAATCTGACGCGGACTACGATGCTGCAGGCTCAAAAAGACCTTCTCAACCTGCTCAATGAGGTTGATCTGCGTGTGGCAACCGGCTTTCAGTCTTACAGCAGCGCTGTGTGTGAGGTACTTGACCGGTATGCGCAGAAAGGCATTACAATAGATTATCCAACCGGCGCGAGACGTTCCCTGGAAGCGGCTGTTCGATGCTGTATTGTGACATCGATGAACCAGACAGCGGCACAGGTGACGAACCAGTACATAGCGCAGAATGGGATAGAATATGTGTTGGTATCTGCGCACTGGGGAGCCAGACACGATGAGAAACATCCGGAGGGATTGCAGTCTCATGACCACTGGCAGGGCAAAGTTTATAAGATAACCGGATCGGAACCGGAGGTACCTAATCTTCTGGACGCTACCGGATATACGATAGATCTGACTACTGGACAGGGAACGGTTGTAAATCCTTTAGGCCTGCATGGGTATAATTGCAGGCATTCCCATATGCCGTGGGATCCGTCCCTGCGAAATCCTTATGTGGATGCAGATGGAAAACCGGTGATAGATATTCATGAGAGTCAGGAGCTGTATAAGAAGCAGCAGGAACAGAGAAAAATGGAGCGAGCTATTCGTAAGACCAAGCGCGAGCTGTTGATGAAAAAGGAAGAGCTTGACGGTATAGCTGAAACTGATGTGAAAGAGATCCTGCAACCGCAATATGATAAGTTGGCATATAAACTGCGGCAACAGAATCAGGCATATAAGAAATTCTGTAAAGAAAACGACCTGCAGACACAGGTAGAGCGGACAAAGGTGGCAGGATTTCAAAAGAAGGAAGCTGCCGCGGCAAATGGCAGGGCAACCGCATATAGTAATTATTTAGAAAAATGAATGACAGAAAAGCACCTTGAAAATGATGTGACCCCCAAAAGTTAGACTTTTTAAGCGTAGCAGTTTAATGGCT
>OQVN01000547.1_pt1 | contig 14278 bp, 10 predicted proteins | sample 1691621 | NCBI WGS metagenome assembly OQVN01 (sample SAMN03418278, study PRJEB22391) | human gut metagenome | biome: human-gut; feature: organic feature; material: feces | host: Homo sapiens | place: Tanzania | collected 2013-01 | reverse complement strand
GCTATACGGTGACTGGTGGCACAGATGTTTGCTATTCTTTTGTCAATGCACAAAAGGCACACAGCTATGGCGTTGAACTTGATGTGCGCAAAAGTTTAGCTTTTATGGGTTTAAAAGATTTCACCTTAGTATTCAATGGTTCAGTCATAAAGAGCCGTGTAAGTTTTCCTGCAGGTTCACGTCAAGCCACGCGCCCCATGCAAGGTCAGTCACCTTATCTTGTCAACCTCGGCTTGTTCTATGCTCATAAGCAGTGGAACGCCTCAATGCAATATAACCGCATAGGCAAGCGCTTGATAGGTGTGGGACGTAACTTAGGTGCAACGGGCGATCAAACAGTGAATATTCCTGACTCTTACGAAATGCCATGCAACTCGCTCGACCTCTCAGCTTCGGTTGCTTTAGGACACTTCAGTCTAAAATTAGGTTTGCGTGACGTATTGGCTGAGCGCGTAGTGTTTAAGCAATTCAACAAAGTGCAGTTGCCCAACGGCACAAGCAAAACCGTAGAGGAGGTTACGCGCCGCTATCGTTCAGGTCGCGACATAAACCTTGCCATAACATACAAGTTTTAATGTAAAGAAAAAGACGAAGTCCCCTTATATCAGAGTGTTTAGCTTCTCATCAAATAAAAAAACTCACACCGCAGTGTCTAAAAATAACAGACATTGCGGTGTTAATTGTTTAATGAGATGTGTTGAATAGTATATTATATTATGGCATATCTTGGGGTAAGGAGTAAAAATAGGTTCTTTATTTAAAAAGCAAATCTTTGTGATAATCCGCAGTCTTTTGATAGTAATTTGCTCCACTTTCGTCACAATGTTTTATTTTTTATAGACAAGATTATTGATTAGAAAAGACAGGATGTGGCGTAAGCTATTATCTGTTTTGAGGATATTTGAAAATATGTCCGATTTTTATAAAAAAGTTGCATGATTTCAGAAAAAAACGTATCTTTGTTGCGGATATTCTTGTTTACAAATCTACGATAGTCGTTTGATGAGTGGAAACCATATATAGCAAACCAATTAGACTAATATAGTCAACTGAGGAGCAAAACATTCGGTCAACGCATTAAATGTTTGTAAAGGGACTGATCCTTAGATTATGAAAAACGGATCTAAAAACAATACATCAGCATTGCCTAATGCAGATATCCGACGAGGCGGTAATAATCCCTCCAGTGTTAGACTTACCTCTAACATCTCCCCCGAAGTTCAAAGCCTTTTAGCAGAGAACTCACAAACAGGGGTGTCCTCGGGTAGTGCCCATAGTGATAGTGAAAAGAAACAATGGTTCGTTTTGCGTGCTACTTATGGGAGAACAGAGAAAGCTCTTGAAATACTCCAAGCTGCAAACGTTGAGACATATCTGCCTATGCATTATGTTGTCAAAGAGATAAATGGGAAGCGGAAGTTCGTGCACGAACCTTTGCTTCCTAATATTATTTTTGCACGAATGACTCGTAAAAAGACGCACGAGTTTGTAAAAGAACCTGCTCTTACTGCCAAATGGATTAAATACTATATAGACAAAACAAAACCTATAGAAAAAGAAACTGGTAAGAATCCTCCTGTCATTATTTCTGATAACGATATGCTCAATTTTATCAAACTGACAAGTGTAAACAGCGAGCATATAATGGTGTTGCCACCAGAGCGTTGCCATTTCAAAAGTGGAGACTTGGTAAGAGTTATTGATGGTGCATTCACAGGAGTTGTTGGACGTGTAGGAAGAGCAGCAGGACAACAGCGCGTTTTTATAATTCTTGAAGGTGTGTGCAATGTAGCAACAGCTTACATACCCAACGACTTTTTACAAAAACTCGGGTAAGCGAGAGAAGAAACTTGCTCTCTTCAGGCGAAATGTTTTTATTGAAATCATTGAAACTTTTTGAAATAACAGAATATAAAAATGCAATATATAGAATTTATACATCCTGAGGATGCTGCAGCCTTAAAGACTTTGAAATCCATTCCCATTCTTTCAACAATTATGAAGAAAGTAATGGACATTGGAGCAGAACAGTTACAAACAGGATTAAACATGGCTTCAAAGGTGAAGTTATCACCCACACAATTGCCACGACTTTATAACATTCTGCCTCCTATCTGCGAGCGTTTAGAAATCAAGGAGCCAGAGTTCTATTTAGAAATGAATCCATTACCCAATGCCTATGCCTTTGGCGACACGCAAACCGCCATTACCATTACTTCGGCATTGGTAGATATGATGTCTGAGGAAGAACTCATTGGTGTTGTGGCGCATGAGTGTGGACACATCGCTTGTCGTCACATGCTTTATCACACTTTGGCACAAGTGATAGCCAATGCTTCGGGTATGTTTGAGACGTTGGCAAAACTCGCTGTGCCTATCCACTATGCCTTGATGTATTGGCAACGCAAAAGCGAATTGAGTTGCGACCGTGCGGCTGCCTACATCGTTGGTCCGAAGGCCACGGCATCGATGTTGGCACGTTTGGCTGGCGGTCCGAAGTCAATCACTTCAGAGCTCAACCTTGAAGAACTGGCTGAACAAGCCGACCTCTATGATGCTTTCTGCAAAAATGGATTGTGGAACAAGACATTGCAGACTTATGCTGTAATGGATCAAGACCACCCTTTCACTTCCGTTCGTGTCAGAGAGATGTTGAAATGGACGGAGAGTGAGGACTATCAGAACCTGGTCAATGGCGGTCCTTTCTGTTCACATTGCCACACGCCTGTTGACCCCACATGGAAGTTCTGCCAGCATTGCGGACATAAACTATAAACAAAGAAAAAACTCACATAATGAATATAGCTCCATTTTTAGCCAAAGCCTGTCAAGAACTTGACAAGGCGATGCAAGGCACTCTCGACGGAACAAAGATTGCTTGTATCAGTGAGACTATCAGCGGTTTTGCCTTAGCTGCAGCTATAGCAAGTGGCGTGGCTGGCGTGGCCCCTGGATTTGCAGGAGTGGCTGCGGCACTGACTCAAGCAGGTTTCGTATGGGCAACATACGTCAAGATCAACAAGACGCTTGACATATCTATGTCGGAGAACACGGCAAAGTTTATTGGTTCTGCTGTTGTCACAAACTTAGTAACAACTGCAGGTGCTTTTGTTGCCGTTCTCATAGGTTCTTCTATTCTCTCAATTGTTCCTGTTTTTGGACAAGCTGCAGCCATTGCCTTAAATGCAGGACTTGGTTATACCATCGTTTATGTTTCCGCCATCATCTATCTGAAACTTATCACAAAACTGATGCAACCCGATGGTACACTTAAGGTTTCAGAGTCGGATGATACCAAGCACATCATTCGTAACATCATCAAGGAGTCGAACATTAAAGATATGGTGAAAGAAGGCAAGGCTTCCTATAAGCAAGCCAAAGAGGACGGTAGCTTTGACAGAGCGAAGAATATGAAGAAATGCCCGAAGTGCGGAGCGGAAGTTAAGAACGGACAGAGGTTTTGCTCGGAGTGTGGAACAGCATTATAATTATGAGTTGTATGAGTTGCACAAACAATGAGATATGGATATTTCTTTCTCATTCAGACAAAGATTATGAGAAGGTACGACTTGTTCGTAATATCCTTGAAGAGGAAGGGTTACGACCATTAATGTTCTTTCTATTATGTCTTGAGAATGAAGAGGAAATTAACGACCTAATAAAACGTGAGATAAATTGTCGTACACGTTTCATTCTTTGTGATAGTGAAAATGCTCAAGCTTCTAAATGGGTACAAAAAGAGATTGAATACATTAAATCAAAGGATAGAATATACGAAAGGGTAGATTTGAATGCACCTATTGATAAAATAAGGCGGCAACTAAAACTTTTTGCCAGAAAAACTCGATTGTTTGTTTCATATAATAGAGAAGAGTTCGAATTAGCAAAACTGTATGCACTTCGGATGAAAAAATATGATTTTAATGTTTATATGGATATGCTTTGGGATTACAAACAGCCGTATATGCAGAATTATGCAAAGGAGACAATACGGAATCTTGAAGATTCTACTAATGAAGGGACCGTAGTTGCTTTTGTCAATAAAAGAATTTTAGAAACACCCGACAATATGTATGGCTCATGCCGATATGAAATTATTAGTTCTTTACAATTATGCAAAAAGAAAGGGATTTCCCCAAGTATTCTAACGTTTACTAAAGAATCCTCTTTGATAGAAAAACTTTATAGGGATAAGGCTCTGTCGCCAATATGTAAAAGAAAAATTTATTGTTTAGACTCGATGTCTTTAAAGCAGAAGTGCGATTTTGCTGTAGAACAAACATTGCATACTTTAATGACGAAAGGAACAATTTTCACATTGGCATTTAATCTAAAAAATGGGATTAATTGCATAAAAGATGTAGAAGAAGCTGATTGGATATATAAGACCTTTCAAAATAAATGATAAAGATGAATTATGATATTTTTATATCCTGCAAGAGTGAGGATTATCCTGTTGCAAGAAAAGTATACCAATATTTAAAGGGGCAAAAATATAGTGTCTTTTTGGCTGATACAGAATTGCGCAAGAAAGGTAACGCTGAATATGGTAAAATCATAGATGAAGCATTGGATACGGCAACACATATGATAATTATAGCTTCAAATCCAGAATACATTCGTTCAACTTACGTGGAAAGTGAATGGCGTATTTTCATGGAGGAGAAAAGAGCAGGAAGGAAAACAGGAAACATCATCACCATAATCAATTTCCCAATTTCTGCATTACCCATAAGTTTACGGGTTTTTCAATCTTTTGTGATGAATGATTTTGTAAAAATTGCAGATTTTCTTCCGATAAGTAAGCCTGATCAATATAATCTTTTTGTAAAATTAAAAGATAGTATTGAAATACGCTACGTCAATGGAGAATATGTTATTATAGACAAAACAAAAATAGACTTTGATACTATTACATCATTAAATGAAACTGCGGTTTACCTATTTAGAAAAATCCAAGGTCGTTATTTCAATTCTATGATGTTAGCCAATTTCTTACAAGAAGAGTATGATGTAAACAATTATCAAGCAGAACTTGACGCACAACAACTTATAAAAGAATGGATAAAATTAGGATTTGTTGAATTAAAAAAATATAACGAATAGTTTTTGTTCTATGACAGACCAAAAAATAATATCCTCCCTCATCGCCCATGACCCTAAGGTGACTGCACAATTCTTCTTTAAGGAATGTCGGCCATTGTTCCTTAGTGTCATCAGGCGAGTGTTCGGGACTCAGATTGTTGATTACGATGAGATAATCAGCGAAATATACATACTCCTTATGGAGAACGATGCGAAGAAATTACGCTCGTTTAAGTTTGAAAGTACACTATACCAATGGCTAAAGACCGTTGCTATAAGACATTGTCTGCTACTAAAGAGCAAGGCAAAAGTGATAGATGAAGAGAGCCAAGAACCTCTTAGCAATAGTCGTCGTGAACTATCGTTGGCGGAAAGCTCACAAGCACGAATGGATATGGAGACACTATTAAGACAGATGAAGAATCAACGTTATGCTTTAGTAATTCGTCTGCTGATGATAGAAGACAGAACGCCGGAAGAGGTAGCACGGCAATTATGCGTGACCGTGGACAACCTCTATAATATCAAACGCAGAGCGATACTGGCTCTCACAGAAGTTGCACTTAAAGACAAAAAGCATTATGAACGATAAGCATATTATTATATCGGATGAACTGTTGTCTGCCTTCTTGGACGGCAACACGTCGGCAGAAGACACCATGCGTGTGTTGAAAGCTGCGGAACAGGACAAGGAATTACAGGAAATTATCCGCATCGCAAGTGATGTGGATGAAGACATGGCATCCTTGAACCCTGCCATAACAAAACCTGTCCCAATGACAGCCATGGCAGCCAAACAGAAGGAAAACTATCTTTGCGACATAGAATGTGAGGAATTCATCCTTCAGCAGTTTGGTATAGAGACCACCCACAAGAGCCTCCTTGATGAGGCTTACCGCAACTGCTGGTTAAAAGACAAGGGTATGCCACTATATAATATAGGCAGACTCTTGGAGAAGAACAACCTGTCTGTCAGCCGTCGCTACGAATCCACGATAGAAGATATTGCTCGCCTTTTAGCAAATGGTAACCAATTGATAGCCGTAATTGATAACTCTCAATTACTTCATGACGTGGTAGAGGACACCACACTGCCTAACCATGCCGTAGCTATCAGTTCCATTTCTGTAGAGTCTGATGAAATAACCCTCTTCAATCCTTATACCGAAGAGGAACTTACCATCTATCGCCTATCGTTATTCGTCAAGGCTTGGGCGCAATCCAACCATTACCTCGTAGTAGTGAACACCACCGACCGCTTCGTGTATGAGCCATACCCAATAAGTCTTGATGATGTACAACTCGACGATGATCTCACCGAACTGCAAGAGGCCATAGCTGAGAATGCTCACGAGATATGGGCAAAAGCACGCACCGACCAAGGTTGGACATACGGTTCTGAGCGCAACGACCAGAAGAAAGAAACGCCCGACATGGTACCTTACTGCAATCTGCCAGAAAGCGAGAAACTATATGACAGAGAAATGGCGATGCAGACGCTGAAATTGGTGAAGAAGTTGGGATTTGAAATTGTAAGAAGAAAATAAAAGAGAATGAATATGAAGCAACTAATAGTAAATCCGTCTGATACAATTCAAGTTTTGACAGATCATTCAGAAGAGAATGAAGTCCATTCTTTTTCGTCTCATATTGCAGAATGTTTTTCAAAGTGTATTGATTCTTGTTCTCAGAAAATATTGGAATCTAATTGGTTGGATGGTGTTAACATAGTTATAGCTTTATTGGCTATCTTATTTGCTGTTTCGATATGTAAGCCTAAAGTAAAAGTCATGCTATTCCGCCATTTGAAAATCCAAGCGTTTTTGATATGGGTGTGTGGTGTGATTCTTTACATGGTAGGTTTCAATGAGCATGGCAGTGCAGCAAGTAATGTCGCTTTGTTGTTTCGTTCTAGTCTTTCATCAATGGAGATGTTCGTGTCTCATTCCGACTTGATAGAAGTGAATGAGAAATTTCATGATAATCCTACCTATATGGCATTGTTTGCATTAACCCATTTCTGTGCCGTTGCCATTAGTGCTATCTTCATTCTTCGTTTGTTTGGCTTCCGCTTGGTTTCGTGGGTGAAAGTGATGAAGGCGTATATATGTAGCTGGTTGCCATTGAATTGCAATTATTACGTCATGTTTGGTGTGAATTCCAATACGCTGATGCTCGCAAATAGTATCCACAAGAAAAGAAAGGAAGAGAAACAGCGTATTATATTCATCAACATGCCTGAAAAAGGGCATAGTCATGCAGCTACACGTTTTTCTTTCAGTCATTTCTTTCATTCCGACAGCAATGGAATTGATAAGTATCTGGAAGATATAGAAATGATGGGGGCATTGCTTTTCAATTCTTCTCGTTCTTTTGACAATCCTATTCTGAAACATAGTATAGATGATGTATTCAAAGTATTCCAAGCCTTGGATTTCTCTTGGATAGTACGAATCCCATTGCAGAATTTGTTGCGGAATTCTGCTACAAGAAAAAACAAAAAGTTCAATGGGAGTAATGTTGAATTTTTCTTTTTGTCAGATGAAGAAAAGGATAACCTCATAGCAGTTACTGTGCTGCAAAAAATACAGAAGAAACAGATAGACTACAAAAACTTTTCTTTCAACTGTTATTGTCATGCAAGAAAAAGTCAGAACAATGCGGCTATGCTCAACGAAGGAGCTTTGGCATTCAAGGTGCATATCATTGACACAAGCAATTTGGCTGTATTAGATTTGAAACGAGTTAATAGATACCATCCAGTAAACTTTGTTGAAAAAGACACTAATACAGGCACTGTTAAATCAGCTTTTACAGGCATGGTTATAGGTTTCGGTGAAACGGGGCGTGATGCCTTCCGTTTCCTCTATGAGTTTAGTTCTTTCACAAAAGACAATCAAGGTAATCCAAGTGCAAAGAAGATACATGTTATTGACAAAGACATAGATGATTTGAAAGCAGAATTCCTTGTGGAAGCTCCAGCTCTAAAAAACAACTCGGAGATAGAATGGTGGAATGTTAAATCTACCCATTCGGCAGGATATTGGGATAAGTTGAAATCTGTAATCCAAGAGCTGAATTATGTCGTGATTTCCGTGAAGGACGATGAGGAGGCTGTTGACATTGCCACATCAATCTTTGAATACGCATATAGATATAGAGAGAATCTTAATCGTTTTAAGATATTTGTACGCTTGCGTAAATCCATGCGTGAAGATTTCTTGTGTATGCACAAGGAGTTCTTTGATATCATCATTCCGTTTGGCTCTGTGAAAAAGGCATTTTCCTATGATGTAATCAATATGGATGTACTTGAGAAATCCGCAAAACAATTTAAATATCGGTATGACATCGTATGTAACAAGAAAACCTACGTTCCTTCAGTTGATGATGAAGAGAATGCTGCAGATGCTTGGCTGAATCGTCGATTGACTTATCTTAATGAGACCGATAGATTGAAGCGCAAGGAAAATGAAATCAAGGTGTGGTATCAGGAGGAGCAAGACCGTTCCAACGCATGGCACGTCTACACAAAGGTTGCCCTTGCCAAGGATGGCATCACATTAGAGACGTTGTTGCTTGATTCCAACAAACAACTTCTGCATAATCTCTGTGACTGCGAGCATCTACGCTGGAATGCGAAGATGGAGCTTCTTGGCTTTGTGGCTGCAAAGGAAGAGGACACACTATTGTTAGAAGATAAACCTAATGGTAATTTACGTGGTGCTTGGAAGAATTTCAGGCTTCGCCGACATGAATGTATTGTAGATTGCCGAACCTTGCATTCTAAGCCTGTGCTTGCAAATACCATTCAGTATGATGAGTCAACGGTAAGGTTGAGCTTTGAGGTGAATGATGAAGATATAGACAAGAAAAAATAAAGTTCAGTATAATCACATGGTGTTCAAGAAATGATGAACATTGTTTATGTATAAACGTTATGCAATAGAGTTCAAGAAATGAGAACCGTTTGACATATGTAGAAATAGAAGGATGGAACAAAAGTATAAATACTTCGCATTTATCAGTTATAGTTCGAAAGACTATAAGTGGGGGAAATGTGTACAGAGAAGACTGGAAGGTTATCGTATGCCAGCAACTTTGTGCTCTGAGCATGGATGGAAACGCAAACCTATTAATCCTGTTTTCTTTGCTCCTACAGATATACAGCCAGGTCCTTTGACTGATGAACTGAAAGCACGGCTTATAGACTCAAAGCACCTAATTGTTATTTGTTCTTCTAACTCTGCTCAATCTGATTGGGTGGGTCAAGAGATTGAGTATTTCTATAAAGAGTTAGGAAGAAAAAATATACACTTCTTTATAGTAGATGGAACACCGCATACTGGTGATAAAACAACCGAGTGCTTCAATCCTATTGTTGAAAAACTTGGTATGCCAGAGATACTCGGTGCAAACATTCATGAGCAAGTAAGTCGTTGGTCGTGGATAAATAAGGAACGAGCATACGTTCAACTTATAACAAAGTTGCTCGGTGTGGAGTTTGATAGCATTTGGCAACGCCATCGCCGAATGCTGATAGAAAAACTGTTTGCATGGTGTATTGGAATACTTGTTGTTCTTTCAGTAATTATAGGAGTATGGCTTTCCAACCAGCCTATAGATGTGAAAGTTTCGCTAAATGAAGTTTCAGTTCATAATGACAATCTACCACCACTTCGCAATGCAATTGTTACGTTGGTTCTTGACAATGAGAATAAGACAGATACATTCGCCCGAATAAATCAGAAAGTATTTTTTAAGAATATTCCAGCAAACAAACTGGGAAAGGAGGTAAAAGTGCATTTTTCAAGTGAGAATTGGTGTGCATATGATACGATTATAAAACTAAACAAGTCTTTTTCTCTAAACGTATCTCGTGATGTAAAGGCGTTTGGACATGTGCATTTTACATTGTACGATCAACAAGTATTTCCCGTTGCCAACAAATCAATTATGATTAATGGCATAGAACTTAGGAGTAATAAAATGGGAGTTGTTGATACAATTATTTCGTTAGAAAAACAAAGTACAATATATAGGCTTACATCTTTATCCGTTGCTTTGCAAGATACATTAATTGATGCGAAGTGCGGAGATAACGAGGCTGTATTTATAAAATAAGATGCAATAAAAATATGAAAAAGATTTCAATTATTCTTTTTTTAATAGTATTCACATTGAATTCTATTGCACAAATACAGAATGGTTATGTGCGTTCACAAGGAACATCGACAAATCCTAATGGAAAACGCCTAAGCAGAGTTAAAGTGAATATAAAAGGACTTCATCCTGAAAAGGTGACCGATGTAAATGGAAACTTTAATTTTAATCTTGGAGGCGGAAAAAGACAATTCACTATTATCAGTGTGAAACGAAATGAGTATCGTCTACTTGACAAATTGTCTTCTTCGTATAATGTAGGACCTGCTCCTATAGAGATTGTTATGCAGTCGTTGGCGGAGAGAGCACAAAATGAAAGAAAAATAAGACAAGATATAGAGAGAAATATATCTGATAGCTATAACACAAAGATGGAAAAATTATTAAGAGAGATTGTGTCACTAAAGAATATCTTGTCTAAAGAAAAACAAAACTCCCAAAAGCTAAAAGCAAAGATTGGCGAATTAGAAAAACAGAGAGAGCTTGTTGAAGATCAATATCAGCAACGCAATGAACTTATTGATAGAATGGTAGAAGAATATGTTGATATTGATTATGCAAAATTGAATGATTCTACAAAGATGTTACGTTCTTTTATAGAATCGGGTGAATTGGAAAAAGCTGATTCTATTCTGAATAGGATAGATATTAAAGAGGCATGGAGTAATGTGAGGATGCTACCTGAACAGATTAAAGAGGATGAACTAAAAGCCATGGAATATGAATCAAAGGCGATTAAAGGAAAAGAAAAATATCAACAATCGATAGAGAAACTATGTTCATACTATCTAGGTAAATATGATGTGTCCTTACAAAGAATGCAGTTTGACTCGGCTGGTGTCTATATTAAGCAATTGGTAGAGGTCGATACAACTAATGTAGATAATCTTTTTACATGTGCATATTTCTTCCACACACAGAAAATGTATGAAATAGCAGAAAATTACTATCTGAGGGGGATAAATATATTGAGTAAAGTAAAAATGGATGATAAAAGGAAGGCTGCTTTAGATGAAAGATTGGCTTCATTCTATAACGGATTAGCATCATTATATATAGTTAACCACCGCTTCATAGAAGGGGAGAATATGTTAAATACAGCCATTGAAATGCTCGACAGACTCGAACAGAATATTCTTATTTTGGATAAAGACAGAAATAACACGGATGCGATACAAGAAATTTTTAGAGCCGTTCACACTTTGAAAGGAAGCGCTGGAGCGGTTGAACTTTTTGACACTCAAAAATACGCGCATAGATTTGAAGATTTGCTCGATTTAATAAGAGAAAATAAAATAAAAGTTGACGATAAAACTATAGACATTTTATTAAAAGGCATAGATATATTAAAAGAACTTATAAACGGCGCAAGCGAAGAAAAAGAATATTCGGGAAATATCGAAGAAGAAATAAAAAATTTGGAGAATTTTAAAAATTTAAAATTAAGCGGCGCTATTTCAGAAAGCGTAAATACTAAAAGCGATAAAAATTCTATTTCAGTTTCTGTAGGCGGCAAATACGATAATTTAAATTTTGATAACGATATTTTAGATTCTATAAGAGAAGGAATAGAAAACGGACTTAAAACAAAATTAGTTTTTGTAAAATTTAACGCCGAAAGTCCAATGAAAACTGTAGGCGGAGTGCAAGTTTATGTGGAACTTAAAGATAGCGGAGATATTATAGCGAGCGTTCCTTCTTTACAAAATTTGGAAGGAGACGAATTTTATCAAAATGTAATTTATGTTATAGAAACTGCAGAAGAAGACGAAAGCATAATAAAAAATATAACTTTGCCCGAAATAACCGAAGAGATAAAAATCGAAGAATTTATATTAGAAGAATATGAGAAATTTTTGATAGATAAAAAGGATAAAGCTTTAGAAAAAGCCCAAGCTCAAGCAAAAATCGAAAAAGACGCAAAACATGAAAGACAGAGTTCTTTTTTAAGAGTTGAAAGCGACAGAATTGACGATATGATGAATCAAGTCGGAGAGCTTGTAACAAATAAAAGTTCTTACGAGCAATACGATGACGATTTAACTTCTTATACAAAAATTATAGAATATGGAATAAACGATATAAGAAAATATTATAAAGACAGCGTAATTCAAATATTGAGAAAACTTGAATATTATGTGAATAAAAAAGAAATTAAAGATTTAAGAAATTCTTATTTAGACGGCTTCAATAATAAACTTATCGATATGGTAAAAATGGAAGAAGATTTAAAAGAAACTTTGGATAAATTCAGAAATTCTTATCAGCTTCTTACAAGAGTTACAAACGATTTGCAAGAAACCGTAATGAAAATAAGAATGCTTCCAATCGCTCAAACCTTTAATAGATTTCCGCGTTTAATAAGAGATTTATCTCGAGATTTGGGAAAAGAAGTTAAATTAGAAATGTCGGGAGAGGAAACGGAACTTGATAAATCTGTTATTGAAGTTTTGGTTGACCCTTTGATTCATATTGTTAGAAACGCTATGGACCATGGAATTGAAATGCCCGAAGAGAGAGAGAAAGCGGGAAAACCGAGAGTTGGAACTATATCTTTAAGCGCATCGCATAACGGAAACTTAATCGTAATAAAAATATCGGACGATGGAAAGGGAATGTCGCCTCAAAAAATATTTGAAAATGCAGTTAAAAAAGGACTTGTATCCGCCGATGCAAAATTAACAGAAAAACAAATGCTTGAATATATATTTGCTCCAGGATTTTCAACGGCTACAAAAGTGACTAATCTTTCGGGAAGAGGAGTCGGAATGGATGTAGTTAAAAAAAGTTTGGATAAAATAAACGGAACTGTCGGAATAGAAACGGAATTAGGAAAAGGCTCTACTTTCTTTTTGAGAATTCCTTTAACGGTTGCGATTATTCAGGCTTTAATAGTCGATGCCGAAAAAGAATATTATGCAATTCCTATAAATAGCATTTCGGAAACTTTAAAAATCGGAGTAGAAGATATTCAGAATTTGGAAGGAACGGAGGTTATAAAAATAAGAGAAGATGTTATAAATGTTTTAAGCGTTAAAGAATTATTTAAACTTCCTACAAGATACGAAAGTCATATAAAATCATATTATGCCGTAATTTTAGCGTCCGAAGATAAAAAAGTCGCTTTGCTTGTAAATAATTTAATTGGCGAGCAGGATATAGTTATTAAAACTCTTAAAGATAAAGTAACGAGAGTGGAAGGAATATCGGGAGCTACAATTTTAGGAGACGGAACTGTTAGCTTTATATTAGATATTCAAACTATTGTAGGACTTGGAACTAAAAGAATAATAGAGAGAGGAAAAATCGGCAAAAAATCGACTTCAAAAAACGAATTAAGAAATTTTATAGACAAATTAAAAAATAATCAAATTCCTGAAGCTAATATTTAATATTGAAGTTTTTTATATTTCTAATATACTTTAAAAATGAATAGAGCAAATCAATTTTTCGATAAATTTTTAAAGAGTTTCGATAAAGTTTCGGATAATGAAAAAAAGAGAATATTTGAAAGGTTATCCGATTTATGTTATTCTCAAAATACTATTATAGAAAATTTGGAAGAAGGAATCATTTCAATAGACATAAACGGAATAATTCAAGGGATAAACAAAAAAGCATGTTTTTTGTTTTCAATTCCAAGAAACTCTGAAAACGAACCTCTTTCAAAATATTTATCGGAGACGGAAACGGGAAAAATAATTTTGGAACTTATTAAAGAAAATGATTCAAACACAAAATTATTAAAAGACGAAGACAATAAAAGAATACTACAAATAAATATTTTTCCTTTGGGAGAGAGCGGAAGAATAATAGGAACTTTAATAAAAGCTTTCGATATAACTCAAACTTATGAAAACTCTCAAAAACTTAAAAGAGCAGAGCAGTTGGCTTCTCTCACCACTTTGGCTGCGGGAGTTGCGCATGAAATAAAAAATCCTTTGGGTTCGATTTCAATATATATTCAGCTTATCGAAAAAATCATTAAAAAAAATATCGACAATTCCTCTCAATGTTTTTTAGAGTTAAA
>OQVN01000543.1_pt1 | contig 14376 bp, 18 predicted proteins | sample 1691621 | NCBI WGS metagenome assembly OQVN01 (sample SAMN03418278, study PRJEB22391) | human gut metagenome | biome: human-gut; feature: organic feature; material: feces | host: Homo sapiens | place: Tanzania | collected 2013-01 | reverse complement strand
ATTGTGGGAAACCAGATTTAGGGGTTTCATATGAATTATTAATGCGCTATAATAAAACATAGCTATGATGCGTAAGAATATGAAACGAGAGGAACAAGCAGTATGAGCATGACAGAAACAATTAAACTTTACGACAGTGATGCATATGCCACAGAGTTTGAGGCAGATATTATATCCTGCGAGCCGAACAAGGCAGATGATAAGCAGTTTGATATAATATTAAATCAGACTTTATTTTTTCCGGAGGAGGGCGGACAGAGCCCTGACATGGGAATACTTGGTGGCTACAGGGTTGTTGATGTGCAGATTAAGAATGGCGTCATTACACATACTGTGGAGACCTCCGCAGGCGATTGCTGCGAGACAGAAAAGGAAGCTGGTAAGCAAATCGCAGGATGTGAATTTGAGCCGGAGAAGGCTGAGCTTGCAGCAGGAGTCCATGTACAGGGCAAAATAGACTGGCAGCATCGTTTTTACAACATGCAGCAGCACAGTGGAGAGCACATTTTTTCGGGAATCGTCCATAGCAGGTTTGGCTTTGAGAATGTGGGCTTTCATCTGAGTGATTCTGTAGTGACAATGGATTTCAGTGGAGTGATTTCACCGGAGGATATAGCAGAGGTGGAGCATGAGGTAAATGTGGCCATCTCAAAAAATATTCCGATAGAGGTTACATATCCGTCAAGGGATGAGCTTGCGCAGCTGGAGTACAGAAGTAAAATCGAGATTGAAGGACAGGTCAGAATAGTGACAGTGCCGGGATATGATGTGTGTGCATGCTGTGCGCCGCATGTGAAGCGCACAGGCGAGATAGGCATGCTTAAGGTTATGAATTATCAGAACTATAAGGGCGGCGTCAGAGTCAGCATCCTATGTGGCTTCAGAGCGTTAGAGGCTTTCAGACAAAAATGCGATATTATCTCAGAGCTTATGGGGATATTTACCACAAATCAGGAGGCTATTGTGGATAATGTCACAAAGCTTAAGGCAGTAAACCAGTCGCTTAAGTCAGAGCTTGGTACAGCAAAGTCAGCTCTTTTGGATTATAAGGTAGCAGAGCTTCCAGCTGATACGGACAATGCAGTATTGTTTGAATGCGGCATTGATACGAATACAGCAAGAAATTGCGTCAATGCTCTTGTGGAGAAATACAGTGGCTTTAGTGCATTTTTTATGGGAAATGATGAGGAGGGCTATAGCTTTATTATCGGAAGCAAGAATGCAGACTGCAATACAGTTGCCGCAGCGCTGAGGAATAAGCTGGGCGCCAGAGGCGGCGGTAAGCCGGTTATGGTGCAGGGCTCTGTCAAGGCGGCAAAGAGCGAGATTAAGGAAGTGCTAAAAGAAGTGCTTTAACTTTTAAAAGCGGTTTCAAGACATATTTAGTCCTGAAACCGCTTTTATTATGAAAATTATATCCAAAGTTAATTATCTGTTAGATCTTCTCCAAATGTTCATCTTCTCAGCCTCTTTGATGAGCTCATCACGGAAATCAGGATGAGCAATTGAGATGATTGCCTCTGCCTTCTGCCATGTAGAAAGACCCTTTACATTTACCATACCATACTCTGTAACGATATAGTGTGTGTTGGCTCTTGTGTCAGTAACGACAGAACCCTCTACGAGAGTAGGACGGATACGTGAGTGAACTACGCCCTGCTTGTCGGTGAAGGTTGAAGAGCAGCAGATAAAGCTCTTTCCACCGTTTGACATATATGCACCGAGAACGAAATCAAGCTGTCCGCCGGCACCGCTGATGTGCTTTGTGCCTGAGGTCTCTGAGCTGATCTGTCCGAAGAGGTCAAGGTCTACACAGTTATTGATTGAGATGAAATTGTCGAGTGCGGCAATGTTCTTGATATCATTTGTGTAGCTTACAGGGGCACTCATGAGCTCAGGATTCTCATCGAGATAGTCGTACATCTTCTTGGTTCCGGCACCGAAGCCGTAAGCCTGACGATAACGGTCGATGTTTTTCTTTGCTCCTGTGATTTTTCCGGCCTTTGCGATGTCAACGAAGGCGTCGACGTACATCTCTGTGTGGACACCGAGATCCTTGAGGTCTGACTCAGCGATGAGTGAGCCTACTGCGTTTGGCATTCCGCCGATACCGAGCTGGAGACAGGCACCGTTTGGAATCTGGTCAACGATAAGCTCTGCAACCTTCTTGTCTACATCTGTTGCAGGACCACCGGCACCAAGCTCTCCGATTGCAGGGTTGTCACCCTCAACAATGTAAGAAACCTGTGAAATATGTACATTGGCCTCTGAACCGCCGTGACAGCGAGGCATGTTTTCATTGACCTCAACGATGATTTTCTTTGAAGTCTCGCATACAGCACCGAGATGGGAAGCGTTAGGTCCAAAGTTGAAGTATCCGTGTGAATCCATCGGCGCAACCTGGAACATAGCGACATCGTCAGGTGTTGTTGAATCTCTATAATAACGAGGAAGCTCTGAGTAACGGATTGGTGAGTAGAAAGAACAGCCTCTCTTGATAAGCTTTCTCTCATAACCGCCCATATGCCATGAGTTCCATGTGAAATGCTCGCCTGCATCCTCACGCTCGAAAATGGCAAGTGGCTTAAGTAAAATACCACCACGTACATTGACATCCTTAAGTTCATCAGTTCTTCTGGCAAGTGCCTTGTCAAGTGCATCAGGTGTGCCTGTGCACCAGCCGTAGTCAACCCAGTCGCCTGATTTGACAATCTTTACTGCCTCATCTGCTGAGACAAGTTTCTGCTTGTACTCTTCTAAAAAGCTCATAAAATCCTCCTTAGATACCTAAAATGATAGTAGCAAAATGCTACGTTAAAAAAATAACAAACTCTATAATCTCTATATTATCACTTTAGAGAGGATTTTACAAGTTGGTAAATGCTGGTAGCGACTTTTATATGAAAACCTCTGCTAGTCCCCCGCCGGAAGCATCCATTCCTCAGCCTGCTTCTGGTAATCGGCGGCCTGGCTGCGCAGTGAATCAATCAGCTCCTTATCGCCTTTGAATACATTTCTTGATTTAGGAGGAAGCGAATCAAGCTTTTTCTGCTTCTCATCCGCCCATTTTGAGTAGCACTCAGACAGGGCATGAAGCGCCTTGCCACCGCCGCACTCCACATCGAGCACAGGCTTTGTCTCGAAGGCAGCGTTGTAATACCACAGGCTTGCCTCCTCATAGTCTGCCTTGTCGAAATAGTATGCACCGAGCTCACAGCACACCTCACTGCAGCCATCAACTGCCACATTCTTGAGGGCAACAGAAAAAAACTTGTCATAGTCGCCATTCATGCGGTAGTAGCGTGATAGCACGCAGGTTGATTCGATGTCAGGGCTGTTGCGGTACTCGCCCTGGAAATATGGCAGCGCATTGGTAAAATCCTCGGAGCTTCCGCATTTTAAAAGCTCCTTGGCATACATAGTCGCTATACTTTTTGGCAGGGTGCCGTTTTTTTCAAACGAGCGCTTAAATATGGTGAAATCACGCTTGCCGTGAGTGCCCTGCGGCAGATGTTTTATACAGATATCGCTGTCATAGACCACAGGCTCTAAGCGCACAGTCTCGTGCACCGGGTTAATCCATGTAAACGTGCGAAGCCTCTTGAACAGCTTCGGGCGGTACTCTGAGGATGAATTTTGTACTGTGTTGAATTTGCTCGGAGTGATGTATTTCATCTGGACAATCTCAATCTCCGGCAGCAGCGCAGCCTTAAGCATCATGAAACGCCTGCGGTTTGTATCGTCGAGCACCTCGTCGGCATCAGGTGCATATATGTATTCCTGCGTAGCCTTGGAAAACGAAAAATTCCTGGCAGCAGCAAAATCGTCGCACCATGAGAAATCATAAATTTTGTTCGTATACCGAGCAGCTATCTCCTTTGTGCTGTCCGTCGAGCCGGTGTCCACTATGATGATTTCATCCATCAGCCCTTTGAGACTGTTCAGGCATCGTTCGAGCACCTCTTCTTCATTTTTTACTATCATGCATAAGCTAATTGTAATCATATTTATCTCCATTTACCGGTCGGATGTTATAATTGATTTTGTAACTATTCAGAACCACCCCACACACATTCGCAAAAACGCACGATACTCGTGCTTTCTCGTTGCTACGCAACTAATTTTGCTCATATGTGTGGGGGTGGCTCTATTCGAGCCACCTTGAGAACAAGAAAATCTGCTGCTTACATGCAAGCATGGCGCATCAGCTTTTTTTGTTCTCAGTGGTTCTGAATAGTTATGATTATATTATAATATATATCGGCATGTTTTGCAGAAATATTTGTGTATTGTAAATATTGCCGGGATTTCATATAATTGAAATGAAATGTCGGGAGATAAACTATATAATCAGATTTTAGCAAAGAATAACGAAGTAAATTAGAAGAGGAACAAACATGGAAAATCATACAATTGTAACACTGAAAAAAGGCGAGGGACGCACTATAAAAGCAGGCGGCGCATGGATTTTTGACAATGAAATTGACACAATCACAGGCACCTTTACAAACGGAGATATTGTTGTGGTGCACGATTTTGACGGATATCCGATGGGGCGCGGCTTCATAAACCAGAATTCAAAAATCCGTATCAGAATGATGACAAGAAAAGCAGACCAGCTGATTGATGACAGTTTCCTCAGGATGAGAGTGCAAAATGCCTGGGATTATCGCAAGCAGGTGATGGCGGGAGGCAATGATAATGTGGCTGATTTAAACTGCTGTCGTGTGATATTTGGCGAGGCTGATTTCCTGCCGGGTATCACAGTGGACAAGTACGCTGATGTGCTTGTGGTGGAGTGTCTTGCACTTGGAATGGAGCAGTTTAAGGTGAAAATCGTTGAACTGTTAAAGGAAGTGCTGGCAGCGGACGGAATAAATATCCGTGGAGTATACGAGCGCAGTGATGCAAATGAGCGCAAAAAAGAAGGACTTCCTAAGGTAAAAGGCTTTATAGGAGCCGAGTTTGACACAAATGTGGAAATCGTAGAAAACGCAGTTCACTATATGGTCGATGTGGAAAATGGACAGAAAACAGGCTTTTTCTTAGACCAGAAGTATAACAGGCTTGCTATGCAGCGCATTTGCAGGGGAAAAAGAGTGCTCGACTGCTTCACACACATGGGCACATTTGCCCTCAATGCCGGAATTGCTGGGGCAAGCGAGGTCACAGGACTTGATATATCAGAGTATGCGGTTAAGCAGGCTACAGAAAATGCGAAGAGAAATAATCTCTCAGACACAGTGAAGTTTCGCGTGGCAAATGTGCTGGATGAGCTGCCACGGCTCGCTGCCGAGGGTGAGAAATATGATGTAGTCATTCTGGATCCTCCGGCATTTACAAAGTCGCGCGAGGCCACCAAAAATGCGATAAAGGGCTACCGCGAGATTAACATGAAGGGACTTAAGCTTGTTAAGGATGGTGGATTTCTGGCTACATGCTCATGCTCTCATTTCATGACTCAGGAGCTGCTTGCAAAAACGGTCAAGGAAGCGGCAAAGGCCACTCACAAGAGGCTGCGCCAGGTGGAGTTCCGCACACAGGGACCGGATCATCCGATACTGTGGGCCAACTCAGCTAATGTACCGGAGTCGTATTATCTTAAGTTTTTCATCTTCCAGGTTGTGGATGAAAAGTAGATAAACAGTTGAGGAATAATGAATGGCAACATGGAGTGGTATAAGAAAAAAGTTGGAAACGGAATATCTGGCTCAAAGTCTGCAAGGTCATATTCAGTATTATGCAACATCATATAGCAGGAGTCATGACCATGAGGGACGGGCAGCGATAAGATATGATGGAAAAGAAATTATCAAGGGATGCTATTGGAACAATTGGTCGAAAGCAGGCATGTTTCCCAAAGACGAAAAATACGAGAAACGCATGAAAGTAGAAAATGCGTATATGGACGATACAGCTATAAAATTGGGTATTTTTGACCAACGCTGTTTTTATAATGCATTTGCAGAGTTTGATAATCAAGATATTGAAACGAGCCTTAAAAGCGAAAATTTAATCGTAAAAATATTTGCTGTATTGGATAGACGCGTTGGCAAACGGAGATTAAAGATTATGAAAGAAACAATAATGGAAGAACCAGATACATTCCGGGAGTTTTATGCAATTCGAGTAAAAGCAGAAGGACTGTTATAAATTCGGATTGACCAGAATTTCCTGATATAAAAAGATTCTTGACATACAACGAATTGCCTCTTTACTTATCGTTAACAAATTGAGTTTTGATGAATTAAAAGTGCAAATGCCTAAATATTAGTTCAACCTCAATTCGTGAAGTTAAAACGACAACAATAATCCGTAAAGCAGATACAAACTCCCAGATGTGTAGGTGAATAGACATGAAAAATATCCATAGCATTGAATTTTATACTGGAAGCAAGGAAGAATTGCTTCCCGGTTTTGAAAAAGATTTTCCCTATATCGCCTCGAGGGCAGAACTTGACAAGTATATAGGGGGCTATGTACCGTGGCACTGGCAAAGGGGCAGGAAGCTGTTACTGTTATCAGCCATGAGTGCGGTTTAGGGAGTAGCAGTTATTTTGGAAAGGTTTTTCGGGAATATGCACATTGTTCACCTATAGAATATAGAAAAAAATGGCAGAATAGTGATATGTAATGACAGAAAAGAAATATTTTTTCTATGTTTTTTGCATTATAATGATACCTGTAAAGAAAATAAGTAATTTACAGGAGGTGAGCACAAGATGGTAAAACTGAATATTTTGAACATGGAAAATTTTTTAGATACTGTCAATGCCTGTGCGGGCAAAGTATATATGCTCTGTCAGAACGGTAAAAAACAAAACATTAATGGGGAAGAAAAGATACAGGACAGTTTGTGGCGGCAGTATTTCCAAAACAAAAACTGTCTGAGGATTATTTTAGAAATTCCGAATCCAACGGATTATATGAACATTGTTTCGTATTATGCCGGGGATTGCTGATTTGTCTGTAAATATTTCATTATAAAGGGCTGGACGTTTTATCTTCCAGCCCTTTTTGAAATCTCATTATTATTCAATCAGTTCACCATATCACTTTTATTTTGTGTTATACTGTTTATAGATTTTTCATGGATTACCAATACCTGCTTTGCCGAAAAAAGAGAATACAAAGACCCGCCCGGAAGAAACCTCGTAAAGCATCGCAAAATACCGTATCACAGTGTTATAAAGTGGTAAGAAAATAAGAGACGGCAAATCGTCAACAAGTTGTTGGCAATTTGCCACCTTTAGTTGTATGTTGTAGTTATTCCACTTTTATGCTGTGGTCTATACTTCACTATAAAAAATCAGAAAAATTTGCTTTTAGATTATGTAGTATTGATTAAACGTATTTGAAAAGTATAATGTGAAAATTATTATAAGGGTGAAATTATGCTGAAAAAAAATAAGAATTCTAAATTAAAAAAGTGGATAGAATTTTGGTGTGTATGTGCGATTATAGGATGTATAAGTGGATTTACGTGGTCGGATAATATGGTTATGAATATAATTGTAATTATAACTAGTGCATTAATATTGGCTATAATAAGAGTTGTATTAATATTCTATTCAAATTCAAGATGGTAGAGATATCACAAACTAAATGCAGAGGTGAAGAGTGAAAAAATATATCGTACATTTTATTATATGGGGACTAGGTATAATTAGTTACTATATATTAGACAAGACAACGGCCGGAGATGAGTTTCAGAATATTAGCGTATTATTAATCGGATGTTTGATGTTTTATGCAGTGTATTATATTTCTATGATATCAGAAATTAAGAAAATTGAATGTGAATTGAATGAATCGGGAATATTTGGCGGACGCGGCATGGGGATTTTAATAAACATGTTTAGCTTGCAGTATATATTTGAACTTTATAAGAAACCATTAGTTTGCATTGTTCTTATAGTAGTTTCTATTATTGTGCTGATACTATCACGTAAATATATAAAATCTTTTTGGACAAAAAATATATGGAGTAGACAATTTTTACTTATTTTTATTGCATTTAATGTATTGGCGAGTTCTATAGGCAGTGTTCTTGGTTATAAGTGTGATGATATTTTGTTAGTTAATGTAGAAAATGTATCAAACGTAACAAAATTGATTCTTATAATATTTTATATTGTGATTTTTAAAAATACAGAGTTGCCAAACAGTTTTTTTATAAGATTTGCTTCTAAAAATGAGGCTTTGTTAGACAGAAGAAATTAGAAAATAAGCTTTTAATATATAGCATACGAAAGGGACAAATCTCATAGGTCTGTCAAAATTGCATGTAATCTATTGGGAATTACTAAAGCATTTTTAAGAAATTCTTTGATTACAATATGCAAACATGCAGGAGCAACATTAACAAAAACAATGGCTAATTCAATAGTGAATATTATATGGGCTTGTTCAGGAGGAAGTTTGGGAATGTGCATTGGCAATTTTATTGACAGAAGAGATTCTCATAAAAATAACGGAATAGTGTTTGGTTGATTGAAAAGTATGAGGTATTATATGGAAACGATAAAAATACAGCACTTATTTGGTAGAATTTCTATATTTATCTTGGTGTTAATTGTGGTAGTATTTGCTGAGGAATATTCAATTAATAGGTTGTGCTTGAATATAAATGGATTTCCATTTATTCTTATGAATGCATTTATGATTGTAGGAATAGCATATATTTATCAAAAAGCAACAAGGAAATTATTCATAAAGGAACTTGAGTATGAGATATATGAAGATTTCTTCTATATTAATGGGAATAAATATGAATATCAAGATGTAATAAAATGTGAAATTCATTATTTCGATTATTTTTTTATAAATGTATTGTGTTTGCATATAGACATGAAAAACATCTCTAAAAGCGCCATTTTGTTATATTCAGAAGACTTGGATGAAGGAATAGACAATAAAGACATTCAATTGTTTAAGTTTTATGAATCAGTTAGCGAAAATTTGAGAATCAGCTAACTATTGACAGATAGGGGTGAAAGAAAATAAATATGCTTGAGGCAAAATATAATATAAGTAATTTGGCTTTTGGAACGACTTTACTCAGATAAAAAAGATAAATTATCATTGCCTGCAAGAATTGACTTTAGGCAGATTTTTGGTATAATAAGATTGAGAAAAGATAAAATGTTAAAGAGGGTGTCCCACTACCCATCTGAAAGGTGGAACTTTAAAGCGAATGGAGAGGAGCAATCTTCTCCATTTTTACGTTAAGGAGAAATATGGCAAAGATTGAAAAATTTTGATTTTATACTGTGAAAGCTGATTATCTGCAATTTCTTAACAGCATGGATTCCGAGGTATACTATAATGCATCATACCAAAAAGCAGTGAAGCCATTTGTAGGTATTGTGATTATGGTTGCGGATTACCACTATTTTATTCCGCTTACCTCGGCAAAAATGAAACATACAAAATGGAAAAATGTATCAGACGAGTGTTTCTTGATTTATGAAATTTTGAAAAATGAACGTGTCTTAGACGGATATATATGCAAGGAATATTCGGATGAGCAGAAATTACATATACTGTCGGTACTGGATACCAAGAAAATGATACCAGTTCCTGAAAACGCCTATCAGAAAGTGGAATTCAATGAACTCGAAGATGTGAAGTACAGAGATTTATTTCGAAAAGAATATGCTTTCTGTCTCAAAATTCAGGACAAGATTTTAAAACGGGCAGAAAAGATATATGACAGACAGAAAAAAAGCGGAAAGGTCAGACATGCTTATTGCAATTTTTCTTTATGTGAAAAAGCATTAGAAGATTGGAAAGAGCTTGAGCAAAAGTAAAACTTTAGGAAAAGCACAGAGCCTTTTTTAAAGAAAAAATATGAATGAAAAAGAAGAAGTAATAGATAACTTCAAGTTTGCAGGATTGAGATAATCTGAATGGTAGGAGAAAAAGATATGTATTATGATGAATTAAAAGTGCAAATGCCTAAATATTAGTTCAATTTAAAGGAGGATATTACATGCACAACGAAAATTATTCAATAATATTCAGTAGTATGACCGGCAACACACGTAAGCTGGCTGATAAAATTCATGAAATATTACCAAAGGAGAGCTGTGATTATTTTGGCGCGGCTGATGCCCGTGGGATAGAATCCGAATTGCTATACATTGGATTTTGGACGGACAAGGGAAACGCAGATAGCGATACATTAGATTTCTTATCTAAATTGAAAAATAAAAAGATATTTCTGTTCGGAACAGCCGGTTTTGGAGGCAGCGATGCATATTTTCAAAGGATTCTTGGCAATGTTAAAAGTTCCATTGATTCGAGTAACACTATTGTAGGAGAATATATGTGTCAGGGCAAAATGCCACAGTCTGTGAGGGAACGCTATGTGAAAATGAAAGAAAACCCAAAGCAGCCGGATAATATTGATGCGCTGATTGAAAATTTTGACAGGGCTTTGTCACATCCCAATTCAGATGATTTGGAGAGATTAAAAAATATTATTATTTAGCAGGAGGTATTATATATGTACAATTTCACATTCAACATTCCAACAAAAATTCATTTCGGAAAGGATACCATTTCGAACTTATCAGAGCTCAAGGCATATGGCAGCAAGGTGCTTTTAGTATACGGAGGTGGCTCTATAAAGAAAAACGGTCTCTACGATACCGCAATGAAGATCCTTAAGGACGTGGGACTGACCGTGTTTGAGCTTAGCGGAGTGGAGCCAAACCCAAAGATTGAGACAGTCAGAAAAGGTGTTGAAATCTGTAAAAATGAGGGTATCGACATGGTACTTGCAATAGGAGGCGGCAGTACAATCGATTGCTCAAAGGTTGTTGCAGCAGGTGCAAAGTATGATGGTGATGCATGGGATCTGGTGCTTGATGGCTCGAAGGTCAAGTCGGCACTTCCGATATTTGATGTGCTTACTCTTTCCGCAACCGGAACAGAGATGGATCCTTTTGCTGTTATCTCTGATATGTCTAAAAATGAAAAGTGGGGAACAGGATCGCCGTATATGGTGCCAACCATGTCAATATTAAATCCTGAATATACTTTTTCGGTATCAAAAAAACAGACTGCAGCAGGAACCGCAGATATGATGAGTCATACAATGGAGAATTATTTTTCTATGGAGAATGCTGACTGCCAGAAATTTATGGCAGAGGGATTGTTACGTACAATGATTAAAAATGGACCGGTTGCCCTCGCACAGCCTGACAACTACGAGGCCAGAGCCAACCTGATGTGGGCAGGCACACATGCAATCAACGGCGTTGTGGGTGACGGCTGCTCACCGGCATGGTGCGTACATCCTATGGAGCATGAGCTGAGCGCTTTCTATGATATTACTCACGGAGAGGGACTTGCAATACTCACACCGGCGTGGATGGAGCACATACTAAATGACGACACACTTCCGATGTTTGTGGAGTTTGCAAAAAATGTCTGGGGACTTTCCGGTGATGATGACTATGCACTTGCGCACGCTGGCATTGATGCGCTGAAGAAATTCTTCTTCGAGACAATGGGCATTCCTGCAAATCTTAGAGCTGTGGGAATCACAGACGACAGGAACTTTGAGGTGATGGCAAAGAAGGCCTGCGAGGGTTCAAAGGGATCGTTTGTACCGCTTAGCAAGGATGATATTGTGGAAATTTACAGAGCGGCATTTTAATAAATCGATCCTGCAAATAGCCGGATTAATACCTTGATTGAAATTCTATTTGAGGTATGAGAACAAAATATATTTATCTTTAATAAGCCATGTTACCACCACAGCGGTGAGAACATGGCTTATTTTTATGTGCTATTATATAAAAAATCATTTTATAGGGAATGCAACAGACTCTATAATGAACATAATCACAAATAGAGCAAAAATCACTGCCACATCAAGCAGTATTATGCCGACATAGTGCAGGAAGCGGTTTTTGCTCTTGCAAAGTGGCAGTATATTCTGTACATTGAGATAGTTAAAGCCACAAAAAATTGCAAAGATGAACATACCAAGGCAGAAAATCCTTTCAAGCCACAGCTTTGCTCCGTAAGTATTTTCTAATTCCAGTGACAGGCAAAGCCATATTATGAACAGATATGCGACTGAGGATAGCAGCATTTTCCATGGAGTTCTCGTGCGAAATCCGGGTGGGAGAAAATGGGAATCACTGTCGTGGATAGCTCGTTTAGCAGTATCGGCATTGTTTACATTATCATGGTTATGGTGTGTATATTGACTTGAATTACCGGCAGCAGAAGTGCTGTGCTGCGCAGGATAATATGACTGCGATACGGCATTTTTTAATTCTGCCACAGACTGATATCTTGCGGCTGGTGTCATCTGGGTACACTTATCTGCAATCAGGTTAAGCCGCTGCAGAATTGGGGCAATGTCGGGAGCTGGAGTGATGCTGCCAAGCATTTCGCGCAGTACAACACCGAGGGAATATATGTCTGTTTTCGGAGATGAAGAGCCAAAGCCATACTGCTCGGGAGCGGCATATCCGGGAGTACCGATAAGCACGGTATCAGACTCGTTTTGTCCGGAAAATTGTTTTGCTGCATTGAAATCTAAAAGCATGGCATAGTTATAACTGGTGATTATGATATTTGAGGGCTTTATATCGCGATGGATTATAGGCGGAGTCATCGAGTGCAGAGCTTCAAGTATATTGCAGAGCATAATCATGTAGCTTCTGATATCGGAAACACTAAGGTCAGAGTTGTCTATTTTTTCCTGCAGGGAGGTTCCGCTTATATATTCCTCGATTACGATAAGCTGATTGCCATCTTCATAGTAATTGATAAGGCGCGGAATACCGGCCACAGGATTGCGATAAAGGTATTCGTACACGCGGATATTGTATACATCAAGGATTTTTTGGATATAAACCTTGCCGGAAAGCGCAGATTGAACCAGATAAACCTTGTGATCTTCATTTAAGGCTGAGATTATTTTGTAATCACTCATGGTGCATGTATCCTTTCAGGTATCGCTAATGAGGTGTGAATAGTTACAAATACAAGTATAACAGATAGGAGAAATTTATGAAGCAAAAAAATACAAAAGAATTGGATGATATTCTTGGAAAAACACATATATCTGATTTTGACAAATTTTGTGTTGAGCAGAAAGGCAGCATGGATCCGGAGCAAAATGCATTTTCAGAGTACATAAAGGATTTGCTTAACGAAAAGAAAAAGCTTACGGAATCTTACAAGAAGATGCGTGAGCTGTTAAAGGCACAAGGCTTGAAGATGAGCCAGGTATCAAAATAATATTATTATGAAAGCACAATGATACTATTATAGTATCATTGCAGTGTTTTTAAGAAATCATAAGGATATCATAGCGGTATCATTGTAGTTGTGTTATGGTATTGTTTCTGTGTTGATTGGTGGAGGTGTAACCGATATGCTGATGTCGACGTTGTCAGTTGATAATATGGCTGGTATTGAGATTAAAGGGATTGTATCAGCTAATATAGTTATGGGTATAAGTTATTTCAAGGATTTTGGGGCAAGTCTGAGAGATGTTTTCGGGGGACGCTGCAAAAGCTATGAAGCTGAATTCGATAATGCCCGTGAGTATGTTCTTTCTGAGATTGAACGAAAAGCTTTTGAGCTTGGCGGTAATGCCGTTCATGGTCTTCATGTTGAGATTGAAGCTGTCGGGCCGAAAAACTCTATGTTTCTTATAAGTGCCTATGGTACCGCTGTCAGGACTAAGAAATTGTCTGAGATTCGCGAGCGGTCCGGTAGTAGCAGTGATAATGTTATGCGTTAAGGCAGATTCTTGATTTTGAGCAGATAAAGAAGTTGTTCTGCGACAAGCTCACATTTCACCTTTTTTTCTTTGAACGGGATTGTGGGATTATTGTGGATCTCAAAATATAGTTCTGTTAAGTTTTTTTCTGCCTGTGCTTTGTTATTGTTATCGGCTGTATGGCTGAGTTTTTTTATGAAGTCATAGATTTTGGTTAGTTTTTCCATGGAAAATTCCTTTCTTGGTTTTAGAATTTTTTGGTATTATTATAGTATTGTGCAGATATTATAATGGTATTACAACGGTATCAGTATAGTATCGGCATAGTATCATGTAAGTATTGTTACAGTACCGTTATGATGCTAGCATTACAATAGTACTGTCTGGCTTGATGATTATTATCGATTATTATTCTTTCTTGACAGAACGCATAAACAGAGTTCCGAGCGCTTCTTTGATATCTGTTCCGTCGAATAAAACCTTGTATACAGACTCAACAATCGGAAGGTCAACACCATATTCCTGACCGAGCTTGTATAACGCTTTTGATGTCATAACACCCTCGGCAAGTTTTTCAAATTTAATGCCCTTTACATAATTTTCACCATAACTGCGGTTAT